>JACCDR010583887.1_pt1 | contig 37054 bp, 41 predicted proteins | sample 7446431 | NCBI WGS metagenome assembly JACCDR01 (sample SAMN15323443, study PRJNA562643) | freshwater metagenome | isolation source: river surface water | place: USA:Blue River Watershed | collected 2017-08-17 | reverse complement strand
TCTCGAGGATTCGTATACGTACGAGAATCACAAGACTTACTAAACCATACTAGAATGATAATCAAAAAAACCGTAGAAGATACTACAAAAGGTATGAACCCTATCGACTTTGATCTTATCAAAGCAGCTCTAGTAGATGATGTTGGAAGATACTTGTTCCAGCAAACTGCCAAAAAACCAATAGTAATTCCTGTAATACTAGGAGTATAAAAAAATAATAAACAAAAAATCTCTAGGAATAGAGATTTTTTGTTGTATATCTACTATAATGTTTACAGTATGGACCGAGTTCTACTTCCCTTCAAACAAAATAAACTTCTAAACACTCTTTTTCTGTCAAACATTTTTGTTTCTTTTCACTATGCATTAGTTATATATCTAAACTCCTCCTTTCTTAGTAAATATTTTACTGATACTCAAATATCTTCACTATATATAATTGGATCAATTTTGAATGTAATCATACTTTTAAATGCTTCAAAGTTTCTAGAGAAAATAAGCAACTACAACTTTGCGATGTATACCATTCTCCTAGAGTTTCTTGCTATAGCTTGTTTAGCAGTAACAACTAGCCCATTTCTTGTAGCCCTTAGTTTTATCGTTCACTTATCAGCAATATCCACCTTACTTTTTAACTTGGATGTTTTTGTAGAAAGTGTTTCTAAGGATGAGTCCATAACTGGAAGTATTCGCGGCACTTATCTAACTATCACCAATATTATGTTGGTGTTTGCCCCACTTACGGTCTCTCTTTTAGTCTCAAACAGCAACTACTCTATGGTCTATTTTCTTTCATCATTTTTAATGATCCCGCTATACCTGATCATAAGAAAGTTTAAAAATGTCGAAGAAGCAAAAATGCATCATATAAGCATAGAAAAAACTTTAAGCGAATACGTGAAAAGTAGTGATTTATATAGTTCCTTTGTAACCCACACATTATTGCAACTTTTCTATGGTTTCATGGTGATATATACACCTCTGTACCTTGAAAAATACATTGGTTTCTCGTGGTCTGAGATTGGGGTCATTTTCACAATAATGCTAATACCATTTGTAATATTTGAACTTCCTGTCGGCGAGCTTGCAGATGACAAATACGGGGAAAAAGAGTTTATGACTATTGGTTTTGTCATAATGGGATTTTTCACACTCATCATCAGTTTTATAACAGTAAAAAGTTTTTGGTTGTGGGCTACGGTACTTTTTATAACAAGAATTGGCGCAAGTTTGGTAGAGATCAGTACCGAAAGTTTCTTCTTTAAAAAAGTAGACAAAACCAGAACAGATGTAATTAGTTTGTTTAGAGTTAGTCGTCCACTAGCATTAGTTATGGCACCTACAGTAGTAACTGTCGTACTGGGTTTTATACCTTTTCAATCTATTTTTATTGTAATTGGTTCAATTATGATAGTTGGAACCCACTACTCTCTAGCACTAAAAGATACTAAATAGTCATTCTCTCATTTTATCTATGGCAACTAATTTACCTTGAGCAAACAAATATAGCTCTTCATCGCCTTCTTGTTGTGCCATGTACATTACATCAGTTAGGGTTTCTTCAGCGGTATCAAGATCGCCCAACTCAATATAAAAATCAGCAAGTTCAGCCTGAGTTCTGGCAGTATCTAAACCAGTACTTTCAGATTGCCTCATTGCTTCATACCAAGTTTTAATTAATCCAATAACATCTTCTGTTCCTCCTTCAGTTTTTATTCTTTCCAGAATTAATTCTCTGGTGGGCAATGCTTCTGGTGTTGGTACTCCTTCCATTTATTTTGTAGTTAAAACATCTAATAATTTCTTAAGTGAAATTGAAGCAACATCTATAACAGAGTCTCCACCTCCGTAGTACATATAGATGTAACTATTTCTAACTATAGCACCACAAGGAAACACTACATAGTTTACCTGACCCTCTATCTCATAGGCCTCTCTAGGCTCAAAAATAGGGTCTGTAGTACGAGCCAACACCTTGGTTGGATCCTTTAAGTCTAATAAGACTGCACCGATTCTATACCTAGATCTACCAGATACGCCATGGTAAAGCAGTATCCAGCCCTTACTTGTTTTTATTGGTGGAACAGACATTCCAACCTTTACTGAATCCCACATTCCCTTGCGAGCCTTGATAAGAGGAATATTCTTAAAATTATTTCTTTCTGGAAAAGCAGGTGTAGAACCGTAGTCTACACAAACATAGTTGTGAACTCGGTGATACAAAAGGTACTTTCCATTTACTTTCTCAGGGTGCAAACATCCATCTTTATCATCAACCCCATCTGCAGTAACCAAAACTGGTTTAGTCCAATTCCACTTTCTTTTTTTAATATCACTCTCTTTTATACTAGACATTGCAACAGATGGTGGTGTGATGCCGTTGTATGCAGTGTAGTAAAGATAAACGGTATTACCAATTTTAATAAGTCGCGGATCCTCACATCCAGAGTTTCCATTTGGAACACCCTTTGACTCAAAACCTTCACGAGGCACATAAACCGGTTTGTCAGAGATATATGAAATATCAGTAGCATTTACACTTTCTGCGTATCCAATAACTGAAGTGTTATCATTGCCCATAGCTCTATATAAAATCCTAGCTGTTCCATCTACATCTATTGCTGCAGGATTAAATATTGCTTTTTCTTCCCAAGATATATTTTTTCTTGGTTTCATTAGTGCCCCCTCTCCAATTCTATGAAAACCTATTTCTCTGTAAGGATACTCCATAACATCTAGCAACTGATCTAGGTTTACTTTTGCCAATGCAATAGTTGTGTCGGTAGCACCATAGTAAATATGTAAATCTCCATTTTTAATCAGCGCTCCACTTGGGAAAATTGTATTACCAATTGTTCCATTAATTTCATATGGTTCTTCAGGAACAACTAGTGCTCCTCTAGTTTTACCGATAATTTTTTTAGGATCTTTTAGATCAAGCAAAAGTGCTTCGATAGCAAAAACTCTATCACTAGATTTGTGATTTTGAATTCTACAAGTAACCAGTAACCAACCTCTTTCAGTTTTAATTGGACAACTGCCTATCTCGATTCTATCTATATCGTCTCCGTGTATGAAAATGTGCTTGTCTAGTTTTGCATACCATTTTTTCCAATATCCTTCATCCCACATATCTTCTAATTTTGAAAATTCTGCAATAGCTAAATGGGTTGGAAGTCTATCTGGGTTTACAGTCAAAAGTGCCACATACTTGCCGTTTATTGTTTCCGGAAACAAAGTCATTGCTTTTGCATTGAAAGGAGTTATGAGATGCTTCTCAGAAACTTTTCTCATGTCACGACTTATCGCAAGACCAACTTTAATACCTTCAGGAATATTTAGCGGGAATGCAGAAAGTGCAGTATAGAAAATATAATACTTACCATCTATTTTCGTAACTCGTGGATCCTCACAACCATATCTCTCCCATGGGTGTTCTGGAGAGATAAACACTTCTCTATTTTTAAAATTTACCCCATCTTTACTTTCTGCTTTTCCTATTACAGACATAGAAAATGTATTACCCTCTACACGCTCAGGAGTCGACTGGGCTCTGTACACCATATGCACCTTATCTTTTATTTGTATCGGGTTTCCATTGAACACAGCATAATTCTCCCAAGAATTTTCTTGATTTGGCGCGAGTATCGGATTTAGTTTTGAGCGTTTTACTACATACATATTATTATGCTTTTTTTAATTGATAACTCTTCGCATTTCCAGTTACTAAATATTTCAAAAACTGCTTTAACGGAGTTGTCGCAACACACACAACCTTGTCTCCACCACCATAGTAAACATACAAATCATCCCCTCTGACTACAGTTCCAGAAGCATAAACCACACCCGGCTTACCGTCATTTTCATAATGCATATCTGGTGAAAGTATTGGATGCTCTGATCTATATAAAACTTTAGTTGGATCACTTTCATCTAGTATCATAGCTCCTAGCCTATACTTCCCCGTGTCATTTTTCTCAAGTGCGTGATACAAAAGTAACCAACCAAGTTCTGTTTTGACTGGCGGAGGTCCAGAACCTTTTAACAAATATGCCCAAGAATTTTTTGGACCAGGTTGAGGCCCCTCAGGTCTAGGACTATGAATTATATCGTCAAAAGTGTCCAAATCATCAACGTAGTCAACTAAAACTTTTGGATAAATACTATGAAGTATTGCAAACTTACCATTTATTTTTTCTGGAAAGATTAGCCAGTTTTTACTTCTATTTTTAGGAGATGAAATAAGTTTTGGTTTTTTCCATACCCAATTCCCCGCCTTAAAATCTTCGATACTAATTGAAGTAAGTGCGATACGCATAGAATCCCAGCCCTCAAAAGCTGTGTATACCACATACACTCTGTCACCAATAATTACTGCCCTAGGATCTTCTGCTCCTCCCCAACCCCCACCAGAAGTATAGATGTAAGGGTTGTATGACATAGGACCCATCGCCTTACTTCCATCAGGCATTCCATAACCTCTTGTAGGCTCGTAAACTGGATAAGGTGATCTGTTTCCAAACTCTTTTCCATCTTTACTTTTAGCATATCCAATACGTGAGATCCCATCATTTCCGACGGCTCTGTACAGCAAATGAATCACGCCCTCGTCATCTTCAACTACTGCGGGATTAAATGTTCCATCACTTTCCCAAGAACTTCCAACAATAGGCACGATAACAGGGTTTCCGTGGTAACGGTCCATTATCTTTGGATGCTTTTTTGCATCTTCAGCTTCTCTAAATACTGGTGGAATTTTCGCAATGATAAGTGTTCCATCCTCAGTCAACCAATATAGAACAAAAGCTTTTGATAAGACCGCGAAACCAATCGGCTCTATTGGTCTTGTATCATCTTTTGAATCAACTACACCCTGCCACACCGGCATGCCAGCTCGCCAAACTATTCTTTTTGGATTATTTATATCTACTATAACAGCACCTGTCTGGAGCAATGTCTTTGTTTTATATTCCACCGAAGCATCATATAGAACAACAATACCCTCGTGAGTTAAGGTACTTCCTATTACCTTCAGATCTCCAGCATCAAATTGTCCAACTCTTGAAGTAAAAAGTAGTGAAGGTTTTTCTTTCCAAACTGAAAGCGAATATGAGGCTTGGTTTTTTATAAACAAACCATCGCGATACATTTCAAATTTATCTTTTTGTTTATCATATACAACAGTCGCATGTTTAGAATCTAGTGCCATTCTTTCAGACTTCACTTCCCATTTATGCAAATCCTTAGACCTTGCCACAACAAGTTTTTCTTTGCTATTTTTAACTTTCAAGTTAACCTTTCTAAAATATGTGAGCACAAAACCATTTGGCGTTTTGGATAAAGAAAAGTTATAACACAGGTTTATTTTTTCGGGCTTTTTACTTAATGTTTTTAAAGTTACTTTTTTTACATCTTTAACAAAATCAACTCCATTATTACTCCAAGATAGAAAAAGTGTCGGAGAAGCTTGTTTTGTTTTACTCAAAAGTACCACATCATCAGAAACACCAAGAACAGCAAGAGGCACACCTTCCAAAATTTTTACTTTATGAATTTTTGAAGTACTTTTCTTCATTATATTAAGCTCAAAAAAACTAACTTAGCGCCCGTAAACATCCTCCAGCCTCACAATATCATCTTCATCAAACTCTCCCTTGGATATTTCCAAAATAACCACAGCATCTTTCGGAGCTGAAATTCTATGTTTAGTATTTACAGAAACATTAAACTCATCACCTTCTTTTGCTTGAAAGGTTTCATCTCCAATAACAATTTCTGGATTACCAGAAACTATTTTCCAAAACTCCTCTCTTTTTGCGTGATATTGTAGACTCAACTTTTCACCCTTATTAACATAAAGCAATTTTACAGTTGAAGGCTCGTTATTTGTAAAACGAGTAAATGACCCCCACGGTCTTTTAGTGGTGATTGGTTCCATAACAAAATTATAGCACTTTTACACGATCTTTTTATGAAAAATAATTAAAAAATGTTGATATCTTTTATTTAGTTCTTTAAATAACGATATAGTATTTCAATAGTTTCATCCGGACCATCTGCCTGTATATAATCCACACCAGTTTTCTTTACCGGGGAGTCATTTCCACCCTTAAACAAGGCATCACCAATAAAAATAATATCTTCAGGTTTAATTTTAAGTAGTTCTTCAATTTTACCAATCGCGTATGCCTTATCTACTCCTTTTCTTGTAATATCTACAGACGTTGTGCCTCCAATACTTATCTCATATTGTGGTATTTTTTCTTTCAATCGCTCAATTATTGCCCTTCTTTTAACCTGATCATGATCCCAAGTCACTTTAACCTCAATAGGTGCATTCTGCCCTCTACCAGAAAATGTTATTTGACTTCCTCTGTCTTCAATAAGCTCTCCATATGGATCACTAACGTCTATACCACATTCAGCTACTGAACTATTTAGAGCATCTACTATTTCTCTTTTTTCCACTTCTGTAAAATGTTCATCGTACAACTGCTTCCAAGAATCAGTCTGTTCGTCATATACAAAACAAGTACTCCCCATTGTTGGAAATAGATACAAATCTCTCAATAGATCTTTGGGACAATTAAAACTAGATAAAAATTGTTTCTGAAACTGACTATATGCTCCACCAGAAACTACTACAAAATAATAATTTGGTAATAACCTTGTAATCACATCTGCCATTTCAGGCGTTAAAGATGTTTTGCTTTTTGCTAATGTTCCATCCAAATCACAAACGATTGCTTTTTTTGATTCCATAAAATTATGTTAGGATTATAACATATGACGAAACATATTTTATCTTTTTTTGACAAACTTGAGGATAAAACCCGAGCTAAACTTAGTAGAATGCCTATTTTATATGCTTTCTTAGGGGGAATTGGTGTGGTTTTATTCTGGCGTGGAGTTTGGCACACAACTGACTTCCTGACTGCATACGTTTTGGGAGAGACAGAAATGACTCTTTTCAGTTTAGTAGATGGACCACTTTCATTTGTGGTTGGAACTATAATACTTTTAGTTACAGGAGTTTACGTATCTGCGTTCATTGGTAACAGACTGATCATTACAGGACTTTCGGGGGAGAAAAAACTAGCAGAGAAAACTGAGGATGAAATAAAATCTGAGGAAGATGAAATAAGAAGCATAAAGAAAACATTAAACAGGGTTGAAAATGAAATAGGAAAAATTGAAGAAGAAATAACAAAACACCACCCTAAATAGTTCTAGCCAGAATACCTATTAAAACAATTCCTATAAAGTTAAAAAATAAAGACAGAGGTACAAACTGCTTAAGTTTCATTTTTGTAAAACCCAAAAGACCTATGCCCAACTCATCTGGTAGCGGAGAGGCAATAAGCAAACCTCCCGCTAAAAAAGTAAACCATCTGAAATATTTTAGCTTATATAATGCATGAGTTCTTTTCCATATACTATTGTGTCCTATTACATCCAACAAGTGTTCTGATAATTTATCTTTTATAAACTGGAAAATAACAATATCTCCCAAAACTGCCCCAAGTGCTCCGAAAAATGCATTTAAAATGATGGAATTATCCTTTGCTATGTGACCCAAAGTTACAATAGCAGGTGCTGTGGTAAATATGGAAGTAAAAAACATACCAGCAACAAAACTACCCAATGTATGAAGTCTTTGTGTAGTGAGTAATATATCGGATAAAATATTTGCCTTAACTAAGACTATAGCTAGCAAGATACTAAATGCGATAATCGCAACATCTTGTATTAAGAAAAATTCCCCACTTCTTAAGTTGCTTTTGTGGTTTGTCATATAAAGAACTTACTTCTTCTTTGGTTTCTTTTTTTCTTTTTTATGTGTTTCTCCTTTTGCCATAACGATATTGTAACACAGACAAAAAAAGAAAATCCCCTAACTGGGGATTTTCTTTTTTTAAAAAAGTTTTTATGATAGATGCTTTGAAACTAACTTAGTCATCTCAAACATATTTACAACTGACTTACCTCCAAAAACTTTCTTTAATACCTCATCAGCATTGATGTTTCTTTTATTTTTTGGATCTTGTAGGTTCTTTCCCTTTATATAAACCCAAAGTTTTTTAACTACTTCAGATCTAGGCATTGGGCCTTTTCCAACTACTGCCGCCAAATCAGCGCTAACAGTCATTGGCTTCATAAATGCAGAATTAACTTTTGTTGCCATTTTGTTTTATATTATATTAATGGGTCTATTATACATTAAGCTCTAACATAGGGCAATGCTTATTAACACTCTCTATAGAGACTAGACAATTCAATAAAAATATTTTACTGTATTCGTATATTTTATGAAACCAGCGGAAATAATCAGTTTTGAAGAGTTCGACAAGATAAGACATGAGCTGGGTACTATTGTATGTACTTCTGGAGGTTTTGACCCAATACATCCTGGTCATATCACCTGCATACATGAATCAAAACTGCACGGTGATACTGTCGTGGTAGTTGTAAATGGTGATAATTTTTTAAAGAACAAGAAAGGTAAGGCTTTTATGGATTTAAAGACACGAAGTCAAATAGTCTCATATATAAAAGGTGTCGATTATGTTATACCATTTGAGATAGAAGATGACTCTACGGTTAAAGTAGCTCTACAGAAAATAAAACCTCACGTTTTCACAAAAGGAGGAGATAGAATAGACGAAACGAGCATTCCTGAATGGAAAACTTGTGTAGAAAATAATATCAAAATCATTTCTGGTGTGGGGCACAGAAAAGACTGGAGTAGTTCAGATTTTCTAAAAGAATGGGGAGATTTTTGGAAGAATAAATAACTATTCCTTATCCTGAAACCTATTAAACAATGCATTAACGAGTGAAAGGACGATAGAAAACCAGAATGCTGTCCAGAAACCAGAAACAGTAAAACCTGGGACTATTTTTGAAGCCAAAATTACAAACAAAGCATTTATTACCAAAGAGAAAATGCCGAGTGTCATTATGGTAAGTGGTAATGTGATTACTTTTACCAATGGTTTTATAAAAATATTTATAACACCCAAGACCACCGCCAACACAACTGCACCTGTTAAAGTTACCGATGCCCCAGGAAGCAGGTAAGCTGTAATAATTATTGCAATTGCAGAAACCAGTAAATGTGTAAGTAATTTCATATTTATATATTATCACATATAACCTATTTGAAAATCACTGAACCACTATCATATTTTATATTCAAAACTAACTCTCCTTTATTGGTAAAAAGAAAACTATCAGAATCTTGTACCATTTTAGAAAATTCTTGCTCTTGTGAGTCCTCGCATGCCATCAAAGTCGAAATCATTTGAGTAAATACAATTGAATTTTTCTTCACACTATACTTTCCACTCATACTATTACAGTCAGTTGTCATGGAAAAATTACCATCACTTTTGAAAGTTAGAGTAAACTTTCCAGCTTTTTTTGGAACGACCTTACTTTCATCATTATAACTAGTACCAATCCAGTTCCAAGTTTTCATTGTGAGATTCATCTTACTTACATCAACTTCACCCTCAAAATCCTGAACCACCTCACCAAATTGCATTGTAAGTGGATCAAGTTTTAACCAAATACTTTTACCAACACTTGGAACTTCAGCAAAACTCTCCCCTGGTTTTCTTTCAGCATAATTCACAACAATAATATTGTTTTCTTTGATTTCTGTTGTTTGAGGAGCTATACGATCTCCCAAAAAGATTGCTTCAGATCCAACATAACCAGTATCTTTATTTAGCGCTGCTACAACATAGTAAAATGTTCCTGATCCTCCAGTATTTTGAGATAGTAGGAAAGCCACATCTTCTCTTCCATCAGAATCAAAATCTGCACCAACTTCGTTTCCAAAATAGCTCGTTATTACAAAAGAAGAAGAACCTGGAGCCTGCTCTACCTTAGATACACCATCTTTCAATGTAAACTTTTGACCGCCAATAATATAAGTAGCATCTTTATGTGTTCTTGAAACGTTTTCGGTCTTATTCTTACTTACTTTTGTGTTTGCATAATAAACCAATGAAACTAAAGCGAATAACAAAACAATAACAGTTAAAATTTTGGTACTATTTTTCATGATTGTATTATAACAAACTCGACGTTATAAACTTATATTTCTTACAATTTCTGCATCTATAATAGGTTCATCCACTTCTCTTATGGCTCCGTAGACTCTTATCGTGTCATCAACCTGAAAACGATTTAATGAGACTTTATTTCTCATAGTATTAAGCACTGAGGTACTTTCGTTTATATATACAGTATACACTTTACCTTCAAACATTATTTTTAAACTTCCTGGAATGGTAGTAGAAACTATCTCTCTTAAACTTCCTTGAAAGTTTCTAGGTTTAAAAGTATTTAAGTCCACATACGTAACGACACTATCAGCAACAATAGTTCTAGTATTTATATTATAATCCCCCGCTACTTTAGTTATAGTATCTCCAACTACAATATGATCTAGATCCAGATTTCTATTTCCTTTTACAAAACGTGTAGTGCTGGTTGCCACAACAGTCACAGTACCGATTTTTTTATCATTTAAAATAAAAGTTTTTGATGCGAAATCAACACCCTGAACCTTACCGGAAAAAATAGTTTGCTTTTTCTGAACTGAAGAATTTTTTACACTAGTTGTAACAAGTGTCAAAACATCCCCACCAGTAAGCTGACCTGTAACATCCAGCATATCTCCCACAGAAACTTCAGACAAACTAGTTACCTCACCAGTACCTCTATAAAACTTTGTACTCTGATTTGTTTTCACAGTAAGTCTGACGTATGAGTCCCCCCAATACATTCTAGTAAACAAAGTTCCGCCAGCTATTTGCATGACTTTTGTGTCAGTTATTGTAGCCAACCCTTCCTTTGTTATATGTACTTCTGAACCTGAAAAAGCGGAGGATATTGTTGGCCAAACAAGGAAAACAAAGGCTAAAATCAAAATATTTCTTTTCATATATTAAGTATACAGAAAAACCAAAAAAGACAAATAGTTAGAAGTGCTGCCGGACTTGGGGTCGAACCAAGGTTCTCGCTTCCAGAGAGCGATGTACTACCACTATACGATCCGGCAATACACAAAAGATACTCTAAAAATGGTCTTTTTACAAGAAAAAAAGTAATGTAGATGATATAATTATTTTCATGAATCTTGATGTTTTTACAGAGATAGGAATTTTAGTCAGTATCGCAACAGTAATGGCTTTTTTAATGAGAATTTTGAAGCAGCCATTAATTATTGGCCATATAATAACTGGTTTTTTGGTGGCACGTTTCGCTTTGGATATTTTCCAAAATGTAGAAACTTTGGAACTTTTTAGTAAACTTGGAATATCATTTCTACTTTTCAGTGTGGGGCTCAGCTTAAATCCAAAAGTACTCAAAGAATATGGTAAAGCTTCTTTTGTAACTGGAATTGGACAAGTATTACTGACAGGTGGGATGGGTGTTGTGGTTTGTATGATACTAGGTTTCGACTGGATTACTTCTTTATATGTTGGAGTTGCGCTAGCCTTTTCAAGCACAGTTATAGTTCTCAAACTTTTGTCTGACAAAGGTGATTTGGATAAATTATATGTAAAACTTTCTATCGGATCCTTGTTACTTCAAGATCTCATAGCAATTGTTTTGCTTTTCACCATACCATTTGTAACTGGTTCACAAGGAAGTGGCGCAGAACTTTTTAAAACTCTTGGCTTGGCTAGTTTAATAGGCTTGGCTGTATTTCTAGTATCTCACTATATCGTAAGACACTTACATATTTACCTGACAAAATCACAAGAATTACTATTTCTATTTGCAAATGCTTGGGGTATGGGTATTGCAGCAATTTTTGCAGGAATAGGTTTATCATTGGAAGGAGGTGCTTTGATAGCAGGTGTAGCACTTTCCACCCTACCTAGCAGACATGAAATTAGTGCTCGCTTAGCACCTCTACGAGACTTTTTCATCGTTGCTTTTTTTATACTGCTTGGAACACACATGGTTGTAAGTGATTTTGGATCGATCGTTGTTCCTGCAACAATACTTTCCATATTCGTACTAATTGGAAACCCCCTATTACAACTTATTGTAATGGGAGCTCTAGGATATAGAAAAAAAACTAGTTTTCAAACAGGGATGATGGCCGCACAAATAAGTGAGTTTTCTCTAATTTTAGTTGCGTTAGGAGTTTCTTTGGGACAAGTGACTCCGGCTGTACTTTCAATGGTGACACTAGTCGGCCTTATTACAATCTTCATATCTAGTTATTTAATTTTATATTCAGATATTATATATAAATATATTTATAAGTATCTTGGTATATTTGAGAGAAAGGATGCTAAGGAAAGGGCAGTTCGTACAAAGTCCTACAAAACACTTCTGATAGGTGCAAATAGAATTGGATATGAATTTATTAGATTATTAAAGGAACAAAAACAAAAATTTGTTGTTCTCGAACACGATCCAGAAGTAATTGGCCAACTTTCTCATGAAAAAATAGAACACATCTATGGTGACGCAAGTGATCCAGATCTATTGGAAGAAATGAAAATACACGAAATGGATTTGGTTGTTTCCACAGTACCGGATCTTGAAACAAACCTGATTATTTTATCTATGATAAAAAGAAATGAAAAAGACCCAGTAGTGATAGTGGTTGCTCAGCGCATTACGAACGCTTTAAAACTTTATGAAGCTGGCGCAGATTATGTAGTACTACCACACCTAATAGGAGGTTCACATGCAGCAGGCTTAGTTAAAAAGTTTACAGAAGATGCACTAGAAATAAAATCTGTGCAAGAAGAACATATTCAATATCTTAAATCAAGAATTGCTGGATTTGAGAACTCTGAACTTGAAAGAATGCGGTAGATTTACTATTTTTTGGCTTTCAAGCAAGCATTAATAAAAGCTGTAAAAAGTGGATGTGGGTGTAGAGGTCTAGCCTTAAATTCTGGGTGTGCTTGTGTTCCAACAAAAAATGGATGAGCATCTGATGGTAATTCTGCAAATTCCATAAGTCTACCGTCTGGAGATACTCCAGAAAAAACCAATCCCGCATCTTCAATATCCTTTATATAATCTGAAGCAACCTCATATCTATGTCGATGTCTTTCAAACACTTCATCTGTACCGTAAGCTTTTTGCACGATACTACCTTTTTTTAATATTGCCTTATAACTACCAAGTCGCATTGTGGCTCCGTAATTACCAGTTTCCAGATTCTTTTTTTGATCTGACATGATATCTATGACGATATGAGAGGATTTTATATTTATCTCTGCTGTACTAGCGTCTTTCCAACCAATTACATTTCTACAATACTCCACAACAGCTAGTTGCATTCCGTAACACAAACCTAAATATGGGATTTTATTTTCTCTAATAAACTCAATTGCCGAAATAATACCTTCTACACCTGTTTCCCCAAAGCCTCCCGGCACTATAACTCCATCAAAACTTTTAAGTTCACTCACCTTTCTCTTGCCACTTTCATAATCTTTAGAATTTATCCATGTGAGCTCAGTGTCACTATCTTTCCAATAAGAAGAAAACTTTATTGCCTCAATAACAGAAACATAGGCATCTGAAAGCACAAAATCCCCTGTATCAAAATATTTACCAATAACTGCTATGTTTAATTTATGCTTTGCCTTTGATCTTTTATCTACAAACCTTTTCCACTCATCTAGTTCTCCATTTGGAGACTTTGTTCGCATATGCAAAGTCTTCATTATTATTTGACTAATTTTATCTTTCTCAAAATTAAGTGGAACATCGTACACACTTTTAATATCTGGCGCGGAAATAACATTCTCTGGAGCAAGTGCACAAGAAAATGCAATTTTTTCTTTTCTTCTTTCATCCAGCATGTGGGTTCCTCTAGCAATAACAATATCCGGCTGAACTCCATATGAGTTTAATTGCCTCACAGCATTTTGTGTTGGTCTTGTTTTCATTTCCCCCAACGAACCCGGAACTGGCAAGTAAGATACCATAATAAAACACACATCTTGAGGATGTTTTATCTTAAGTGTTCGCGCAGCCTCAATAAAAAGAATATTCTGGTAGTCTCCGATAGTTCCCCCAATTTCAATAAGTGATATGTCTGATTTGTGATGCTCCGCTGATTTCTTCCATCTACGAACTATTTCATCTGTAATATGTGGAATAGCCTCAACACATTTACCTTTATATCCAAGATTTCTTTCTTTTTCAATAACATATTTATAGACCATTCCCGATGTCATATAGTCATCTGAAATTAAATCCATCTCAAGGAACCTTTCATAGTTACCCATGTCTTGGTCTGTCTCCAATCCAGAATCCAAAACAAAAACTTCTCCATGTTCTGTAGGATTCATATTCCCTGCATCCACATTTAAATAAGGGTCAACCTTTATAGGGTTGACCTTAAAACCTTTACTCAATAGAATCTTTCCGATTGAAGAGGACGCGATACCTTTACCAACTCCTGACATGACACCCCCAACCACAAATATATACTTATGCGTTCTTTCTTTTTTCATTCTGAATATCTGTTACATGATAATTTTTAAACTTTTAAATACTTACGCACAGCAAGATAACTAGATATAGAACCTATTAAAACTCCTGAACCAATAATAATTAGGAAGATTTGTCCAAAATTTGAAAGATAATAATGGAAAATATTTAGACCTACAAAAAAGTCTGCTGTCTTACCTCCCAACCACATAGTAAGTGGATAAAATATAATCAGGGTAACTATTGCTGATAGAAAACCATAAATTGAACCCGCTACGAAAAATGGCCCTTTAATGTATCTGTCTGAAGCACCAACTAATCGCATTACAGATATCTCATCTCGAGACATATAAATAACTAGTCTAATGGTATTAAAAGTTATTAATATTGATATCGCTACCAAAAATAATGTAAGCACAAAACCTAAATTGTTTGCAGAATTTATAATTTTTGTAAGTCTATCTATTGCATCCTTGTTTTGATAATAGTTTACCTTGTCTATTATATTTTCAGTACCAATTGAAGAAGTTCTCTTGCCCTCAATAAATCTAGCAATACTTTCATACTGAGAAGGATCTTTTGCTTTTATATTTAAAGTTGCTCCAAGTGGATTTTCTCCTAACTCTTCCAATGCTTGCAGAGTAAACTCATCGTTTTCGTGACGTTTTTTAAAATCTTCTAATGCCTGCTCTTTTGTAACATACTCTACTGGGGGCATAACTTCAGATAGTTGCTCTAAACTTTTCTTCATAGCCAGAATTTCATTTTCAGAAGCAGTGGTTACAAAATATACATTAATATCTACTTTTTCTTTTATCTGATCCAAAGTTGATTTCAAAACTACACTAGAAAAAATAACTGAACCGATAACAAATAATGTAACAACCATTACCAAAATAGAAGAAAGAGAAATAAACCCATTTCTCCAAAATGAGAAGAACCCCGCTCGCACAACTCTTTTTACTTTAATCCAAAACATAGGTTTTATTATACACTAAATGACATACTTGCCTTGAGCATCATCTCTAATAATCCGACCATTTTCCATTGTTAAAACACGTTTTTTAAGTGAGTCAATTACACCCTTATTGTGAGTGGTTAGTATCACTGTAGTGCCTAAATCGTTTATTTTCTTCAAAATTTGCACAATATCGTATGTATTTAGAGGATCAAGGTTTCCGGTAGGCTCATCTGCAATAATAACGTCTGGCTGGTTAACTATAGCCCTTGCAATAGATACTCTTTGCTTCTCTCCACCAGAAAGCTCATGAGGGAAATTCCATATTTTCTTGCCCAGATCGACAAGATCTAGCACATGAGGTACATCTGCCTCTATTTCCTCATCTGTTCTGCCTGCTGCCTCCATGGCAAAAGCAATGTTTTCATACACATTTTTATTGGGAATAAGTCTAAAATCCTGAAAAACTACTCCTATTTTTCTTCTGAATAAATCCATTTCTTTTTTGCTCAAATTGGAAATATCTGTAGATTCAAAAAATACCTTACCCTTAGTAGGCACCTCTTCTCCTAAAAACATCTTCAAAAGAGTAGTTTTTCCCGCTCCAGAATGCCCTACAATAGAAACAAACTCCTTTGGCTCTATAACAAATGAAACTTCTTCTAACGCAACAGAGTTATCTGAATATACTTTTGTAACATTATCAAAGTGAATCATAATTCTGATTATAACCTATTGAAACTCATATAGTAAAGAAGATTTTTATATTATTATAAACTGGCTTCCGCCTCTAGAAAGCCCTCTATTTCTCCATCAAGCACAGCATCTATATTACTTGTTTCGAAGTTTGTTCTATGATCCTTAACCATTTTGTATGGATGCATAACATATGAACGTATCTGGTTACCCCACTCAATCTGAGTGGTTTTTGAAATGTACATACCCTTTTCGTTAGATATTCTCTCTTCTTCTAGTGCTTTGTATATTTTCCCATACAAAATCTGCATCGCTTTTTCTTTATTTTGTGCTTGAGATCTTTCATTATCACTCTGTGCAGACAAATTTGTAGGAATATGAACTACTCGAACTGCAGTCTCTCTTTTATTTACATTTTGCCCACCAGGACCACTTGAGCGTGAAAGCTCAACTCGAATGTCACTTTCTTTTATGTCCAACTCATCTTTACCGATTTTTTCAAATTTAGGAATAACTTCAACCATGGAAAAAGAAGTGTGTCGGAGAGATTTTGCATTAAACGGAGAAATGCGAACAAGTCTATGAACACCAGATTCATTTTTCAAAATACCATATGCATTTTTGCCAGATATTTCTATCGTTACATTTCTAAAACCACCATGATCATTTTTATTTTCATGTAACAATGAAACTGAAAAATTATTTTTTGAAAAATATTTCAAATACATATTTAGAAGTATGGCTGAAAAATCTTCTGAGTCATCTCCGCCAGCTCCAGAGAAAATAGTCATAACAGCATTACCTTTATCATACTTACCTACTCCTTCTATTTCTGCCTCAACATCCTTAATTCTCTTTAATACAAATTGTGCTCTGTCTTTGTTAGACCAAAAATCCACAGAAATCATTTCTGTCTGCAATGCTTCAAGCTCTTTTTTTAACTCTTCTTTATCCATTTATATTGATCTCAAAAAAAATTCAATGGAATCTTCACCTGGAAAATCAAACTTTGTTGGCATTTTATCTGGTACTGGAGTACTACCAACTAGAAAATGAAACAAATCATAATCTAAATAGTCAGGATATTTTACTTTAAGTTGATTAGCAAATTCCACTAGTAACTCATACTTTTCCATATCTTTATATACCAGAGATTTTTTCTCTGCTAGTTCAGCTTTTACATCTTCATTATTAGGTATTCCTTCTTGTGACATATATTTTAATTTATTATTAATGAGCCGCTGGCGGGAATGGTCAACAATATTTTGTTCGCCGCCACTCACAAAATTTCTCGACCCGGACTCGTGACCAACTCCGATGAGTTGGTGCCCACTCCGTCTTCCGATTCCCATAGAAAAAACTCTGTTTTTTCTTGAGCCGCTGGCGGGAATCGGACCCGCGCTCTCCGTCTTACCAAGACGGTGCTTTACCACTAAGCCACAACGGCATTGGAACAATATATCACAATTTCTTATACTCTTTTAGTTTACCCATTTCTATCTCTATTTTATCGGCCTTGCGTAAGTTTTTTATCTGTTTCGGTGAAAGTATCTTATAATGTTTTATTTCATCCAACTTCTCTACAACTTCTGAAATATCTCCTTCAAAAGTTCTCCAATCTAACTTTTCATATTTACTCAGATCAAATGGCGCGGAATACTCCCTAAGAGTCTTTACGCCTGTATCTAAAAAATATTCATGAAAATATGACATTACCAGTTCCCTGATATTTTTATATACAGGTTCTCTATATCTCAAAACCCCATGGTTTGTTTTAGATATTGCCCCCCAGAAATTATCCTGCTTATATAGCGCCACGACATGATCATAGTCATATGGTTTTTCTGTAGACCTCAAATCAAGTATTAATGGTTTATGGCCGTGATGCTCTAGAACACTAGCTGCAAATATTGCCCCTTCAGCACAGTGAGCTTTTTTATTCTTAATCACAGCACGGGGTGACATACAATAAGACCCCTTATCAAAATTAAAAGGAATTGAGTTTAGATAGTCTTGAATTTTCGCCGGAGTAGAGAGTTTGCGAAAGAGAGATAGTTCCTCAATTGTGTAATTCATATGTGATAGATAATTTTTATGATTATACCAGATACTTTTAGAACCATAAAATATGTGCTATATTTCTCGTATTGTCGGCGTAGCTCAGGTGGTTAGAGCGTGGGACTCATAAGCCCAAGGTCGGAGGTTCGAGTCCTCCCGCCGACACCAGAAAATTGATAAAACTTTGAAAATCTGATAGATTTTAAGGGTTAACCAGATGCGATCGTAGCTCAACTGGTTAGAGCACTCCCCTGTCACGGGAGAGGTTACCGGTTCGAGTCCGGCCGGTCGCGCCATAAGAAAACCACCCATTTAGGGTGGTTTTCTTATTCTTGTTGTGGGACCAGGCTTGGTCACAAATATTTTTGATAATACTAGTCTTGGTCAACAATATTTTGTTCGCCGACGCTCACAAAATTTCTCGACCCGAACTCGCGACCTAGTTTGCTAACTAGGTGCCCGCTCCGTTTTGCAAGTCCTGACGCAAAGCAAACTAATGCTTTGCTGTCTCCGTACAAGCAAACAAAAACTCCCTTAGGGAGTTCTTGTTTGCTTGTTGCGGGACCAGGACTTGCACCTGGGTCTGCAGGTTATGAGCCTACCGAGATACTGCTTCTCTATCCCGCTATATCAATAACAAGAATACAGTACCACATTTATACTTTTTCTACAACACCAAACTCTTCAAATACTGTCATGTATAACGCTACAACTCTTTTAGCTTCCCTATCTGTCAGCTTAAACTCTGCACCATCATGTGCTATTTGATTTCTAATCTTATGAGCCTCCCAAGCATTATTAACGGTTCTAAAGTCAGCCGGGTCTACTGCCTTCAACTTATCACCAATAGTTTCTCCAGGTAAAGACATTTTTTCCAACAAATCATACAACATAATATCTGCCTCCAAAATAGACAACCTCCAATCACTTTCGTTTGGTGAATTTAACCCGTCTAAAACTTTCGCCCAACGTGGGTTTATCATTGGTTTTTCATCAACTCTTTCTTTAATTCCATTCGGATACAATTTTTCTCTTTCTTCTGTTCTAAGTTTTACTATTGCTTTATACAAATATGTAATTAGCCCAGCAAATAAAATACCTAGTAAAATAAAGATATATTTAATGTACTTTACTAGTGAATATATAAATAATAAAGTCCTAACAAATAAATTTGGTTCAATTTCCTCTACATAATTTAAATCATTCTCACTAACCCAACCTTCCATACCATTATCAAACTTAACATGAAAATATCTTACACCATCAACAACTATCGGTCCCTCTATTATCTCACCGGAGACTCCATTATTTACTGTACCGATAAGCTCTCCACCAGGAGAAGCAAACAGTCTCGTACCATTTTTATTTGTTGATACATTACCACCAATCAGACTTGGCATTTTAGAAAGTGGAGTTCTCTTTCCATCAAGCATACTGTCTAAAGCTTCTTCACTGACCCAACCTTCTGTACCGTCGTCAAAACGTACATGCCAATATTTAACACCATCTTTTATCATTGCACCTTCCAAAATTGTAGCTGAACTTCCAGCGGGCACTTTTTTAATCTCCCCCTCACCAGGACTTACATAAACTGAAACTTCTTTATTTGTTTCTACTGGGGTACCAATAAGACTGGACATTTCAGTCATTGGAGTGAGTTTTTGTGGAAGATTTGCTATATCAGATTCTTTCATCCATCCCGTACTTCCATCTTCAAACTTTACTTGCCAGTACTTTTCCCCTCCAATAGTTACCGGCCCACCCACTATAGTACCCTTGTCACCAAGTTTTTTTGTACCAATCACCTTACCCCCAGGAGTTTCATAAAAAGATGCCTTATCAGTTGTGACAGCAAACTTTGAGCCCACTGGATTAAGTAAGGACGAAATAGGTCTGGTAATAGAAAGCATTAAACCCTTTGGCGTAAAAGCCTTCCAACCCAAAGAGAATAACTTATTTTTACCTACCATAGACAGTAAGCCGTTTACCAGCATAGATAGAATCATAAAAGCAAAAACTATTGCCAGTAGTTCTACAAACGGATCAAATGGTGAAGGAGGAGCTGGTTTTTCAGCTGGTGGTTTTTTTTCATCTGCCATTCCTACATTATACAACAAAAGAAATTCAAAACTATATTATTCGTTTAAAAACTTTTTGGAAATTGAAAAAAGAATATTCTCTGCATTATGAGGAGACATTATCTGCATACCCAAAGGAAGATTAACTCCATTTTCCACAACAATACCTGATGGAATTGATATGGCAGGAATACCAACTATATTTGCTGGAACTGTAAAAATATCTTCTAAGTATAATGCAAGTGGATCATTTGCTTTCTCTCCAATTTTAAATGCGGGGCCAGTTGTTGTTGGTGTAATGATTGCGTCAACTTCTTTAAAAGCATTTGTAAAATCATTTGAAATTGTTTGTCTAACTTTTAAGGCCTTATTGTAGTAAGCATCGTGATATCCAGCAGACAAAACATATGTGCCGATTAGAATTCTTCTTCTAGTTTCCTTTCCAAAACCTACCCCTCTTGTTTTCATATAGTCTTCTAATAGATTATTGCCATCCACATGAAGCCCAAACCTTACACCGTCAAAACGAGCCAAATTAGAAGAAGCTTCTGCCGGCATAATAATATAATAAACAGCTAAAGAATATTCTATGTTTGGTAATTTAATATCCCTTATCTCATAACCTAAAGTTTTCAGTCTTTCCACCGCATCATCAAACACTTTTCTAGCTTCAGGTTTCATACCCCCCTTTTCAAGTATGTGATAAGGAACACCAATTACCATTTTATCTTTCACTTCTTTTTTTGGAAAAGTATCAGTAGAAATAGTAGTGCTGTCTTTTTCATCCTGCCCTGCAATTACATTAAATAGTATTTCTGAATCTGTAGCAGTCTTAGTAAATGGACCTATAACATCCAGTGAAGAACCTAATGCCATAAGACCATACCTAGATACACTACCATATGTAGGTTTTAGCCCGACCAAACCACAAAAAGAAGCCGGCTCACGAACACTACCTCCTGTATCAGACCCTAGTGAAGCCAAAGCCCCATTCATGGCAACTGCTGCAGCAGAGCCGCCAGAAGAGCCCCCTGAGACTCTTGTCGTGTCTATAGGGTTTTTAGTTACACCATATGCTGAATTTTCGGTAGAACTACCCATGGCGAACTCATCCATATTTGCTCTACCCAATAAAATCGCACCTGCATCTTTTAGCTTTTTAATAACAGTTGCGTCATATGTACCAACGTAACCCTCTAGAATTTTTGAACCAGACGTGGACTTTTTTCCATTAATCAAAATATTATCTTTTATTGCAAGTGGAATTCCTAAAAGTGGCAGACTTTCACCACTTTCAATTCTTTTATCTGCCATGTCAGCCTGATCTAGCACATCATTATACACTTCTAGATATGCATTAATATCTAAATTTACTTCTTTAATTTTGTTCAAATAGCTCTCAGCCAACTCTCTAGCAGAGAATTTTTTACTATCTAAAGCTTCTCTAGCCTGCTTTATTGTTAAATTAGAAATATCAATCATATATTTATAGTATTTTTTTAACTCTCAAAAATCTACCATCTCTATCAGGAGCATTAGCTAGAATTTCTTCAGTGTATTGATTATCAGAGTTATTAGGCACATCATCCCTTAAAACATTTTTCAGTACAGGAACACTCACAGATTCATCTGAAGCTGCCTTTTGTATTTGACCGACATAATCCAAAATAGAGTCCAATTCTTTAGACAAACTTAGTGCCTCTGAGTCAGTAATCTCTATTCTTGCCAAACTTGCCAGATTCTTGATTTCATCTTTATTTACCATAATATTTTGAGGCTATATTGGGATGATAACAAATTTATCCCAATACTACAAAAGTGCAAAGAACTCACTTTCACTTAATATTTTAACCTTAAATTCTTTTGCTTTTTCGAACTTAGAACCAGGATTTTCTCCACAGACAAGGTAGTCTGTATCCCTGGATACACTTTCGCGTACCACACCACCGTTTTGCCTTATTATTTCTTTTGTCTCATCCCGCGAAACTTTAGAAAGAGTACCTGTAACCACAAAACTTTTACCATTAAAAATGTTAGATTTATTTTCTTTTTCTTTCTGTAATTTTACTTCTTTCAATAAATTATTAACTATTCTTATATTACTTTTATTCTTAAAGAAATCCACTACAGATCTTGCAATAATTGGACCAATTCCCGAAAGAACTTCAAGATCCTCGTACTTAACCTCTCTAAGTTTTTCTATTGTCTTAAAATGTTTCGACAAATCAATTGCTGTTTCTTCACCGACCTGAGGAATAGAAAGACCTACTAAAAATCTAGAAAGAGTAGTGCTCCTAGATTTTTCAATAGACTTTAGTAGATTATCAGCTGACTTTTCTGCAAATCTAGGTAGGGAAAGCAGGTCTCCTTTTTTTAAGGTAAATATATCAGCATATTCAGTTATTAAACCCTCGTCCAGCAGAAGGTCTACAATTTTAGGACCACAATCCTCTATATCTAAAGATTTTTTAGAAACAAAATGATGAAATCTTCTTTTTATTTGTTCCAAAGAGTTTTTATCGACACACCTCCACGCAGCCTGCCCTGGTATTCTTTCTATTCTACCGTCGCCACCACAACCCTCCACATAGTTTGGCCATTTATATTCTTTACTATTCTTTGGTCGGAGTTCCAAAACCACAGAAACTATATCTGGTATTACATCACCAGCTTTTTGAAGTATTACAGTATCACCTATACGAACATCCAGTCTTCTTATCTCATCTTCATTATGTAGAGTAGCCCTAGAAACTGTTGACCCAGCGACAAGAACTGGTTTTAAATGCGCTACTGGTGTAAGAACTCCTGTTCTACCAACCTGCAAAACTATATCCTCAACAACTGTTGTCACCTGTTCTGCCTTAAACTTATACGCCACACCCCAACGAGGAGACTTTGCTGTGTAGCCTATTGCATCCTGAATTTTCTTGGAGTTAATTTTTATAACTATACCATCCAAGCCATAATCTAACTTTTCTTTTTTATTTTCCCAAAGTTTATAATATTCATGAACTTCTTCTAGTGTGTTAAAAATTCCAAAATTTTCGTTTATTTCAAAGCCTAAATTATGTAACAAATTCAACTCATCTCCTTGTGTTTCAACTACCCCATTCTCCAAATAATCTATATCGTAAGCAAATAACATTAAGTTTCTAGAACTAGTTATTTTTGGATCCAACTGCCTTATACTTCCAGCTGCAACATTTCTAGTGTTGGCGAAAGTTTCTTCTCCATTCTTAATTCTTTGTTTGTTTAATTTTTCAAGATCTTTTTTACCCATCCACGCTTCCCCAACTGCAATCATGCTAACTTTTTTGTTTAAAATGAGGGGCACACTTTTAATAGTTTTTACATTCTGTGTAACATCTTCGCCAATATTTCCATCACCTCTCGTAGCTCCTTTTATCAATTCACCATTTTCATAGGTAAGTATAATTTTCAAACCATCTATTTTTAATTCACAACAATATTCAATTTTCTCATTTTGTAATCCTGCCTTCTCAATAAAATTTTTAGTTTTCTTGTCCCACTTTTCTAAATCTTCAAAATTAAAAGCGTCATCAAAAGACCATTGTCTAGTTTTGTGTTCCACCTTGGCAAACTCTTTTAGTGGCTCTCCACCCACTCGCTCAGAAGGACTATATTTTGTTTTTAGCGCGGGATATTTTATTTCTAGTTCTTCAATATCCCTAATCAGAGAATCATAGGCCTCATCAGATATTTCAGGATTGTCGAGGGTGTGATATAGATATGCATGCTTTTTTACCACCTCTGAAAGGCGCTTATATCGTTCCCTAGCTTCTTTTGGTACACCTTCACTCATATCTTTAAACTCTACCAAATTTAGTTAGTATATGTAAGTTTTTCAGCTCTTTCCAATCTTCGTGCAGTTCCACCGGAACAAGTGTTATAACCTCTTGAATCAACTATAGTTAGACCATTTGCGTGCTTACCAACAGAGACAATAGCGCAGCCCTTCGTAAGGTTTAATGTAAACGTTGTGGTTGCATTTCCTGTACCTCCGGTATTGTAAGCCTGACCGTTACATCTCATACTTGTTGTAGCAACAGATGGGTTGAACACTGTATAACCATTTTTGAAATCCCAATATACGGCACACTCTATTCCACTATCAGCATTATAAAATGCATATTGCGACTCCTGATTCGAATTTGCCAATACAAGTTGCTTGTAAGCAATATTTGCAACTACAAAACTTACAATCAAAAGCATTGCAGTAACGATTATTGCAATAAGTAATGTAAAACCTTTTTTTGTTTTGATATTTTTTTGCATAACTATTGCAGTCTATTAAATAAACTCTGTGAAATTTGGAATGTCTTGGAAGTGCCTCCTTGTGTCCAATAAATTGTAATTGTAACCCTAACTTCTTCATTCGCAACTATACTTTGAATTGAGATTGATCTTCTAAAACCAGAATCAGTCCAACCATTTGTATAACCATAAAGACCCTTAGTGGGACTGTTAAACACCTTATCTTGAAGTAAATTTCTACAATTTGCACCGTCTCCTGCACAATCTGTTACAGTATTCGCTCCAGAATCTATCCTACATGTCTTACCAGCACCACATGGACCACTTCCCGCTCCACCCGAAACAGTAACGACACCATCTAGCCAAGTATTTGCACTTGGGTTCGCTGTATTTACAAAAACCAAACCATTCTCATCTCTTCTATTTTTTATATACTCCATAGCATCTTGAGTTAAATAGAAGGCGATCATCTGGTTTTTAGCCGTAATGGATGATTTTAAACTGTTTTGAACTGCAGTAAAACCTGCAAGAATTGAAAGGGACAAAACACTTATTGCAACTAAAGTTTCAACGAGTGTAAAACCATTATTTTTTATATTTAAAATAGTCTTCATTTTATTGGGTATCAAATTGCCTTTGCGAAACAGTTGTTTGAAGAACAAAACTTGATCTACTTGTGGCTTTTGAACCTGCGTATCCGTCAATAACGATTATCACCTTAGCTTGTGCCAAATCAAATGTGCCAGTTGATGGAGAGTAAGGTGCAGAACCTAGTACTCGAAAAGTTGTAGTGGATATCGTGACATCTGTTCCAGTCACAAAAGTATCCGCACCTCCATTTATAGTTCTTGCGATACGATTACCAACTAACTTGTAAACTACCCTATTGCCATTGAAGTCAGTTATGGCTATAGAATTTGCTCCAGAAGCACAGTCTCTAGGAGAAGATTGTACTCCTGCATTTATGTCACAATGATAATCCTTTCCGAAACGAATTGTTCTTGTCATCGCTTCAAGTGATAAATTTAAATTATCCATAACAGACCTCAATGATTGTGATTTTTTATTTGAATCAAAAACTGAATATATAGAACTACTTACAATAAGCATAACTACAGAAAAAATTGAGACTGATACCAAAATCTCAACTAGTGTAAAGCCTCTTTTTTTTTCTTTGCCAAAAAACATATTATTGTATTGTTACTTGACCAGTCACCTCTATATTAACATACATAATTTTACTCTTAGGAGAGGTTAATCTGATTCTTGTTGAGTTAACTGGACCTGCTACACTTGCCCCACTACTATTTGTAAAATATATTCTAGCATCTGGACTAGGTCGCAAAAAAGTAATACTTACTCCTGTAATTCCCGCAGGAGAAGACGGGGGGCAGTTCGTAGCATCACAAGCTCCACTTATAGTAACACCATTTCTAAGAGAAACCTGCTCTACAGACTCTCCACTGTCATACACATTATTACCATTCAAATCCACAAAAATTCTATAACTATTCGGTATGCTACTACTGAAATAAATTCCATAAGAAGAACTAAAAAGATTACTACTTACCGCTGTTTCCTTAACATTAATCCCATATGTTTGGGCTTGTCTAACAGCAATTGCCATCTCCTGAGCAGCTCCAGATATTGCTAAATTATCATTGAAACCAGCATAATTCCAGAAAACTACAGATAAAATTACTCCAATAATAGATGTCGATACCAATAATTCTAAAATAGTAAAAGCTTTATTGTATTTGTTCATATTTTAACTGCCAAAAAAACTAGATATACTCATTATGTCTACCCTACTTAAAAATACTATTATTGTTCCAGCAATCAAAAATGGTGCAAATGGTATTTCGGAACTCATTCCAATATTTTGACCTCTGTTTAGAACTTTATAGTTAATTAAAAGCAAAATACTCCACAACGCACCCATCCAGAAACCTAGCACTACCGACCCCACACCGTATGAAAAACCCAAAAGTGCACCAATCCCGAATGCGAGTTTTGCATCCCCAAATCCCATCCACCTTCCAGAAGACATAAGCCAAAGTAAGGCAAATGGTATAAACAAAAATATTGGCGAGAATAAGTCAAACCAATCTTCAGTACCTAGTAATGGATACTTTAGATACATAAAGAATAAAAGTTTCAAAAGACCTAAGAATATAAATGTATAGACAAAAACGTTTGGAATGATTTTGTGTCTATAGTCATAAATAGTTATTACGATCAAAATACTAAAAACTATACAGTAATAAACTGCTAAAACCACTGACATCAACATACCATTCTGCATATCACTAAAAACACTCCAGAGATACACCTGTCTCAGAACCACGCCCACAAACACAAGACCTGTCACTATTTCGATAAGTGGATACTGCCAAGATATTTTACTTTTACAAATCCGACATCTACCTTTCAAAAATAGAAAACTAAAAACCGGAACAAGGTCATACCACCTTAATGGAGTGTCACAATTAAAACATCTAGATCTTCCAGAAGAAACAGATAAACCACTGTTATACCTAAGTCCTAATACATTCAGAAAACTACCAATAAGTGTTCCTAAAATAAATACTAGGATAAAAAATAACAGATTCATAATTTTATTACTTAAAAAACTACTTACAAAGTTGTGGGCTGGTGGATGGACAAATATATACGTTTCCACCTGGACCAGGATAAACCCCAGATGGTGCTTGGTCACATATCTTAGTCGCAGCTGTGTAGTCTACACACCAATAATCAGTACCTGAAGGTGGAGATGCGGTATGTAGGTTCTGAGTAGCTAGAGCACCGTGGGCTCTCCAACCAAGTTGACCCGAACCCTGGCAGTTACCAGTTGTACGGTTGTTTGTAGCTGAAACTACCATAGCATCTATATTTGCATTTGTAGCCTGATTAGTACAAACTCCAGTCCAGTTATTTCCATTTGGATTTAAATACTCATAATAAAGCTGAGCAATAGGAATTATAGCATTTAGTTGTGATTTAACTTTTGCATCTTGTGATTTTAGTCTTGAATCTCTTAACGAGCCGAGAACTACTGAAGACAATACTCCAATTATTTCTATAACAACTAGCAACTCAATAAGTGTAAAACCTTTTTTTAGAGTAGAATCCATATTCAAAAAAATAATTATAATTATTAACTACTATTATAGTATATGTAAAACTATTAGACCACCTTTCTGTTGATAATAAAAAACCACCAAATGGTGGTTTTTTATTATAGTAAAATAGTATCTACTAAGGACAAACGAATGTTGAAGCAGCAAGCACTGTAGCAGTTGTTGTTGCTTTTCCTGTATTATCTACACAGAATTGAATAGCTGTGTTTGATTTTAGAGGACCTGAAACTGCCCATCTATTAGCATCATTTTGACAAGATGTCACTGAAGCCGAACTAGCTGCTGTACCTGTCAATGAAGCCGTTCCTCCTTGAGCTGCAGCTGCAGCTTGAACTGCTCTTGTTACGTTAGGATCAGCACAAACTGTTGCATAACTGTTTGTGTTGTCATAAACCAATTCTGCTTGTGCTCGAAGATTGTTTAGGTTTGACTTAATCGCTGCATCTGCACCCTTTGATCTTGCAGTGTTAAGTGATGCCAATACAACTGATGATAGAATACCGATGATTGCAATAACAACTAGCAACTCAATAAGTGTAAAACCTCTTTTAAGACTATTTTTCATATATAAATTAATTAATATTATTTTACTAAATTCTTATAATGTAATTTTGATTTTTTTCGACCATCCGGCCTCTTTCCAGAGCCCCCGTTTTCTTAACGAATAACTATATTATACAACTACAGTTTTAGTATAAAAGACCCCCTGTGGATAATCCTTCTAAATAAAACTTGCATAATTTGGATGAGATATGAAGTTGAGTGATAGAGAATTCGAGAAGCCTTACAGATAGTAAGGTGACGAGAATTCTCTATCACGAAACAAATATATCGCCAAATTTGCAGGTTTTATCCAGCTGAAGCGATGTTATAGATAGGCATTAGCACAGCCGCCAACAAAAATCCTACACCCAAGCCCAATGCAACTATCATTACTGGTTCAATAAGACCAACTAAGGTATCTACGGCTGAAGTCACTTCCCTTTGATAAAACTTTGATAAGGATTTCAAAATGTTTCCTAATTCCCCAGTTTCCTCTCCAACCTTTATCATTTGAGTTAAAAGAGGGGGAATTTCTTTATTGTGTTCAGAAAATGCATCTGAAAGAGGTGTACCTTCCTTCACTCGCGCCAATGCACTAACAAGAATAGACTGGTAGATTTTATTATCTACAACAGCCGAGGTTATCTCTAAGGCCTTAAGAATTGGTATTCCACTTATAATCATCGTATTCAAGTTGTCAGAAATTCTTGATAAATATAACTTTCTATATAAACTTCCTATATATGGCACATCCAGTTTTAGCCTGTCTAAATACAATTTTCCTTCTTCGGTTCTTGCAAATCTCCAAAAAAGGTAAACTGCTACTACAGTTACAAAAGCGATAATTATTATATGATTTACAAACAAATCACTGACCCACAAAACCACTTGAGTATATATTGGAACTTCCTGTTCTGAGTCCTTTATCATTAAAGCAATTTTAGGAATGATCACAGTAAACATCAAAACCATAACCCCCATAAAAGTCAGGATAATAAAAGCAGGATAAATAAGAGCATTTTTTGCTTTAGATGTAACTTCATATGTTCTATCCATATAGTCTGCCAAATAGTTAAAAATTTCATCCAACTTTCCAGATTCTTCACCAGATCTCACCATATTTACATAAAAATCTGAGAAAGCATCTGGATACTTTGCAATTGCATTCGAAATAGAACTTCCCCCCTGTATGTCTTCAGAGATAGATATTAAGTACTTCTTTAGATTTATATTATCTACTTGTTCACTAAGTAACCTAAAGATTCTAAGGGCAGAAACTTGTGCCTGAAAAAGCGTAGCAATTTGCCTAGATAAAATTACAATATCTTTATTTGATATTTTATTAAAGAAAGAAAATAGAGGAACTTTAAGTTTTTTATCCTCTTCAGAATTTATTTGAGAGATAATCAAACCACTTTTTTGCAACTGGTTTATAGCAATATCTGCATTAAATGCTTCGATCGTTCCAGATCTTTGTTCGCCTGTATTCGTAATAGCTTTGTATTTAAAAATCATATTATTTACAACATTCTATCAAGACCTTTAGCATTTTGTGTATACAGATAGGCATTCTCAATAGAAATTTCACCTGCTCTAACAAGATCTGCTAAATATCTGTTTAAATCTATCATTCCCTGATCTGAACTAGTTTCAATTACAGAAGCTATCTCATGAGTTCTTCCTTCTCTGATAAGGTTTGCAACTGCATTGTTGTTTATAAGCAACTCTACAGCAGGAACCAAACCCTTTGACACAGAAGGTATTAATCTTTGTGAAAAAACCCCAAGCAAACTTCCTGAGAGCTGAGCACGAATTTGTTTCTGTTGAACAGTATCAAATGAATCAATAATTCTATCTATTGTTTGTGCTGCATTATTTGTGTGTAAGGTAGAAAAAACTAGGTGCCCCGTTTCTGCTGCAGTAACAGCAGCAGAAATATCTTCTGGAGTTCGCATTTCACCAATCATTAACACATCAATATCTTGACGCAGTGCTCCCTGTAAAGCAGTATGAAAATCTGGGGTGTCTTCTAACACCTCCCTCTGATCAATAATTGATTTTTTAGAATCAAAAACATACTCCACCGGGTCTTCAATTGTAACAATATGAGCTAGTCTTTCTTGGTTTATCATTTCAATCATAGCTGCCAAAGTTGTGCTCTTACCCTGGCCAGTCGGACCTACAACAAGAAAGAAACCTTGTTTTCTTCTAGTGAAAGTTTCTAGGATAGATGGGATTTTTAATTCTGCCAAAGTTTTGATCTCCTTTGGAATAAGTCGAAGAGCTATACTTATTTTACCAAACCGGTAAAATGCATTTCCTCTGAATCTTATTTCACTCTCGCTTAAGTATGAAAAATCTACTTCTTTTTTATTCTGAAAAACTTCCTTTTTTATATCATCCAATAGGCTATCCAATATTCCCTTCATATCTGCATGGGTAAGTGCAGGATAGTTTTCAAGTGGAATTAGTATTCCATTTGAACGAATTATAGGCTTTCTTTCTTCAGAAAGATGCAGATCAGATGCACCTTCTCTAGACATAACAGAGACCAAACCTTCAAAATCTTTTTTATAATCAGCAGACATTTATTTTTTCTTATTTTTATAAATTGATAAAACTTTTTCTACAACTTCTGAAGGAATCATTGTAGCTTTAATTATATACCCGTCCACACCAATAGCTTTTGCCTTATCCTCATCATCAGCTTGATTTGTAAGCATTATAACCACAGCCTTAGGAAGTAACTTTTCGTCTCTAATCTTTTTAAGCAATTCCAATCCATCCATTCCTGGCATTATTATATCCATTAAAACCATATCGTAATCTGTATTTGCTTTAATTTTTTCTAAAGCAGAGATTCCATTCGAAGCAGTGTCTATCTCTAAGCCAGATTTCTTAAACTTTAAAAGATACATGTCCAAGAGAAACTTATCATCATCTACAAGTAATATTTTTAAGTTTTTTTGAGATTCGGTCATTTTATTCAGAATTATTTAATCAGATGTATTATAGCATGTTAACTTCTTCAAATGGAATTTTTTGATTCATTGACTTTAGTATTGCATCTTCTTTCATTGTTATCATTCCATGTGACCGAACTATCTTGCCTATATCTATTTCATTTGCACCTTTTAGAACTGCATTTTCAAGTTCCTTGTCCATTTCAAAAACCTCCATAACAGCCTGTCTGCCTCTAGTTCCGTTTGGACACTCAGCACTTTGCCCTAGTTTATACACCTTATCTTTCAAACCTAAATCGCTAAGATATTTTGGAGGTAAATCACTAAACTGCTTTTCTATCATTACCTTCAAACTTCCTTCAACTTGCTCTTCAACCCCTGCTCCAGGACAAAGAGCTGATGTTAGTCTCTGTGCAATAGCCAAAATAAGTGTAGGAGCAATTAGGTAAGGATCGACTCCCATGTCCACTAATCTAGGAATCACACCAATTGCAGTATTGGTGTGAATAGTAGAAAGCACAAGGTGGCCAGTAAGCGCAGCTTGAATAGCAAGTTGCGCAGTTTCCTTATCACGAATCTCTCCCACCATGATTACATCAGGATCTTGTCGAAGAGTGGTACGCAAACCAGTTGCAAAAGTATATCCAATATCAGCTTGTACTTGTGACTGCGAAATACCCTCAATGTTATACTCAATAGGATCTTCAAGGGAAAGCACATTTTGGTGCTCTCTATCTATCTCTTTTAGCATTGAATACAAGGTTGTTGTTTTACCAGAACCAGTAGGCCCAGAAATTAGAATAAGTCCGTAAGGTTTTTTAATCGCCTTACGAATCATTTTTATATTTGTCTCGCTTAAACCAAGATCATCTAGACCTTTTACTCCTTTTTCTTGATCCAGTAGTCTCATCACCACCTTCTCTCCGAAATAAGTTGGGAATGTTGATACACGAAAATCGATTTTTCTATCATCTATTCTAGTAGTGAAACGGCCGTCTTGTGGCTTTCGTTTTTCATCAAGCCTCATTTCACTCAATATTTTTATACGAGCAACTACAGCAGGATGTACCTTGGATGGCAACATAAGGCTAGTATTCATTTGTCCATCTACACGAAATCTAACTTTTACATTTTCCCTCCAAGGCTCGATATGCACATCGGAAGCATTACCGTCCGTGGCATATCGCAAAATAGTTGCCACTATTTTTGTAACAGGGGCATCTTCAGCAAGTTGAGTATCTTGTGCAGTTGTATCAGCATTTTCAGCCTTTACTCTTTCTTCTGCCAAACTTGTTTCAATTTTAAGCTCATTCTCAAGTTCTGAAAGCGACTTTGATACCTCTGCTGTAAAACCTTTATACTGAGCAAAAACCTTTTCATAATCTGTTTCTGTAATTAGAAAAATCTTGAAAGGCAAACCTGTTTTGGATGAAATAAAATTTAGTGCATCACGAGCTTCAATATCATCAGGATTTACCATTCCAACCTCCAACATTCCTTTTGTTACTGCTATTGGCACAAAGTGATAATGTGCAGCTGAATCTTCTGGAATATACTTCAGAATTTTTTCAGTAATTACTGTATTACCTAAATTCCTTGTAGGAATATCAAAATACTCGCCTTTTGCTAACAAAATATCATGCGGAGGAATACCTCGTCTTATTAATGCTTGTTCAATAGTTGAACCAGAAGAAACAGCTTCTTCTTTTATTACATCTGTGTCTTTTTTATCTAGTAGACCTTTTTGTACTAAAATTTGAATAATATCCATATATATTTATTTTATACCCGCTCAAACTAAACTGTGAAATATCAAAATTAATCTGTCCCAATACTTGAAAATGGATTAATCCTGCCCTGAACCTCTTCTTCTACCGGAACTGTTATATCCACTAAATTAGTAAATAGTGATGATGAAAATAAATCTCTCTTAATTTCTACCGATTCAAGTTTATCAGCTAAGATAATTAAATCTTGCCCAACAACATTTGATATTACAGGGTTGCCATCTAAGTCTAAAGGAACTTCAAGTTCAGTAAACAAAGTAGAATAAACAACAAAGCCTAGTGCAGAAAGAATGAGAAGCGACAAGATTAATTTTTGTGTTCCTGGTGATACGTTCATGTTATCTAAGTGAATATGTGTTAGCTTCTAATGTAAAATCCATAACCCCCGCCTGACCAGTTCTAAGTAATGCTTGTGGAATTATGTTTAAACTAATGACATCTATTAAACTTAAACTATATTCTACATCTTCTAAAAAATTCAAAAACTGCTCATAAGTTCCTACTAAATGCATAGAAATTGTATTCGTCTTAAATGAACCAGGATTGCCAGCACCAACAACATCTCTATTACTTGCATCATTATCCATCATCTTAAAATCTTTAACTGCAACACCATACCTTTCGCCAATTGCATTTAGATTATTTAACATCATTATTGAATCTATTTTTTCTGGAACAATTTTGTTCAATCTTTCAATCTCTTCCACCGGAATGCTGTTGTATTCAGACAAGACCGCTTCTCTTTTTTCTCTTATCTCCTTTACTCTACCCAAAACTTTTGTATACTCTGCCTTTTCTGCAGTCTTCATCTTTATTTCTATTGTTAAAGGCTTAATATACATAAAATACATTCCTACACATATGGCTATTACTGTTATAGATAGAATTGATTTCATATTATTGATTTACACTTAATGACTCAATAGTTTTTTTATACGAAAGCAATCCAGATTCAATAGTTGATGTAAACTGAAACTTAATATTACCATTTGCATCTAAGGCAATATTAGAAAATGTAGGATTCTTAACATACTCACTTTCAGTAAAAATTTGCTGTTGTTTTGCCAAAGCATTATAAGTTTGAACCTCACCGTTTATCTTAATCGTAGGAGAACCTGTCTTATTTGAGTAATTTAAATCATTAAATTTAAGTTTCTTAACAGAAAGATCACCTAAAAGGGATAACATCCTCGAATTTACTAAGTGTTTCTCAAGTAAAATAGATGCGGTATTAATCCTAGAGTTTGCATCTAAAAGTTCCTTAATTTTTTCTGGTAAAATAGCAGACCTGGCATCCTCGAGTTGTTTATTTGCCTCGGCAATCTGATTTACTAATAGATTTTTATAAAAATACAAACCACCATACAATAGTGCCGTCACTATAAAAACTATTGTTGCAGCAAGAGTAAATATATCTGTATCGTGCACGACACTTATTTTTTCCACATCACCCCCTACTGGCTTTTTAGGAATAAAAGAAGTTTGAAAATTAGGTTGCATACTGAAACAATTATAGTATATGAAAATGAAAAAAACTATATAAACTGTGTATAAAAACGACAACTCCGCGCAAGACTTTTTATGTTCTTGCGCGGAGTGAGCCTCTAGCCGAGCGGAAAGGCGATCGGCAGTCCGTTGGCCAGACGATAGCCGAGCACAGCGACGGACAAGACAACGATGACGACAATCACGACAGTCCACCGTCGTCCTTTGTTTTCCCTCCTTTCTTCGTGTTCGTAGTCGAAGTTCTCTTCTTCACCCCCGGCCATACGACCGAGACCCGTCACCCCATCCTTCTTAGGCATGGATCCTCCTGGAAAAAGGTTACACCTTATTCCGTAGTAGTCAATCACCCTATCTCCTGTAATCTTCGAAGCGCCACTCCCACAGCAACAGCAAACTCAGGTCCAGTTTCCTTTAGAATTTGCTCTAAAAATGCGGGTGCTACTACTTTAGAAAATGGATCACCCGCAACAACTTCTGTTTCTAAAATTCCCTTTGCAAATGGAGCAACACCCTTGAGAGCACTTCCTCCACCGACAAGCACGACCTTACTTACATCTCTGTTATATTTTTTTTGATAAGCAAGTATAAATCTATCTGCTTCAGTAAAAATATAGTTTAGAGTGAATGAGGCAACATTTTTTAATGCTATACCATTAATCTCGCCCAATAAACCCTTATCTCTTTTTAGGTACTCTGCGTCTGTTAATGATATTCCTAGTGATTTTGAAAGCTCATTTGTAATGTCATATGAACCTCGTTCAATCATATGAGAAGCTCTTAGAATTCCCTTTTCAACCATATACAACTTAGTGCTTGAAGCTCCCATATCTATAACAAGCACGGGCTTTACCTCATCATCCAGAGTTGAGCGCATTGTGCTAAATATTTCTATCTCAAAAAAACCGACATCAAGCCCTGTTTTAGTGATTATATTTTTATATTTATTTAAGGTGTCATTATGAAGAGCAACAATTAAGACTTCGAGTTGAGATTTTGGTTTTTCTTCTCCAGGCGCCAAATCTTCAGTTTTTAATGGATTTTTTTCTTGAGGAATTACATACCAGTCCAGAGTCACCTCCGAAATAGGAACAGGAACATATTTTCTAGCTTCAATCGGTACCATTGTATCCAACTCTTTCTTGGAAACTTCTGGAAGATTAATGACTGCCATTAGACTAGATGAAAAAGGTATAGCTACCCCACACGACATAGTGGTTATATTTACCTCTTTTTCTTTAAGCATATCGTTTATAGCTTCAATCAATTTTTCCTGAGGAAGACTTACTGACTCTCCCACACCCTTACCAGTGTAAGGTCCCAAAGCCAATTCTCCATAAGTCTCTAAGACTGCATGACCATTTTTCCTACTAATTTGAACAATTTTTATAGATGAAGAACCTATATCTATACCCAAGACACTCTGACTTTTTTTATTAAATAAGTCTGTTATTTTTGATAGAAAATCAGCCATAAATATATATGGATAATTGTAACATAAGGAGTATGATATTGATAAGTCTTTAAGCTACAATGTTTAAAATTATTAAACTAAACCTTATAAAACTGTTTGACTTCATTTTGCCGCCAAGGTCAGATTTTGAAATAGTCCAAAACTTAACAGAAGAAGAGATAGTTTCTCTACCAAAAAGTCTCAGGTTGCAAAATCATGAATGGATAATACCCTTATTTCAATATAAAGATAAGCGAGTTAAAGCAATAATCTGGGAACTTAAATACAAAGAAAACATTAAGCAACTAACCACAGTAAGTAAACTTATATATGATGAAATCATACAAACAGTTTCAGACATAGTTATTTTCAACAAGAATGCTGAGTTTTTACTAATACCAATACCAATGACAGAAAAAGCTAAAATAGAAAGGGGTTACAACCAGAGTGAACTGATTTCTAAGGCAATTTTAGAAAATGATACTCAAAGAATATTGGTCTATGCCCCACAATGGTTTATAAAAATAAAGGAAACACCAAAACAAAGTCATAGTGGCACTAAAGAAGAAAGAATAAGAAATTTGGAAAATTGTTTTGAGGCAAATAAAAATGTCTCTGGTAAATATGTGTTTTTAATAGATGATGTTGTTACAACCGGTAGTACATTAAAAGAAGCAAGAAAGACACTAATAGATGCGGGAGTAGAAGAAGTATATGCTTTTACTATTGCACACTAAGTGCGGATAGGGAGAGATTCGAACTCTCGGTAGGTTTTACCCTACGACGGTTTAGTAAACCGTTGATTTAAACCACTCATCCACCTATCCGTGCAAACTAATATAACATAAATTTTATAAATTACATTAATTATGCTAATCTGACCATAACTGGAGCCGTGTCAGAGTGGTCTAACGTGCCTCTTTGCTAAAGAGGTGTACCCCTTATAAGGTACCGATGGTTCGAATCCATCCGGCTCCGCAACCAAACAACCACCCTCTCGGGTGGTTGTTGTTTTACTTAATTCTGTCCTGCCAGTCTTTCTTGTAGATATTTGATGATCAGATAGATGTTTGCAATATTCTTTCTGTAATCATCTTCTGTCATTGC
>JACCDR012094596.1_pt1 | contig 37055 bp, 53 predicted proteins | sample 7446431 | NCBI WGS metagenome assembly JACCDR01 (sample SAMN15323443, study PRJNA562643) | freshwater metagenome | isolation source: river surface water | place: USA:Blue River Watershed | collected 2017-08-17 | reverse complement strand
GTAGCAGAGACGCTGGCAGCTCCCTGGGAAGATGCAGCAAGCTCTGTAAGGGTAATTAGCTCAGCAGTGACGCTGGTAATCCCCTGAGGCGCCGCCGCGAGCTCTGTAAAGGCGGATAGGTCTGCAGCGACAACTGCGACGCCGGTAACTGCCGTCGCAAGTGCCTTGGTGACCGCAAGCGCAGCTGTGATCGCTGCTACGCCGCTCGGCTCTGCTTCAAGCTCTACTTCGCCTGCTTCGTCACTAGAGAGAAGTAGGATGCCCATACTTCACTCTATTTATTAACTAAGTAGAACTTGACCCCTGCTGCGGGTATAGCCGTAAATCCTGGGGACGCGACCTCGATGAAATCGGTCGTGGCGTCGAAGGCAGTCACTCGCTTGGTCTGCTCGGCGCAGTCGCCGTCGATAAGAGTAAGGAAGCAGTCTTTCCAGAAGTCATCGTCGGTCTGAGCTAAGTTGGTCTTAAACGAGTTCGCAGCGTTCGAGCCATCAGAGACTACGGTTCCGATCGTAAACAGGCTTCCAGCCTTATCCACGACCTTCACCGCGACATCGTCGTTGGGATGGCAGTTGGTCGAAGTGATCCGGAACTGCAGGATGCCGAGCGTGTCGGTCGCAGAACTAGGCACTAAGACTGAGTACCAGCCGTTACTCCGGTCCGTAATCGTACAGCCCGATGTGATATCTGCGAACGCAGCACCGGCTTTCGAGGCAAAAATCGTTAGCGAGGCCGACTCTCCGGCCAGTCCGCGATCGGTGTAGACCGACCGCATGTGGACCATGATCGTGGTCGCGACGCTCTGAAATACCTCGAACATGTGCTGGTACGTCCTTGGTACTTTGGGCTTGTAGCCGATCCCGTAAACTCTAGCTACATCGGTTAATGATTGAAAGGACGGGTTCGCAGACCCTATGCTCTTCTTAGCTAGGATCGTGCTGCTGATGTTGGATCCATCTCGGGTAGCCATACGTCACAGAAGGACCGGGATATCCCCGTTCCATGGGAACGCAAAGGCGCCGTAGGATTGAAATTCTCGGCTGTCGTCGTCTGGGTAGCAGTTGCCGTCTTTGGCGTTTGGTTGCGCACCCCAGACATCGATTAAATTGCCGACTTTTCCGCGATGGGTTCCGGTCTCGGTCCAAACAGAGAGCTCAGGGAACAGCCAATCTCCGCCTTGTAATTCTGGGGTCCACGTGATTCGTGCTGTGCTACTCGCATCACCGCCATAGGCCTCTGTTCCACCCATTAAAACAACAGCTGAACTGGTCGCGCCATTGTTAACGTAGGCGTTGCCGTTGTAGCCGTTGTTGTTGGCCATGCTGAGAAAGCTCGCCATGGAGTTGGTAAGCGCTACGGCGGGGGCAGTGCAAAACCCGACCACTTCTGGAGAGAACGTTGCAGGAGAGACAACGGCCGAGATGACTTTCCCGAGGCAGCCGAATAACAGCCCAGCGTTGGCGCGTGCTACTAGCATAATGCACTGAGCCCCATCGCTGGTGTAGCCGAAGTTCCAGATCCTGTCGTACGTGGCAACGGACGAATGTAAATTGATAACGCCGTCGTTGGCAGATGCTAATCCTAGTGGCACTTCGTCGGCTGGCTTTGATGGCGTTGCGGTAGAAGAAACCGAGTAGCCAGTTGCAGAACAGGCTATCAGCACAATATGTGTTGAGCTACTTGGCATCGCCAAGATCACCTCGACGCCCATATTTGCAAGATCAGCCACAAACCAGGTCGCGCCTGCAGTTGCTCGGCTGGCTACGTTAGAGCCTAGGACAGAAGCACTTGTCCATCGGTCCACAGCGTCCATCGAAGACGTTGCGCCGATAGACGATCCAACTACGGTTGCGCCGGACATCGACATGAGTCCGGTCTTGAAGCCGTAGAGAATATCTTTGGTGGATTGTAGGACTGAAGAGTAGACAGATCGCTGGTTGGTGATCCAGGTCCATGTCTTAGCGGCTACGGGTGCAGGCATAAGACCCTCAGGTTAAAACAACCACGCTGCCATCCCACGGAAGGGCGAGAACGTTCCATTGTAGGAACTGCCGGCTCGTGTCGTTGGGATAGGTGTCCCCAGTTGCTCCGCTTACGTAGGCAAACCACAAGTCCGTCATCCAGCCAAGTTTACCGCGAACAAGTCCGGTTTCTGACCAGGCTGATATCTCGGGGAGTAAATTTCCGCCTCCCTGCAACTCCGGCGCAAAGGTTAGGCGTGTAGCGGCAGAGTTACTGCCTCCGTACGCCTCGGTCCCAAACAGCACCGTAAGGACCGCGTCCCCGGAACCTCCGTCGGCGTAGGACGCTGCTTTGTAGGTCGAGCCGTTAGATAGGAAGTTCGTGATCCCGGACGAGCCAGAGGTCATCGCGGCGCCCGCGACATTCGAGAACACGACGATAGGCGGCGAGAATGAGCTGGGAGCCTCGACTGTCTCTGTAATCATCTGGATACCGCAGTAGAAATTCTCGACGCCTGATCTGGCCACTAGCATGTAGATGCCGGTGCCGTCAGAAGTCACTCCAATGCTCCAGATCCGGTTGGCGCTTGCCGTGGTGCTGTGAAGCAGTGAACCATCGACGTTGTTCGAGTGCGGAATCTCATCGGGCGCGGTCGGGCACTGGGTATTTCCAACCGTGAAGCTTCCCGACGGCGACACCGCAATAAAGCACGAGCTGTTCGAGTTCCCAGTCATCGCAAACAGGACATCGGCGCCACCGAACCCGGATAGCGTAAATACGATCCAGGTACAGGCGTTCGTAGTTCGATTAGCTACGCGAGCGCCTAATGCGGCAGCACTAGACCACCGGTCTACTGCATCCATTGACGAGGTAGCGCCGACCGATGACCCTTTAACGGTAGCCCCGGACATGCCTGCAATAGCGACCTTGTAGCCATAGAGAATATCTTTCGAGGTCGCCAACAGCGACACGAACGTTGAGACCTGGTTCGAGGTCCAGTTCCAGGTCTTGGCCTTAGTAGGAAGCCCCACGAGCTAGCCCAGGATAATTTTTGGCTTGGGCCCTTCCGAACAGCGCTTGCAGATCTTCATGTGCTTGCCCTGCTGGTTGTTCACCGCGTGCCAGCGGATATTTAGGTTAAAGCCCTCGGCCTTCTCGTAGACTCCTAAATTACAGGCTGTGACCATTTTCCAGGTCCCACGCACGCCGTTAATATCGGCAATCTTCTCGACAACGGGGTGCCATTCTTCGTCGATAATCACCCCAAAGATATCGTTCGGGTTCATGGCTTAGCGATGAACGCACGAACTGCGGCGTCTTTGGCTTCCAGGGTCTTGCGGAGAGCTGCTGTTCGTTCTGGGTTCCTGGGCAGAGTATTTACGATCCACTCTGCCATCTCGCAGAACGGCTTCGAGACTTCGGCCAGTGCTGGAGGCAGATGGCTATAGGAGAAGAATTGCATGATGTGTTCGACGGGCTGTTCCATGACTAATCCTCGCTGATAACGATCGATCCGACCGCAAAATTGGCCGTATCGCCTGTGCTAACGGTCTTGTTGACGGTTAATGTTGCCCAGTAAAGTAAGTTGCCGGCAGAGCTAGCATCGAAGACGCCGAACGCTACAATAGTTCCCCAATCGGCGCCGGCGGTCGGGAATGTGATCGCTGTGCCGTTTGATTTGGTAGTTGGAGAAGTCCCGCTGGCATTAGGCCAGTTCGTGGTGTTGTTGGTCACCGCCACACGGGCGTAGCTCGAGCCGCCGCCTGTCGAGACTTCGGTCCCGCCGCCAGCATCCGTCGGCGCGGCGGTGAACAGGGCAACATAGACTGTAGCTGGCGCTGAATATGCGGTAGCCCCTAGAACGTGATCGAGAAGCTTTGCTTCTAAGTAGTCCGACTTCGAGCCAGCCATGGCCCAGAAGGTATCACTGGGCTGTTTTCATCCACAAGAATCGCGGTTAACTCATGACGATGTTCCAGGCCCCTGCGTCGAATTGGAAGGTGTCTCCAATTTCTATAGTAGCCGTTGGACTAACATCGCCCCGAATGAGCATGTTGCCGCCGGAGATACTATCGAACAGAGCCCATCCTGCGATAAGCCCCCAATTAGCGCCCGAACAAGCTGGGAAAATAACCGCCGCAGAATTTACAAGCTGGCCGCCGAAGATCCCAAACACCGAGCCCGTTCCAGATCCAGAGGTCCCGGTACTAATCGCCAGCCGGGCATAATTACCGGTATCGACTTCTTCGGCACCTAAGCCACTATCGTCAGGGACTCCATCGAACAGCGCTAAATAAAGTGTACTAGGTTGGCTTGGCATGGCCGTATTTCGGCCTAGCCACTTCATAACTAAGTTCTCAAGATAACTACTGGCGGCCCCAGTCGTCGGCATGGATGCAGCGTAAAAGCTCTTGCTAGCTGCGCCAAGACATCTTAGGCTTCTCCTATGCGCTCCAGCAGAATGTGACGGGCTAGAACCCCTGCATGGTCGGGTACTGGAACCGGAGGCCGGAGACCTCTACCACTACGTGGTCGTGCGTTCCGACCTGCCCTTCGGCGTGCAGTGCGTGCAACTGCTCCACGCTGCCGGAGAGTCAAGTTATCTGGAGCTCGGCGGCCAATATCGGCATTGGCCGCTCCCAGTTGGAACGCGTGCCGTGGCGCTATCGGCGCCCAATCAAGCCGCGCTCGAGGCACTGGAAACAGAGCTCCGCTCCGCCGGCATCGCCCATGCCGCAATACGAGAGCCCGATCCGCCCTATCTGGGTCAGCTCTTGGCCCTCGGCGCTGCACCAGCACCGCGGAAGCAAGTAGGCCGCTTCTTTAAGAAGCTGTCGTTAATTGGGAAGGCGAAGCCTCGCCTTCTCTAGCCGCGCTTTGGGATTTTTATTTTCTACCAAGGAGAACGCCATGCTCGACCTCGCCAAGCTCAAGTTCGAGAACAAGCGCCTGATTGGAGATATTAGGGCCCTCAAGAAGATTTTCAGGGAGCCGCACCAGCCGAGGCTCAAGTGGGAACACCACTACCAGCTGATAAACCTAAAAAAGCGAGCGACGCAAATTTACTCGCTACTAGCGTCGCTTCGCGGTCGTATCCATCTCAACCAGAAATTTAAGACGCTAGAGGAGCAAAACAAGTTCCTGGAGGTGTTCAGCCAGGAGTTCTTGTTGGATACTCGCGCCGCCTAGTAAGAAGTAATGCGCGGATGGCTCAGTGGCTGAGCAGTCGATTTTCTACTCGAACCAGGAGAGTTCGATTCTCTCTCCGCGCGCTCAAAGCTAAAAATTAGCGCCGCTAGTTCGGCGCTAACTAGTGTTAAATCTGAACTCCTCCCAAGATCTTAACACACTCTCGTTGGTATTGGAGCAGACCGCCCCGAATTTCTGGCTTTACTTCGTTACTGTTGATATTGTAGAGCCAGCCATATAATTTGGAGTGTGGGATACACGTCATCTGGTATGGTTTGCCAGCTGCGTCGATCATTGGGATGTCCCTGCAATCAAAAGAGGGGTCATCTTTTAGATCATCGACCTGTTCCTGATAATTAATGCCGATGTCATCACAGACTGGCTTGAGAGCTACCCAATCTTTGCCTTGCCAGCTCCGAATAACGAACAGCTTGATGCCGCAGAACTCGAACGTTTCCATTTGACAGTCTTTCCAAAGGGCAAATGCTGCCCTCTTTACTAAAAGACTTATCTCTGGAAACTTTTTAGTTTTGCAGCGGAAATTGTTGAGTTCAAGGCCGATCGGAGCCAGGCTCCCAGATGACCACCTTTTCACCATAGCCAAGCATGTTCTGAAGGACGCGCTTTACGACCTCCAGATCTGGGGTGTGGTAGATGCTGCTAGTTCCAAGCGTCCCACGAACGTGGCCGACAATGGCCCGGCCATCCATGCCGGTCTCCTCTTTGACTTTGGCGAGGAGATCTCGGATCTCGAGCTCGTCAGTGTCAGACATTGCTACGTGTACTAGGGCTCGAAGCTCTTCGAGCTCGTAACGAACTGCCCGAAAGCTTTCCTCCATGTCGTGCTTTAGCTTCGTAAGAGCATTATCAAGCCGAGTCTCCATCCTGCTCTCAAGCCTGTCTAGCGCGCCCATAATCTCTTCATTAGTGCCACCGTTGGGCATGAAATGTTGAAATAGAACATCTCGACATTCTTGTTGGTACCGAACCAGCTTAACTTTGATGTTTGATCTTACTTTGTTAGGATTAATAGTGTAAAGCCACCCGTTTAGTTGAGAAATTGGTAGGCAAACCATGCTCCGTCGTTTCCCATCTTCAGCAACCGTGTCGATATCAACACAGTTGAGTTCAGGGTCAGACACTAGTTTGGCGCGCTGAGATCCGAAGGAGATACCAATTGCCTCACAGATCGGCTTAATAGCTACCCAGCCAACCCCATTCGAGTCGCGTGTAACATAGAGCTTGGAACCGTAGAAATTAATCGTATCGAACATTCGCAGCCTTTCTAGAGAGCAAACGTTGCTCTGTTCAAAAGGCTTATCTCCGGATACTACTTAGCTTTGCAGCCGCTCATCCAGTGGGCCAGCATGTCTGGACCGGCATGAAAAAGTCTTGCGTTTGGTGGTCCAGGATCTTCTGGGCTGACCAATAAAATATCTTGCCCACAGCGTTCACAGGCAACGACCGCCAGTATCCTGGAGGGCGTAGCTTCGTTTATTGTGACTGAGAAACTCCTGGAGTTTTCATCTAGTACCGTTGGACTGCTAGCGGCCGAAGTTGAGCGCTTAATATCCCGTCGTCCTGCGCCTCGACAATTCTATCGAGAATTAGTTCGTGTTTGCGCCTCGCAGATGCCTCGCCCCAGTTCATGTCACCGATGCAATAGTCTTTATTGCCTGTAGACCACTGCCGGTAACAGCCGACGTACTTGGCGACGGCAATTTCCCAGCCTAGCCAGTCAAACTCATTGGAAGCGGTCGGCGGCATGGGGTCCGCGAATACGTGACCCATCTCGTGAATTATACCGTTCAGCGACGCGTGTTTCTCGGCCGCGATAATAAGACGCTGTTTCCAGTTAACAGCATGCCATCGGGTGAACGGGGCTTCGTCCCATTCAGGGTTATCTTCCGGCTCCATAAGCGCCGTAAATTCAGCGTCTGAAATTAGCCGGAGTTCCCCGCCGAGTTTTTTGCATAGAACCGCAAGTCTGGCCAAATAGAGCCTCACGCGAGAAACTCCTTCAAGAGGTCATCGTAGAGCTTTTGCCAGACCTCGTGGTCCATTTCCATTCCGATAAGCCGATTCTCCCTAGCAGCGCGTTCGAGCTCGTTGCGAAGCTCAGTAATGATCTGTTCCCGCCTGGGCTTGGACAGGTACTTCCAATACGCCCGTACGATTTCTGCTGTATCGCTAACCACGTAGGTCATTCGACCCATCGCGTAGCGGATAGACGAGAACAGCATCGTGTCCAGGTCCTCGATACTAATAACCGCTCTTCGGTAACTGTTCGCTGCTAGCTCCTGGAGCTGATCGAGCTCGAACGAGCTTGCAGGAGCGGGCGGATTTAGATACTCGAAAGGATCACCAGCAAGCATCTCAGCGAACGGCACCAAGTTTACATTGTCGCCGTCACCTTGATTGATTGCGCATACAATAGCGACCGGCTCCCCGGTCTGCTTATTTGCGCATTCCGCCAGGACAACCCTTCCAGAGGCGAACGCGTGTGTGAGGACATCGAAGTTCGTCTTGTGGCCGTTGGGTAGGGCCATATGTAGCTCGCTTTCTATTTATTCGTGGTTCACGTCGGAACCGCCGGGGATGTGGGCGTACTTGAATTCTTTGTCGTCGGTTAATTTAGTCTGCAGGGACTTAATGACCTTGTTTGGGTCATGAAGGTGCGTGGTATCTCCGCGGCCCATGGCCTCAACAGTCTGTAGAAGATCAGCTCCTCCGCGCGCGAAAACTTTGCGAAGCAGCCGCATCTCTGAACGCGAGAATTTAACCGCTAGGAATTCGTGCTCGAGAAACAGATCGTAGGTTTTTGGGTACAGAGACCTAATAATCTCGGCCACTGCAATGGCGTACTGTTGGATCTCGTGTTGCGCCGCCAGATCCATGCGCAGGGATAAAAATCCCAGCCAGTTTCGGAGGTCCGTCTTGGCGCGCATTTTCGAGTAGCGCGAGACTGGGGTGTTGATTCGAGCGACTTCTTTAGCGACTCCGTCCCGGACCCAGGAATCGTAGGTATCATAAATGATGGCCTGCTGAGTCTTCAGGCCTCTAACAACATCCTCGGCGTACGCCGGGCTCATCGATTCTGCGGAGCCTTGCTTGTTGGCGGTCGACTGCTTCTGGATGCGCGCTAATTCCGGCACATAGTGCACGTTCGGCATCTGCGAATAGCGAGCGCTAAATTCGCTAAACCCAAAAACTCGGTGCCGATGCCACTCGCGGTACACCATAATAGGTGCGTAGACCTCGACGGCGAGCTCACACATCTCGAACGGAGAGCTGTGCCTGTTAGCGAGCAGGGTTTCTAGCAGGCTTAAATCTTTCCGCTGGCCTTTCTTACCTAGCAGCTTTGGGGAGTCTGGTTGGTAGGATTGTATAGCGACCTCAGGGATGCGTTTGACTGTTGTGTTCCAGCAATTAGTACACAGAGGCTCCGGGCTAGCTTCCGGGCCATCTTCTGTCCACGGCAGGTCTTTAACTAGATGCTGCGTTCGGCAGTTGGTGCAGATCGAGTCCGCGTAGGTATCTTCTTCCCAGTACCAGCCTAAGAATCCTTTACCAGTCGACATCCGCGCCGATTCGACGATGGTCTCGTCGGTACCCATCGAATCAATGAGCTTGAGGTAGCCGTGATCTAGGATCTTCTTTGTCCAGCCCTTAGAAATTGTCACTATCTAGCTCCTTTAAGTTCCTCAGGTGAAAACAGCGGCTCAGCCTCTTCTGCTTTTGGCCATGGCCGCACCTCGATCGTTTCGATCTTGAAATTGGGGTCGCTGCTAGGCTCAGCAACAAACTTAGCTGGGGTTGGTTCGAGTTCAGGTTCCGGCTCTAATGCCAACTCCGCTTCTGTTTCTGCTTCTTCAGCTTCTTCAATAGTAGGCGGTTCGGGTTCTCGTACAGGAACCGCTTCATCGGAAGTCGAACAGAGCTCGAGCTTCTTTACGATCGGCCAGTAGTTCATCGTTCTCTTCTTCCCAGCGTCATCAACATAGGAAGCGCGAACGACGTAACTCACGTGGTTCCGAGAAAGTCCGGGATCCTTGACCTTCGACTTAGGGCACTGCTTCGCTGGGACTACTTCGATGATCTCACCTGACTTAGAGCGAATGCAGCCCATTGCCTGGCTTGTCCAGGCAACTTGGTCACCTAGACGGAACTTCTGTTTCTCCATGACTACCTTCTGCAGTCTCACTCTTTTTGCGATAGCGGCATAGCTACCTCTTAATAGCCAAGATCTCCAGCGCTGGGGTACGATCCCCAGTGCAGGAAATCATCCTCGGCCCGTGGATCTTTAGGACCTCGAACCCTAGGCTTCTGTATAGCTCGCAGATTCGATCTGTCGCTTGGTTCGATGCCACAACGGGGCCTGGATGCCGTGCTAACCAGCGTGCTAGCCGTTCCTGATCCGCCCACACGAAATCACGCGAGGCGAACTGGGTAAACTCGACGTCGTAGGGCGGATCCGAATAGATAAAATCGCTGGAGTGAAGCGGCAAGGTCTCAAAGTCGCCGCAGTAGAATTCCCAGTTCCGCAGGACTGGAACGAACTCCTTAAAATTCGTTTTATAGTTGATGGTCTTGTAACTGCCGAACGGGACGTTGAAGTAACCACTCTTGTTGAAGCGGCATAGGCCATTAAAGCCGGTGCGATTAAGGTAATAAAACAACAACGCCCCATCCTGAGTCCAGTGCTCGCGAGCCCCGCAGAGCGCGTTGAACTTGCTCCGATTCTCGTAGTAGATAGTCCGATCGTTTATGAACTCGACGCTGGACTCGTCATCCCACGCTAGTCCGGCTTGTACCCAGCGCCAGAAATTCATGAGGTGCGGATTAACGTCCGAAACAAGTGCTTGTTCCGGACCAAGTCCAAGGGCGACCGACATACCTCCAACGAACGGTTCAACTAGCCGGCGCCCGGGTTTCCATAGCTCCCGGAGATGGCTTAACAGCCAGCGTTTGCCTCCCAGCCACTTCAGCGGACTGGTTAGATAGTCGTAGGACTCAAGAACCGGGCTAGGATGGGTCATCGGGTTAGTCATCTGATGGCTTGAGGTCTGGAATTACTTTCTTGAGCGCTTCGAACGTTTGCTGGGATGGAATCGCCCCAAGCTCGAGACGCGAGACGGTTCCTTGGTAAACTCCAGCCAAGATACTAAGGCCCCGTTGGGATAGCCCCCGTGCGGTTCGAAATATCTGGAGCTGTTTGGTGATCGTTCCGCGCTTATCTCGTTTGGTTACTCGGGCGGGTTTCGGCGCAGATCTAGCGAGTGGCTTTTTGGGAGGAGGCGGTTTCGCTTCCTCATCTTCCTCTTCGAGTTCCATATTTTCTGGATTCAGCATGAGTCGCAAGGCCTCTAGCTTGGAGAGTTTGGCCTCCTCCGATGCGATTTTGGCTTTGACTTTCTGGATCGCGATGGGCAGCGCTTTGATTAGGCGCCTTTGTACCGATTCGACTTGGGTAATTAGGAGGTCGATATCTTCGAGCGCGCCTTCCTTATCGTTTTCCTCCTCATCTTCGTCATCATCCTCTACGTCATCGTGTTCTCGTTGCTTGCTATCTGAAATGAAAGATCCCATGGCTCATCATTCTTATCCCCGCTGTTCCCTAAATCTTTATGGTCTAGTAGGCTGTTAAAATGAGCCACTTCCCGGTAGGCCTCCAAAATAACGCGCTCTGGAAGATCGCAGCGCGTGCCGGCCTTCGTCGGATTGCCCAGATGGTCTCCCAAGGCAACGTCGCCGGAGCGAACCGTCTGGCTACGACACCGGGGGTACTCAAGAAGACCATGGCCGGGAGCCAGATCAAGCAGTTGGGCGCAGGCTTCGAAGGAGTGTCTACGTTAACAGCGCATCCGAAGCGAGGCTTGGAGGTCCGAAAGGTCTTCGATCCGATGGGAATTGCTGGGCCTGGTTCTATTCAGAATCGAGAGCGTCTAGGGACCGCATTACAGCACAACCAAGACTTGGCGCAATTTCGAGGAGCGCATGACACTCCGGGCGGACTTCGAGCGCATCGCTACGAATATGTCCCTGGCCAGTCACTCGATGCGATGACTACTGCCCAACGACCGGTAACTGGGGAAGCAGTTACGAATATTCGCGGATCTCAGCCGGCGTCTGGAATGACGATGGATCAGCGAATTTCTGCTCAGCAGAAGCGGATGGCGTTACAAGCCCGGCAATCCGGGATCGATCTAAAAGATCTGCACTCTGGAAATGTCGTGACTGGTCCACAGGGCACCAAGACGGTCGATGCGCTGGCCATGCCTAGGGGGACTAATATTCACGACCCTAAATCGGGCCTTAATCAAGAGAATGTTAAATGGCTGGATGATGCCAGAGAACAGGCACGCCAAGGGGTCGAGACATCTTATTTAGGATACGCAACCCATCCTAGCCGACCCGGTAATATTCTCGGTCAGGCTTATGGTGGAACTAAGCCGATGAATATTCCTATGCTAGATCCTAGGCAGCAAACGGCTATCCCTGTGACCTCTGGGACAACAGCCGCTCCTACGAGAGTCGTTCGTGGGACTGGCGTAGAGGCTGCAGTTCCGCAGGTTCCAGTTGATCAAGGCACTCGCGTTGCGCGACCTAGACCGCGACCGCCCGCACCGGCCGCAGTTCCCGGTCTGCCGCAATAAACGCAAGCACTCTGCACAGCGACGGACTGGCGATTCCATCTTGGACCAGATCCCAGCAACGCTGGAATGCCATGATGGCTTCGCGTGTGTACGGATCTAACTGCCCAGAGAACTCGCCTTGATAAAGCTTTAGCTTGGCGAGCAGGACCTGGCAAGTGGGAAGGTCCACTTGGAATTGCTCTCCATAGCGTTCATAGATGCGTTCTTCTGCTGGTCGTGACCACGTAGTCGGATCGAGCGTGCAGCGGAGCAGGTACCTCTCGGCGAGATCTCCCAGGTAATTGAAGTGTTCCGCTTCGATGCCGTTCTCGTCCCCATCGCGGCGGTAGCAGTACCAACCACGCTTCTTCATGATGTAGAGCAAGGTCTCGTACGTGATGTGCTTCTTGGTCAGAATGCTCTTTACGTCCAAATCGACGCTTATTCCGTAGCCGTGTGGACCATACCCAGGGAGCGCAGAGCCTCGTCGAAGCCTTCGCACTGCCAGTTCGGCAATCGGGTCTTGGTAGAAGTCCAGGTAGTCTAGGCCGTCCGTATCTCGCTCCAATGCCTCCAGCGACACCGCAGCATCGGGCGCTAAGTACTTCATTCTGGCCGGCCCCTTGATTGTGGGGGGCAGTTGCTGAAGGACTAGCTTCATGCCTTAATCCTTTAAGAACCGTTCATAAATACCTGAGAGGTTCCTATGAAGCGTGGAGACAAAGGTCCGAAGATCCAAGAGCTTCAGGAGATACTCATCGAGCTCGGGTTCGATTTGGTTCGCTGGGGAGCAGACGGAGATCTCGGGACGGAGACGCTCGAGGCTTTTGAGGCGTTCCTGATGAAGTATTCATTGGAACGGATTGATGTCGACCCTAATGTCATCACAGACGAAGAACTTGCTTATTTGTACCTGGTCCAGGACCGGCTACGAAGCAAGCAAGTTCCGCCACCACAGAACTTGGTGGATCGTCGAGCTTATACGGGAACCAATAAAGACTACGGGCCGAGGACGTGGCTGGAGACCTACGGGATTTGTCTTCACCAGACCGCTTGCCATCTTGGGGCCTCGAAGCGCTTGGATCGCTGCGACAAGATCGGTGCTCACTTCGTGGTCTATCAGACGGGGGCGGTATTCTGGCTTCACGACCAGGATCGGATAATTGAACATGGCCATGGCTGGAACGCTCATACCATAGGTATCGAGATCGATGGACTGTTTGAGGGCGTTCTCGGTGAACCGTCAACGCTCTGGAACGATCCCGACACGCCCTACGTCGATAAGGCCATGCGTCCGACGACGGCGCAAATTGAGGCCACGAAGCAGCTCATCCGGTGGAACTGCGACTTTATCCGGAAGCGAGGGGGTAGAATTAGATCCCTCGTGGCGCATCGTCAGTCCAGTGCTACGCGCCCTAACGACCCAGGCAGTGAGTCCTGGCAGGAAATTTCCATCCCGATGCAACGTGAGCTCGGTCTATCGTCCGGAGCACTCGGTTTTAAGATCGGAACTGGGAGGCCTATCCCAGAGAGTTGGGATTCTTCCAAGAAAGGGGTCAAGTACTAATGCCAGTGATGTCATTCCGAGAGCTGCTACTAGAAGCCTCTAAGCCAAAGAAGGAGCGCTGCTTGTTCGAGGAGTTCATCCAGTCTCAGGACAATCTCCCTCCTGAGAAGCGCAAGGACCACGCGATGATCTCGTGCCCGTGCTCGAAGTGTTCCCCGGGTAAGCTCGCTACTTAACGCACAACTGGCAGCGCTGATCGGTGTAGCGTAGCGGTAGTTGGTGCTGGTCGCACAAGACGTCTAATGAGTACTTCTTGGTGCAGTCCAGACAGACCGGCGTAAAATGCGGGATATGGCTCTTACTCGGTTTATCTGCATCGACCACGGGAACATGCAGCTTCCCATCTGAATCACCGCACTCTGTACACTCACCTCTCTTCAGATAGCGCCAACTCGAGACCGGCATGTTAGAGCTCGGCTAATCTGACGGTCCAAAAGTCGCTAGCTAAGCGGTTCTCGACGTACGCGTACGGCAAGTACCCAAAGCCGCGATCCCCCCATCTGGGACCCCAGGAGTTCTGGAACGTCAGAAGCTTGTTCGTGTCGTCGTAGCCCACGAACAGAACCGCGTGCCCTCCTTCCATAGACTCTCTAGGATTTGGGTACCTAATTAAGCCGGTCTTTGTAGTCTCGAGCGATTCGATGCTCTGTGGGACTACAAACCCGCCAACGACGGGATAGCCGTCTGCTAAGCAGGTCTTGACCTGTCGCAGGGACGGGCAGCGATAGTAGTGCAGGATCTGATGACTGGTGGCGTTGTTCTTTGCTTCGCCGCTTGGTTCCTTAGTCCAGCTATCTAGCAAATAGGGCCACAGGGACTCATAGCAGGCGCCGTAGGTGGACAGCGCTTTCATGACGTCCCGAATCATGGCGCCGTTGTCGTTGGTAGGAGGCTCTCCAGCAACCCACACCCGCGTCGCGAAGTACACAAACAGCCGAGATAATTCAGGCTGCTCGATCTTGAGCTTCTTATACAAGAACTCGATTGCCGAAGTCGCCGCGTGTGCAGTGCAGCTACCCAATGAAGATTGGTTCTCGACCCGAGAGCACAGGGATTTTAGGTCGACGCGCTTTGGTAAAATAAGCGCTTTAAAGAACGACGCCTTGATCTTCAGGTCGCGAGGATCTGGACGGTCTGGGACCCAGCCGTACATATTCCGGCTGGCCCCGAGGACATCACGATGGGTGATCCGCTTCGCCATTACTTTGCCTCAGCGAACGTCCACTTTTTCTCGTTAATATAAGACGAGGCCTTTACTACGCCTTCTTGGGCAGTCTTAGTAACCATGTCTGGTTCTTTGCCCTCTGAAGTCAGTGGGACGGCTTTCATGAGCTCCTGAGAAGCTAGAACTAGCGCGCAGCCTACGGCATCGCGCCCGAACTCTTTCGTAAAGGCCTCGAGCTGGTCTTTCCAGTTCGGAGAGCCGCCAGTCAAGATCGACAGGACCGTAGCTAGTAAATTACGGGACCCGGACTCAACGGCTGCGATCGTGCAGTCGATGATGTCTTCTTTAATTTTGGTAGCTGTGTCCCCGCGAAGCCAAGAGCACCCTGTACTAGAGACCGACAGAGCAATTAAGAGCGTTAGCATAGCCGGTGGAGGCGGAGGTTGTGGAGGGTTTGGGTCGTCTGGGGTGCTTTGTTCCGGCTCGACTGCTTTATCTGGAGGAAGCGGAGAGCGCTTAAGAGGGAGCTTAAAGGTCCCGGGGGAATCTTTGTGGGTTGCCAGGGACAGTAGATCGAGCATCTTTTTAATGCCGTCCCACACCTTCTGCATTGATGTCGCTACATCTCTTGTCTTAGGGGATAGCGACAACCCGGTGATAATAGTCGGTATCAGGGCGAGGCTTATCCAAGCGCCCCATGTGGCCCAGAAGTCCTGAAAAGCAGAAATAGCCGAGCTCATCTAAACCCTCCAGGCGCCATCATAGACGCGGTCCGGGATGTTACAGGTGAGGGCTCGGCTGAGAGAACCCTTTTGCTGAGCTGTACTCTATTCCCACCTCCTCGGACAGTTGCTGCACGAGCTTTTGGCAGCGTGCTCGGATCCGGTCGACGACGGAGGTCTCTGCGTGGGCGTCGCAGGCTTGATGTAAATTTTCCAGCTCGTCTTTGAGGTCTTTAGAGACCTTTCCCACAACGTACTTTAGATCGCGGACATTTTGCTCAGCGTTCTGGGCAATACGCTTGCGAATGAGGTCGAGCCCACGTAACCGGTGGATCTCGCTAACCAGGGCCTCTGTCTCGTCTGGCACAGGCACCTCCTGGTTTCATGGTCCTCCCTCACTCGAACGATGGGAAGAGAGGGGTCGTCGAGCTTCTAGCCTGAGACTTCCAGGAGGGGTCGGACAGTTAGTCAGCTACTGGAGAGGGAAGCACTACAACTCATGCTCGACGACCCACCGTTAATTTATGGCTTAAATGGATCCGAAGCAAGGTCAGTGTGGCTAAGGAGAAATGATACATTGCGCCAATATGAGGACTATCTTCCTGGTGAAGCCAGAAGAGGCCGCGAAGGCACGTCGCATAGAAGCGAGGCTCTTAGGGCTCTCTCCGACCAGCGGAATTCTTTTTGTTGGCGTGAATATAAAAGCTGGAGAGGTTCCGGTCTTTCATATCTGGGTAGGCTGCAAGAGGGACTACTTAGACAGTGCAGTCGCGGCGCTGGTTCGTTCTACGCTTTATAAAGAGATCGAGGATGGGCTCCAGGTTCAGATAGAAGTTCATCGTGGGGTCGTCCGCGAGATCTTGTAGAATCTGTTGACTTTAAAATCGCTGTCTGTACGTTGTCTGTCCAGGGACCCATCTCCTGGACGCACCAAAAGGGGGTCTTGTGTTCGACAATCCGTTTGGATCACCGGAAGCCCTAGAGCCCAGAATTCGTTGCCCCAAGTGCTCCTTGGAGGACTGGGTAGCCAAGCAGAATCAATACGAGACCTGGAGAGTGTGTCGTAAATGCGGTAATCGATGGTCAGGAGGCAGCATGGGGGCGAACCAGCCGGATTTTAGCCTGCCGGAAAATAGAAACTTGGTATCCCCCCAAGGTGTTCCGGCCCCTGATGACGACTTGCCTCTGGTCCAGTATACGGGGGCTAGATTCCGCGACCCGAGACGGAACTCTGGGGGCGGAGACGATTGGTAATTGGGCTGCTCCAGGAGATTTCATGCCGATGAATAAAGACAAGGGCACAGTCGATTTCCATGCTCAGGATCCAGAGTACGCGGCCAAGATCGCCGCTATCAAAGCGGGCAAGAATCCAGTGGGCGGAGCACCAATGCCTCCCGTCCCCCGCTTCGACCAAGCCCCTCCAGATCGTTACGCTGGAGTGCAGGGCGCGCGGTCTTCTCATGCAGTCTTAACTCCGCAGCAGCGTGAAGAACTCACGCAGCAGGGGCGGATGATTCCTGGGGTCGGTGCGGCTTACGTTGTGAATCAGCCTGCTGTCCAGGCTCAATCTGCGCCCGCAGCCTCTAAAGAGACGGGAGAATATATCAATCCTCCACGTCCTGAAGGTTCGGGTCTTCGTCCTGAAACCGTTCAGCAGCTAGAGGCTGTCGCTCAAGCAAACAAGAAGGCAGTGGAGCCTGCGACTAACGAAGATGACTTCCTGGACGAGCTGGATCAGGACGGCTGGGAGACCGACGAGTTCGGCAATCGAGTTCGCAGCCTTCTGAACAACAAGAAGCGCAAGGATGAGATTGAAAAGCGGCTCGAGCCGCTGCGGCTCGAAGATCTCATCACGATCAATGAGGTTCGCCAGAAGGTGCCTATTTTACCAGGTAGACTCGAACCGACCTATCGTTCGACAGGCGGCAACGAGGACCTGTTTATTAAGAAGATCTTGAGCAACGAGCGTGGCTCGAACCAGTACATGCTTGACATGTTCTCGCTGATGAATCTCGTCATCGGCCTGCATTCGCTTAATGGCCGAGAGTTTCCGACGCACCTAAAGGACGGCGAACCGGACGAGGCTCTATTTAGGGCCAAGTTGAAGATCGTCGCGAGGATGCCGATGGCGCTCCTGGCCGATCTAAGCGTGAACTATGTCTGGTTTAACAAGCGCGTCCAAAAACTCTTCGTTGCTGACAACGTCAAGGGTTTTTAGAAACTCCATTGGGATGGGCGCGAGCCAACATCATGTTCGAGAAGGCTACCCGGCTACCGGAGCCCGGCTCGCCAATGGAGATGATCTTCCTGCTGATCTGGAAGATGCGCCAGGACATCGAGTTTCACAAATCACGAGCCACGATGCAGGCCCTCCTTGCGCAGAAAGATGCCAGCCAGAAGGAGATCATGGATGCCTTCGACATGCTGAAGGAGGCGTTCTTCCCGTTCGACAGGAACCAGAAGGGGGACGAGATTCGGCGCATGAAAGAGGCGATGCAACAGGAGATTGCTCGCGGGCCGATTCAAGTGACTCCGCTGGACGACCCAGGACGCAAGAAAGTAGCGAGTCGGCTAGTTCAGGGCCAACAGGAACTGGGCCGTCAGCACCAGATGCAGCAAACCGGGAAAACCGTGAGCATCGACGCGTACGATCGAGCGAGACGGCGGCCACGCAATGTTTCTTAGACAAGGATCGACCATGCCAACCGACGTGCACCGCCTTCTCCAAGGACATGCGCATGAACTGCAGGATCCTGAACTTCATGACGACTATCGAGAGTCTCCTGCGTCCTACGTACCAGCGGCCAATGGTCACGACTTCCCCGCCCAAGGTGAAGCCGTGAAGCAGATGATCTTGACTGGGCTTGCGACCGAGCAGAGTTTCCGGCGCAACGGAGAGGCTCAGTTCTTTTTAATCTTCAACGACGGTGAACTTCGCGTCCCTTGTACAGAGCAAGCCGCGCAGATCGTCGCCGAAACCATGTACGGGACTGCAAACTCGAATGGTCACGCCGAAGTCGTTACTCCTCAAGAAGAGCCCGAGGCGCGTTGGTACCCGTCGCAGGACTTCGGAACTGACGAGAACGGGGTCGAGCAGGCATGAACGCTATCTTCGTATGTCGAGCCCGGAAGCCCTGTGGCTTGACATATGCGGTAGCGGTTCTGGATCCTCAATTTCATCTTGTCGAGCGGGCCCTGAATTGCCCAAACCACGAAACCTGCAAAGGCAAGCTGCGCGAGATCTCCCGCACTAATATCCCGCATCACGGGATGAAGTTCATGAAAGCAGCGGAGTTGTTTCAGGCGTCGTTAGGGGTAGGGACCCCTAAAGAGCGGAAGTGTTCCCCTGCAGATGTTAAGAAGGCCATTATAGGGGCCAAGATTGTGGCTATCGAAGCGGACAATGCTTCGAACCCGGACCGTACCATCATCTACTCGCTTACTTTAGATTCTGGCCGGATCGTTCATTTGGCTCCATCTACACAGGGCGCCACCATCTTCAAAATAACGGAGAAGTCCCGTGCCCGCTGATGCTGCTCTGATGGAAACCCTGCTCCGCATCGAACACAAGCTCGATCTGTTATTAGAAGGACAGTCTGGAATCTATCCTCTTGTTGGAGACCCGAATCACACCTGCCCAGTTTGCGGAGATCAGGTGCGCTACGGAGTCGACCTTATCCAGAAAGTCGCCATCCGCAAGTGCGGGTGCTCGACCGGAAAACAAGCTCCGATGGACCTCGGAGCCTTTGCACCGCCGGCTTTGCCGGCTCGAACGACTGGGAGAGATCATGGAGACTCAAACGAGCAAGAAGACCGGAGCAACCCCACTCGCCGAGGAGCTGCTCGGAGGGGGTGAGATTATTGGTGTCATTGAGACGAAGACCGTGATGGTTCGTCTCCGTGATGGGCACGGCAAGGAGATGGTGAAACTTGCCATCGTCGTTCCGGGTGGGGAAGTCTACTTCCTTGATGAGTCGGCCGTGAAAGTCAAACAAGCGCAGACTTGGGTCAAGAAAGGTGTTCTGTCGAAGCTCGGGCTGACTCCGTAGGAGGTGCAGATGCTGAACTGGAGAGAAGTTAGGCCCCTAAAGAAGTGGGTTCTGGTGAAATCCGATCCGAGGATGCGGCAGACCAAGGGCGGCATCGCTCTTCCAGATCAGCTTCTGGGTGTCGAACGGGTCATGGAAGGAACCGGCATTCTATTGAAGGTCGGTAACCGAGTTCGAGAAGTGCTCGAAGCTCCACTGGAGCCAGGGACTCGGGTCTGCTTTCGTGGTTTCCTGAAAGACGCCTCGGCAATGGAGTTCAACCGCCACGAGGATGGCTGTCAGGTCTTCATGCTGCACGCAGATGACATCCTCGCAGTAGTAGGCGATGGCGTTACCTTGGGAGCCTTCTCGTAGCGAGGGAGAAGATCGTGGCTAATTCGCGACCAAAGCGGAAGGTGAAGAAGAACGGCAAGACGAGGATCAACCTGCGCCTCCCCGCCGAACTCGACGCCTGGGTCCGGACTTATGTTCAGGACAAGCACACGAACTTGACCGCGATCATCATTAACTGCCTCAACGAGCTCAGGACCAAAACCGAGGCCGAAAGTGTCCAACAGTTCTAGTTCGGACTATGTCCGCGTCAAGGAGAAGCTGCCCTATCAAGGCAAGGGAGTCGAGTCCTTGCTCGACTTCTTACGTAGAACCCTGACCCAGGAAGAGTACAAATACTCTCAGAAAATTATCCTGGAAGTCGGAGCGCCTTACGTCCGCATCGAGCGGTTGGTATCGAAGGCTTTGTCGCCAGAGGTCCCCCAATTATCTCTTCATGACGCGGTCCGTTCCAAGCACATGGAGGAGTTCCAGCGCCCGGACAACAGTACGCCGATGCACGATCTATGGGCGATGTTCGACATTGTCCATGCCGAGGGCTTGGAAGTCAGTCATGTCTTGATAGGCAGCAAGTACGCCTTCCAGGACTGGTTGAAGATTCGAATCCCGGCGACGCGGTTCGCAGTCTTCGGGGTACCGTTACATGTCATCTCCCAGTACCCCTCGGATGTGTTCGTCGTCTGCGGCTCTGCTTCTAGAGATTCCGAGCCATCGGACATTGAGTTCTCGGTGAAGGGTGTTTGTTACCTATGAAGCCGTTGACTAAGAAGGTCCTCGAAGCAGGTCTCGTGGACAAGCACGTCGCAATCATGTTTGAGAAGTGGGGCCAACTTGAAAGCGGCTCATCCGAGATTGTTGCCCGGGAAGATCTCACAAAGCAGTCGCTAGAGCATCTGATCGACGAGATCGACGAGCTCATTGACCGCCGGACGGAGACCAAAGAAACCCGGCTGGAAATCTCGGCCCGTTGCGTACCTAAGAATTTATACTGCCCGGAGATTGGGACGTTCTCTGTGGTTGAGGATGAGATGGGTAGGCTCATCGTCTCGAGTAGGGTACGACTTAACAGAGGAGATCACGTCTTCTTTGGGGATGAACCCTGTCAAATCCTCGATGTTGAGCCGCTGCATAGCGGCGATCGGTTGATTGCGTATCAAATCACCATCGACAAGCCGGAGTAACGGTCGGGCTGGCCGCCGGCGTTAGGAGGGATGCCATGGCTACGTGTATGAATCCGCTCTGTGGAAAGACCAACCTTAAGAAGTGCGATACTGAGCGTGATCACGGGAGCGGGCTGTTGTTTTGTGTGGGTTGCTACTGCCTGATTCATCCCGGTTGGATACCTCCTGCGCCACTGGTGTCTGAGGCATTGCCGGAAGCACCTCCCGTAGAGTTCCAGTACGATTTTAGCTTGTCGAGCTCTGATGGCTTTCGAGCCCGCATCGGCTACGGGGACATCAACATTTCGTTCCACGCACCGATGGGAGAAATTAAGCGGGTACTTGCTTTGTGAGTGGGCTAAGTCTGAGCAAGTTGGAGTCCGATAGTATCGAGCTCCAGAAGGACCTCTTGGTCTTCAAGAAGGCCTACGATACGGTCCGTCTCCGCCTTCTGGAGACCGCGGAATATGCCCCCGCTCGATTTCAGGCTCTGGAGAAATGGTCCGGTACCTGGGCATGTATCGGATCCTTGGAAATGGCGATCCGGTCTATTGAGCAGCAGATCGCGGAAGTTGAGCGCCATATCCACCAGGTTCTGTCAGGCGAGATTCCGAATCTAGATTCTGCTACTAAACGAAGCCTAAGCGTCATGGATGGAGGACTCTGATGAGCAGCAAGGCGTACGCGGACCGATTAGCAGCGGCGCTGCAAGGAACTGGTCTCGTAGAGCCAGTTCAGTCGACCTATGCAGAGAATCGCATCAATGTCCTCTGCCGAGTTAATAAAGGCGCAGAGTCGCAGTGGGTTACTTTGCTGCAGAACATGCTGCTTGCCACCGAGGCAGAGGCAAAGCAGGCTCATGCATGGCAGAGTCACTTCTGTCGTCACTACTTCCTAAAAGGCGACGGCGCCGATCGGAAGATCGTCTTTGGCTGGAACGTGTCGATCCAGTCCGCTTCTATGGGAACATCGCTTGATTATCTCATCCGGGTAATCAAGGGCGAAGCTCCAGGCGCCCGATCAAAGGCATTGGCGGGAGAGCTTACGGAGATGCCCCTAGCTGGCGCTAGTAGCGAGCGTGGAAAGTACAAGAACAACAAGGGCGCGTTTACCATCGGCGGCTCAGACGACTTCAAGCCTACCTTCCGGCGTTAGTTATGCCCATTCTCGAAAATAGCGACGTCTATGCAGGCTACAAGATCGAGCTGACACTGGGCCCGGATCGGTCCTCGTACAAGGAGTTCGGAGCGCTAATTACGCTGTGGGAATCTGGAAAGCATTTCCACGGCGGTGGCGACTCGCTCATGTACTTCTGTTTCGACTGCAGGGGCCTAACTCCGAAATCTAGCTGGCGAGAGCTACTAGCTGTCTTGGATAAAAAAGCTGGATCGTATCGGGGCTGCGGAGGTGCCATTCCAGGAGATGCTATTGGCGGTGGGATTGGGATGTGCCCAAACTGTGAACGGCCTGTGAATACAGACCTGCTCACGAACCCGTTCCCGTTCTGGGGTTCTTCCAAAGAACTTGCCCAGTTCATTGCCCGCTATTTTCGCACTCTAAAGTCGAACGCGGATATTTACTGCAAGTACCATCCGACCGACATCCGCTATAAAGCGATGGAGCAGGAGAAGGGCTTGGAAGTAGCTCGACGACTTCGCGGCTTGCATATTTATCCCCTTCACAGAGTCATGCGGGATATTTCTGCTGGAGCATCCCTGGAGAACCGTTTTAAGGCATTCTTTTCGGCATGAGCTCGATCCCAGAAAGCAGTATCAAGCGGCTCGAAATAATCGCGATGCGGCTTGAGAATGTTCACCGGAAGAATCGCAACACCATCACGACGGACATGGAGTGGTTGGTGCAGGAGCTCCGGAAGGCCTATCTTAAGATCGAGGAGCTGGAGAAGTGAAACCTGGGCTATTTAAGCTCCTCACTAAGCTAGCAGCTTCAGAAGCGCCTAAGCCGGCGATCCAGCAGTTCTTAGATGACCACTTCTCGGTATCTCCCAACTGGAAGGGCTTCAAGAACAAGCTGGTATCTAAAAAGTTCGTCGAGGCGGTGAAGCAGGACACGCGAGCCGATAAGAAGCTCAAGCGCTACTCCGAGATGAACGGCAAGCACATGCAGGCCAAGGGCGTGCCGGTGTTTCCGGTGCCCTCGCAATCGCGCACTGGTAGTTACAACGTCAAGTTCCACCCCGACATTGATCGGTTCTCCTGCAACTGCGGAGATTGGGTCCACCAACGGTCATGGCGAACGGGTCAGCGTACGCAGGACTGTAAACACATCAAGCTTGTTCAGAGTGATCTACGAGCGCACGGCGTCTCGACCGATTCCTACAAGCACAAAAACGAGTAGTTTCCGCGGATGGTGTTTTTTAGTGGATTGTTCCAGAGTGGTTGGGATCTCTGTGCTCCCTTCGACCCTGCCCTGATCACTTGGACGAATGTAGACGCTTAGCCTGACCAGGGGCTGCTTTCATGACCGCCTGCAGAACGCTTATCACACTCTCGCGAGGATTTTTGCAGTGCCTACTTTAAAGGAACGCCTTGACGAACTAACCAAGCTCCGGCACCGCCTTGCGGTGTGGGAGGCGGCGCATTCCATGCTCGAGGAGCAGTTCACGAGCAAGGACGGTCGTAAGGCAGGAAAGGCCATCCGGGTCCCGGAGTGCGCTATACCTGTGGTTCCAGAAGAGACCATCGAGGACGTGCTCCGCACTATTGGCGAAGGGCCCATTTCAGAGATCCGGGAAAAGATTGCCGAGATTGAGAGCCAAGAGGTCGTCTTCGGAGAGGATTTAACTGCGTCATGAGTACGAAGCGAAAGATTCAGAAGCGAACGGTCACTCCCAAAAAAGACCTCATCGAGCAGCTTAGCGCCAGGGTGGATTACGTCATGGCGCAGATCGAGGAGATCAAGAACAAGCAGAACTCGATCGCCAAGTTCGCGGCGGAAGAGTTCGGGAAGCTGCACGCCCATCAACAGACCATGGGCCTAGAGTTCTGGAAGGCGTTCCAGCATGTCGACATGAACATCGCGGCGCTGAACGAGATCAACCGGGAAGTGTTCGGTCAGCTTACTCAGATCGACTTTATTATCCAGGGTGCAACAGTGGCAGAGTCTGGGCAGCTCAACACAGAGCTCAAAGACTCGGCTATCGAAGAGGTCAAGTCTCAGGCGCGGTCTTGGTATGCAGACGTTGTACAGTCTGCGTTTGTCCGAGTCCGCGATCAGCGGCTCCAAGAAGAAGCCGCTAAAAAAGCCCAGGCTGAGGCGGAAGCTAAAAAGCAGGCGGATCAGACCGAAACACAGCGTATCGAGAACGAGCTAAAAGCAGAACCCGGAGTCCTCACGCAAGTATCGGGAGGTCCGGGCTCTGAGATCCCAGAAGGCGCGACAGTCTTCGGAGGCTAACCATGGCTAAGGTCATTAAAGGAACGAAGGACCGGAAGGAGTTCCGGGTCATCAAAGGGTCCAAGGATACTCGCCAGGTGCGCTGCAAGTGTGGCGGCTTGGCGATCCAGGTCCCGGATGGGAAGGGCGGATTCGTGTACTCCTGCCAGTGTGGCCGGAAATTCTCGTTCTCGCCGCTCTAGTTCAGGAACTGGCCTTGTTCATCTAGATCAAGGCCGCGGATGAGCTCGCGGAACTCGTTCTCGATGGCATCAGCTTCAACGCAGACGATCCCGTCGATCCGCTCCACTTCGATGATCTTCACCTGCGGAACGAACTCGTGCCGGATAACTGGTGCGACGTTCTCTTCTGGGCGCAGCCAATAGAGCATCGTCTCGAGGGCTTTAATAATCAGCCCTCTCATTGTGCTTGCTCACAAGCGGTCGTTGCTGCACTCCTCCGGACGCTTGTCACTCCGGACGCGCACGAATGTCGGAAATCGCAGTGCATTGGTCTTATCGCCGTCACTAATATACGTCCTATCTACGTACTCACACTGCCAAATTAACGGGAAGGACTGTTTTTGCAGTCTAGCCTGGAAGTCGTACGTCATCCCAGACGAGCAGTCACAAATATACACGAGCTCACTGTTGGTGTTGTGTTGATAGAGCGCCACCGAGCCGACACCGCCGTGCGTTGTCTGTGTTCCGTCTGGGAGAGTTACGATCTTGCCGAACTCGTGTTTCCCAGTCCCCCAGGTTCCGATGCCGGCTTCCGGATCCCACAGCGCGATGAAGTCATCTTCGTGTCGCGGTTTGAGCTTGGCGCAGCTCGCCGGTCGATCTGGTTTACCCTTTAGATTCCAAGCTTTGTCCCCGTAGACGGCATCTGGATCGACCACGACCCAACCTTCTAGTTTGTGGTCCTTGGCGTGGGCTTCGGCGGCTTCTGGAGTCCGAAACGTCCGGCCGTCGCAGTACTGGATGGGTTGCAGATAGTAGAAGACGTCCTGGTGGTTCTGGGCTTCAGTCCAGTGCTTTTGGATGTAACTGTAGCGCTCGCGCACAGTTAGAGAAGAAGCGAGATCCTGGCCGCCATAGAACGGCACGTCCCACCAGTACAGCGAGGGCCATTTTCCGGCCTGTTGCATGTCTTCCAGGGCGCGTGCGGTGTAGCCCTTAGTTAGCCCAGACACGAACGGGAAATTATCTTCTCCAGGAAGCGTCAACTCGCACGCTAGCATCGTGCCAGGCGGCAAGTTGAGCTTTTTCACAGCCTCGACCAGATGCGGGAATCGCTGTGCCCAGAGCACGACGGTTGAGTAGTCCAGCGTCCCGTCTGGCAACTCCGTCGGACCTTCCTTGTCGTTCCAAGCGCGTGAGCGGCGTGAGTAGAACTGAACCTGCCCGTAGTAGTCGACAACTACCCAGTACGCCAAGCCATCCCGCTTCAGGGTATAGAGGACCTTGCCATCTTTGGCCTTAGCTAGGAGACCTTTCTGATCGTAGAGGTTGTTCTCTGGCTTGTAGAGGCAAAATGACCCAGGCAGGTTGGTTAGTAAGGCCGGTACAGAGATATCGATGCTCCGACGATCGATGTTCACCCATCCCCCAAGACTTCCTGGATGGGGCTCTCCTAATACGTATTCGTCGTAACCCTCAAAATCGACCTTCTTTCTAATATCTCTACGCGCCTCGGCTAGCGCATCTTGCTCTGCTGTGATGGCATTGACCTTACCGACATTCTTGGCTTGCCCCACATAGTCCGTGCTCTGCAGCATCCCATCCAGGAGCCCGTGACGCGTAAAGACGCGGGCCCCAGCCACCTGGATATCCCAAACCCACGGTCGCTCTTTTCGGCCATGGTGCTGGCGGAAATACCGCGGATGCCCCAACCACTGACGCTGACGCTCTTCGAAAGAAAGGGTTCCCCAGGACATGTCACCTCGTTGATGCGTTTAGTGCCAATTTATTGCTTGACCACTAAACTTATAACGGTAACCATCAGTTTATGGCAGCCGGCGTTTATCGTTGAAGGGAAGTACCACGGGAAGGAAAAGACCCCATGACCGGTCTATTAAACATCCAACTGCCAGATGACGTGATGGAGAACCTGCCCACGGGGCGGGACTCTATGATTGCGTACTTGTCGAAGCACTTCGATGAGGTCATCAAGCAGTACGAGTACGACTTCGTCCGGTCGGTGCCAGGAATTCTTGGTCAGCCGCTATCTCGCTACGAGAAGGCGACTATTAAGGACTTCCTGATCCGCATGGTCCTTGGAAAGAAGCTATCCCAGCACCTGGAAGATGATGCTGGGGATAGCGACCTGGCGATGGTCCTTTAAATAGCCGACAAAATATTCGACCTCCTGCGCAGCCTTGCCGACTGGAACCGGCGGGGCTTTCTTTTTTGGTGCTTGCGTAGCTACGCAGCCCTTCCTTGTGCTCTCGGTAACTTGGCCTCTAGAATGGCCCAAATCGAACCGAGACTGGGGGAGCGCTTTGATTTCATCGTGGCAGGTCGCCGCAATGCACGCGCAGCAGGGCCAGATGTTCGGGGCTCAGGCTGCCTACTCTCAACAGATCTCTGCACAGATGCCGATGGCCTACGGAAGTGGTCTCGGTTCTACCGGGTTCGGCGGCGGGTTCGGTCCGGGCGGAGGTTTTAGTTACGGCGGCAGTGGCATGGGCGGTTATGGCCCAGGCAACTCGTTCGGCAATACCATGACCTCCGCTCTGGGAGGTGTTGGCCAGACGGCTTTCGGCTCTGTCGGTATGGGCATCGGCGGCGCGGCCCTCGGCTACAAGATCGGTGGCTTTCGCGGCGCGATGATCGGCGGCGGCATCGGTGTCGGAGCCGGTTCGTTTGGGAGCGGGTTTATCGGCTCCGCAATGGAAGGCGCGCACGAGCAATCCGCTATCGAGCGTACGCTTTCTCAGTTCCAGTTCCAGAACGCATCTTCTAGGACAGGCCGGGGATTCACGCGAACCGACTCGATGGCAATCGGGAACATGGTGCGCCAGATGGAGCGCGTCCCCGAGATGCTAACGAGCTTCGGAGAGCTCAATCGCATCATGGACAAGATGGGCCAGATGGGGCTCATGCAGGGCGTTCGCGATGCGGGGGAGTTCCAGCGCAAGTTCCGGGAGATGATCACTGGCCTAAAAGACATGTCCAAGATCCTCGGTGGATCTATGGAAGATGCTCTGAAGATGGTCGGGGAATCTAGAAGCTCTGGCTTCTATTCTCAGGGTGATATTACTCGGAACGCGTTCCAGCGTCGAATGGTCGGCGCTGTCACTGGAATGAGTCAGGACCAGATCGGTGCGTTGCAGCAGTATGGCGGTGCGTTAGGTCATGCGACCGGCGGTAGTCGGCGAACCGGGGCGCAGCATTTAACCCGCACCGCGGCGCAGTTCGGGATGCTCAATCAGATGGGCATCATCTCGAACGACGACATTATGGAGTACACCGGCAAAGAGGGAGCCGCCGGTATCTCTGACATGGCCGCAGATTTTGGCCAGCTTGCTCATCGCATGTCGCGCGGCAATGTCGGCAACTTGTTAACGCTGGCGCTTGGGCAGCAAGAGAACGGTCGTTTTACGGGCAGGATGGATGACGATCTAGTCGCCAAGTTCCGCTCTGGGCAATTAGGAAGCTTGGCCGATATTAAACGACTTGCTCGTTCTAAGATCGGCACGCGAGGGGCCAAGCTATCTTATAAAGCGCATCAGTCGCGTCTGACTTCTGAGATGGCCGGTAGTGTTGGTGCCGAGGGCATGGCACTCGAGCTTCAGAGTTTATTAGGAGAGCGTGGTTGGAATAACCCAGATGCCACGAACCTAGTAATGCAGAGATTCGGAGCTTCTGAGGAGCAGGCTAATATGCTCCAGAAAGTTATTCCGAATATTAGCGAGGCTGGATCTCAGTTAGCGTTAGCGGGGCGAAATGAGCTCCGGACCAGTGCTCGCAACGCTGCAATGAAGGAGCAAGGCTGGGACGCTATTAAGCACCGTATAACTAAAAAACTCGAACACTATACGACAGACTGGGCTAAGGATATTGGGGTCTCCGTTCGTAATTATTTTCAGAACTGGGCTGACGAGTTTCTGGATGATCTGACCGGCCAATATACGACCAAAATTACGAAGCGGGCAGCGGATGAATTAATGTTCGGCGGCGGAGCGGGATCTAGATTTGCTCACATGCCAGAGATTAATTTAAGCGCTGGGATGCGAATGGATGTTGGGCGCAGCGGTGGATTATCTGGACTTGCATCGCGTGCAGCTCATTGGGCTGATGGTTCTAGAACTCAGGGCGAACGCATGGCCGCGTTAATGGCTGGTTATGGTGGAAAGTACGCCACTACAGAAGGCGGTGGCGTTGGAGGGTTCTTTAAGAAGGTAGGAACTCTCGGGTTTGGTGGAATGGCTGGAGCTCTTTATAATCAAGCAACAGATCCAGCATCTAGAGCTGCAGCTAGTGGAAGAATTGTTTTGAGCTCTGGTGTAGGTGGGGAAGCAATTTCCACCTCTCAAGAACAGATTGATAAATTTAATAGAGATTTCAGCCAAAACTACGGATTTGAGAGGACTGCAGGCAATATAGACAGAGTTTTTGGAGAAGCAGGATTAAGCGCAGATCCGTTCGTCGCTTCTTATAAAAAAGCATTACTCAGAACAGCGCAAACTGGTGATCATGATAAGCGCGTCCAGATGGTATTGGAGCAAATTAAAAAAGACACTAATAGCGAAATTAATTTTGAAAAATTTGGACTTACCGAGTCCCAGTTCGTGGCTGGTTTACAGCACAAGTACGAAGGAAAGTACGGCAAGGGAGATAAAGGCGCCATTGATTTTAGGAAGGCATCGGAAATAGGAGCCCAGGATTTAAGCGGTCCGGCACTAAGAGCGAAGCGGAAAGAAATCGAAAAGAAATTTGCCGGGATTACGGGAGACGAGCTCTCCGCAAGCGGTTCCGAGATGCTTAAAAATCTCGAGGACGGCGGGTTAATGGGTGGGATCACTGAGGCCCTTATTTCCGAGAAGGGCATAGGTGAGGTTGGCGGTATTACTCTCTACGATCCCAAATTTGGCGTGTCTGGGGATTTTATTACCAAAGCTATTCGAACTGGTAACGTAGATAATATCCCAGACAAAGTTTTCGAGAGGTTCGGAATCGATAAGGCCGAATTTAAGAAAAAATTAGCAACAGATCCTGATGCGCTCAGGAAATTAGCGGCCGGCGCAACTAGCGATGCGCTGGGTGCAGTGGATGCTTCCAGCCTTCGTGCAATTGATAATAAAACTGCCAGGGAAAAATTCGCTGGCAGTTTAAAAGGACGAGGTCTCGATGTATCAGAGCGGGCAGGGAAACTCAGCGACTCTGGAATGAGTGATAAAGAAAAGTCCGTGCTTGGGATGTTAAAAAAGCATGGTGAGAGTCTCAGCGGAGCCACCGCAGATAACTATCTCGGACTTGACTATGGGTACGACTTAGCAAAATCACTTAGTGAGTTGGATCCGAAGTCGGCCAAGTATCAAGAGCTCTACGAAGCAGCCGGGCCTGAAATAAGAGACGTCATGGGATTCAGAAAGCGACTGGCTGGCGGGGGAGGAAAAAGAGGATCTCTTCATGGAGTTGCACAAAAATCAGGTGATGTAGATGCCATCCTCAAGGGCGCTAATGTTCAGGGAGGTAGTCAGGAACTTCGAGATGAAATTAGGAAGGCCGTAAAAGGAGGAAAAACTTCTGGGCTAGATTTCTCTGAAATCGAAGCGGTTACTAAAATATTAGCAACGGTTCAATCAAAGCTCGTCAGTAAGCCAGGAACCGAGGCTGGATCTACCCATGTTAATGAGCAAGAAGTAATTAAAGCGTTTAAAGATCTATCCAATAACAACGTTAAAATGGCCATTATTTTAGGTAATGTCGCGTCCGGTGAGAAAGATCTACTTAAGGGCTACAGTGTCCAGGAAGGTAATCCATGACTGTAGAGAAAAAGACGCCTCTGGCTAGGATGAATATTCGATTTCCCAAGGACGGTTTCGAAGCGTGGAAAAAGCAGATCGAGGTATTTAAAGAGAAGCTTAATACCATTGCAAATCTGCCTCCGAAATCTGAGTGATTCGTGGCCAAGCGTAAAGAAGTTACCAGACGCATTGTCCTCGCAAATGGGACTTCGATGAACATCCGCGTTCTCGACGGCCTATTAATAGACGACCTGCTAGTTCAAGGCATGAAGGCTGAGGGCTATCGGGTCATGACCGGGCGTGATGTTTTCCCGGTCGTTACTAGAAAGCTCAAAGACCACTTAATTCGGACCGGGATCATCCTGGAGTAATATGCCGACCTTCGTCGAGATCACGCCGGATGCCTTTAACACTGTCGGCAAGTCCGAAGCGGTTCGAGGTGTCACTAAGCCTGGCGGGGACAGTATCCCAGACCGCTTCCACCATGTTCGTCGACCTGTTCGCGGCATCGTGATCAAAGACGAGACCTACGCAACGATTCAAGTCCGGCAGGCTAATGGTAGACCATTGCCGCTATTCGACGCCGCGTCGATTACTGCAACGGGCCGAGGCGACCTAAATTCGAACTTCCTGATCCAGTCTATTTCTGAGCAGCGTGCTGAGAAACAGCAGATTGTGATGACCTTCGGCGAGCCCTATATTTTCTTCTTCGGAGAGCAACCTCGGATTATTAGCGTCCAAGGAGTCCTGCTTAATACTGAAGACTTTAACTGGCGCGCAGAGTGGTGGGAGAATTACGACAAGTACCTTCGCGGAACGGCTTGCGTGCGATCTCGCAGCCGAGTCTACTTGTCCTGGGATGATATTGTTGTCGAGGGCTATCTCCTGACCTCGAGCGCGCAAGAGACCTCGACCGAGCAGAACTATGTCCGGTTCGAGTTCCAGCTATTCGTCACTAACTACCAGAACATCTCTAATATTGGTGGCTCGGTAATTAAAGCCCACCAAGACACGGATCTCATTCCGGACACCGAGTTCGTAAACAGCCTGGGCCGAGGTTCTAGTACAACGCTGGCTGTACGAGCAGGAAATGCTCCGCTGGGCTCTTTATTAGCATCTGGATTTGGGAAAAATTCTCTACTAGCTACACTGCGCGTGCAGGCCTCAGCTAGTATTTTCACAAGAGCTACAGATCGTCTCGTAGAGATCGACGGGCAGATTTCCGACATTCTTGCTGAGGCTGGGCGATTTATTGCCGGACGCAATATTCGGGTTCCAATTGGCTTCGAGGGCAGTGCTATCTTCGATGATGCGCAAGTTGCTCTGGCATCGGTCTCTGCCGGTGATGTAATTGGTCCGGGGCGAACGGTTTCTCTACGTGGTCAATTAGCAGGTAAGTCGTTTGTTATCGAGGGTGCGATAGAAAAGAGATTTGCGGTCGCTAGGCGTACTGGTCACCTCTATGATAACGAGGACGAGTTTATTGCTCGATTAACGCAGCCGACTGAGAAGCCGATCGCTCCGGAGCTCTTCCGAACCCAGATAGCGGATGGAGATGCCGCTATTAACGAGACCCACAAGGTCTTCGAGGAATTCGGAATCAAAATCGAAGCACCGAGCGAGATCCAGTTAATGATGCGCAAGGCGATGTTCGGTATCGCCGCAGTTGGACTTGGGATGAATCTGAACGAGCTCAGGTCTTCAAATGGGACTGCTCGCTTCGTCATGAACTTACTCTAGGAGTTACATGAGCGCCTCTGGACAGCGTCTAGGTCTGCGGCTTTTTCTGGAGGGCATTGAGGTACCGGTTGTTGCAGCCAGTATCCAGATCGGCATCAATTCTCCAGCAACGGCATCTGTTCAGATCGTACCTGGGGATAAAATCACCGAGTTCAAGGCCCGGACGATGCTCCACTTATTCTTCTGGGACTACACGCGCGACTTCGAGCCGATCTTAGACCCGCAGAGTCCAGAGAGCGTCGCCGAATATCTCCAGGTTGATATTGAAGAGGCCAGGAGAATTATCGCGGAGAATCCGCGGCAACTAACAGAAGAATTCGATGAACTGCGTGGGTACAAGCTGCTCTATGCAGGGGAGATCATCGGCTTCACCTTTGTAAAGACTCCAGCCGGGCGCCAGTGTGTTCTCCAGTGCTCGGACTTCTCGACCTACTGGGATACGACCTACCAGTTCATGGTTTCGTATGGCCCCAACGGCAACTTTATGGGGACCTCGGCTTCTAACTGGGCCGGTAGTGACTCTATTTTCGATGATATTTCTGGCGGTCATGTAGCCGCTATCGAAGAGGCTCTGGCATCGAAGCCACAGACTCCCGGCCTCGAGAATGTTAAGGGCTTGATGGGCAGCATCATCGCCCTGCTTGAAAAGATGGGTGGTATCCCCAAGCACACCAGCGGCGTGAATGACTTCTTCACGATCGCAGAGCTTAAGAACCACATCCTGCAGCAGATCTGCTGCGAACAGAATGACGACACCGCCAAGCGCCTATTTAATGACAAGGCCTTCGCGCAATGGCTAAATAACGGCTTATCTAGTCTCGGAACGATGTGCACGTTCCGGGATATGCTGCGGCTGCTGTTCCAGTTCGTCTACTACGAAGTAGTTCCGAATCCGGCGGCTTTGTACGTTCCGGCAGTAAAGCCGAAAACTACGACAAAGAAAATTAGCGTTAAAGCGTCCACTGAGAAGATCGATATTCCAGAAAAGGTCCTGCAAGAAATTCGAGCTATTTTTACGCAGGTGGATTTTTGGATTCACATAAGCCAGAAAGACATCGACTCTCAGCTCAAAGAAGTCCAAACCGCGACGGACTATCGAACACGAATTTTAAATCTACTAGCTGTCGAAGGGGTCTCTACCAGGACTTTACGGGCGCTCGGAAATGCTGGTGGAGTACTTAACCACATTAAGGCGTCTGTACGCGTAGTTGCTCGTGGTCTTCGAGAACTAACTCCGACACCGCGCACGCCTGATATAAACAGGGACCCGGCGATTCAGAGCACTACCGTTATACGAGACGTCCAAACTGTCTCCGATACGAACATAGCTGCATTTGACGACAATCGTAGGACCTGGACGCAATTTCGAAATCTCCTTGCTGAGGCCGCTAACCAAACAGTAGATAAAAAAGCGTCCACTAGAATCCTGACCAAGACTTTCGGCGCCGAATTAGACCGGCTGCATAGTCAGGTTTTTAGGCCAGACTGTTTCTTCGTAGCCCCTCCTCGCTGCAACGTCCTGTTTCCGGACCAGTACTCCCAGTTCCAATTTTCGAGGAACTTCTTGCAGGAAGTCACTCGACTCCGACTTCATATTGGCTGGGAGTTTGGTCTCAACGAAGGCCTACTGGAGACCGAGTATTACTACGCCCCTATTACAAAGGACATCCAGGAAATTGCCAAGAAGCAAGGCAATTCTGGCTATCGAGCTTTGCTGCCTTGGGAGATCTACTCCGGCATCCTGCCGAAGTTCGAGACCATGCACGAGGTCAATTACAAGGCCGGCTCTGCAGAGCGCAAGCGCAAGCTAGTTACTAAAGACACGCGTGGCGTGTCTCGTAATTATGGCCAGAGGGTCGCGAACTTCAACTACATGAAATACCGGTTCGCAGCCCGTAGCGCAGAAGTTTCGGCCAAATTTAACCCGTTCATGGTCTGCGGCTTTCCATGCGCAATTATCGATAGGCCGTTCGTAATTAACCCAGATAGTCCTAGCGACCAAGGACGACTGGCAGTAGCGCTAGGGAAGGTCAACCAGGATCGCGAACAGAAAATCTCGATTGATGATATGTCGGATCACATCCGGGATGTCGCTCGAGAGTTTGGGGCGCCTTCCCAGTATATCGGCATGGTCGCAGGACTCTCGCACAACGTCGATCAGAGTGGTGGCGGGACCTCGTTCACGATGACCCATGCCAGGACTCATCGAATTACAGAAGACGACTTCCTGAATATCTTCTCCCAGGAATTAACCCGCCAAGTAGAGACCGAGATCGTCGCGACAACTCTCGATGCAGAGCAGCTTCTTAATAAGCGTGATTTTAGAGGCCTTAAATTCCTGATTGATGCCACGGACCAGAAAATGGGGGTCCGGTTGGAAGAGGTACTTAAGCGACAGGCGGAAGTTCAGACGTCTACTGACCCAGAAGACATTAATGAGTCCGACATTGAACTAGAAGATCGCCCAGACGGGACACCAGATATTGGAGAGGTCGAGGGCATCTCTAGTTTTGGGTCACTACTTAATATGCCTCGTCCGGAACCGGACTCTGCGATCGCAACCGGCGCTGATAAAGCAGCGGCTTCTACGACAGAAGGCGAAGTTACATTAATCGGCAAGATCCGAGAGGTCCGGCTGGTTAATGGTAGCAAGATAGTTTTCACACCGTTATTTGCTGGTGAACTCCAGGCCGGAAAGAAAAAAGGCCCTAAGGGCGGGAAAGTGGTCCAGGTCCAGGCCCACACCGACGCAGCTTATTTAGTCACCGGCATCAACTTCGGGAAAACGGTCACCACTAAGAATCCGCAGTTAATTAGCCAAGGACCGCTCGAGCTATTTACGGGTACAAAGACTCGTACGAAGCCATCGAAATCAGAGAAGCGGTTCTTTGTCTGGAAGCGGATTACTATCTACGAAGAGAAGCCTTCCGGAAAGAAACTATCCAAGTTAATTCCGGTCGAGGAGGCCATGCGACCGGCTTGGTTCAGTCCGCTCTATTCCAACTGGTTTATCGGCGATGAAATTTACCAGCCGTTTTTTGGGACCGGATCGGTTGTCGACTTTGCACTATTTCAGGCAGTCGATTCCAATCAGCGAGTAGGCGCGTCGTTTGGAACAGGCCGCATGCAGCAAGAAGCCATGCTCGACAAGCTTCGGGATGCTGGCGGAGATTTCATGGCCATTACTAAGATCCTCGAAGAGGCCAAGGCAAAAAATATCTCTGATGTTCCAGATGTAGAATCGGCGTTGGATGCCCTGGCCTATATTTACGGTGAAGTTCGCCGCTTGGGCTTAGACGTCCATAAATTCGTCCATGACTACACCCGGCGCCCGATTGCTACGATGGAGAATATTTTCGGCTCTTACGACCTCGAGTACGAGCTTCAATCAAATAACACGCTGAAGATAAAGAATGGCAGCCCAGGATTTCACTCCGCTGCGATTGACAAGCTAGCCGGAACTCATGGTCAGCTTGTAGGGCTTCTCGATAACCCAGATCAGCCGCTTGCTCGTATTAGAAAGACTGGGAAGAAGGAGCCGTTATCTAGGAAGCTAGATCCGCGTCCCGGGCGCCGGAAAAAGGTCGAGGAGTATCTGATTGAGATCGGAGCCGCTACAGGAAGCTTGGGAGTCGGTGTAGAAGGATAGAGCTTCCCGCCCCATCGCTGGCTAGGCTATTCTCCAAGCCAGCAACAAACACGCCAGAGAGTGGAGGAAAGATGTCGAATCCTGTCGATGTGATGGCCGCAGCGTTCCAGGATGAGCTGGAGAAGATCGCTGCATACAAGCAGAAGGTCGCTAACTCCGCTCCTAAGGGCGGTCGTGGCAAGGTACTTGCGCCGATGGTTGCGGGTGCAGGTTTATTCGAGCTCGGGCGACGCGCTAACAATGACCGGAAGATGGGGCGCGCCATGCGTCTCCAGTCCCAGCAGTAACCGGCGGCTCTCTTTTATATGAGTGCTCGCCTGTTCCGCTCCTTCTCAATGGAGATCATGAAGCTTGCGTCTGATATCCCAGACGACGCAGCGATTCGTGAGCTCTTAGCGTTTCGACGTGGTGAAGAATATCTGCCAGGAGGCGAGCTGCAGAAAAACGCCGTCTCTAGCTTGACTGCGTTGCAAATCGGGTCTGGTTCTCCGCTAAGTAAGTCGGTCCATTCTAAAGGCCCAGAGAAATACCAAGAAGGCCGGGATTGGGCAATTACAGGGCTAAAAGGCGCTACTGGAGGAGTAGGAACACTGGGCCTCTACAACACGCTCCGGCATGGTCCCGATACGAAGCTCACTCTCAAAGGCGGGCGGGGTGCGGCGGCGATCGGAGCTGGGGTTGCTCTGGGAGATCGCATCCTGCGTCGACATGCCGAGAAGAAGCACAAGGCTCTCGAGAAGCATGCTGGAATCGTTTCACCGTCCCCAGAGCGGACAGTTAAGACACCTTCTGCGATGCTTCGATCCGCCCAGCAAACCGGTGCTATTCGATCGCAGGCCCCTAAAATGGTGGGCAGGGTATTTAATGGGGCCGTACGGCTTGGTAAAGGTTTCCGTGTCCCTACTCGACTAGGAGTTCGCTGAATGCTGACCCGTGACCACTACATCGCTCTCCTCGAAAAGCGCGCCTCTGACTCTAGTAATGGGGTCAGCCCAGAGGACGACGAAACAGCGGCCTCGAAGTACGAGTCGAACCAGAAGGACAACCGAGAATATTTGTCTCCTCTGTTCGCGCGGTCGTCCGAAGTGCAGCGTGATCAGGACAAGCAGATCGGCCGGCTATTTCCTGGCTCTAGTAAAAACGTTTCTAAGGAGTCCGGCAACGCGTTCCTGAAAGTCGCCCGGGCCGCTTTCTTAGAAGCCGTGCAGGGAACTGATTTAGTCAAGACAGCTTCCCCAGCGTACTTAGAAGTCGCCTTTCACAGCTTCGCTTCCGAACTCGAGAAGATTGCCGCATCGACTTCGATGCATGATGCCTTCCTGCGAACGCAGGGAAATAAGCCTACCAAGACATGGTCGATTCCAGATCCGGATGCTGTTCGTCCGGCAGCGGCTCCTAATTCTGCGGCACAGCGGATCCGTGCGGTTGCCTCGAAGCCGCCTCCGATGGGAAGCGGGACGGCGATCGCCAAGCCCGGCTTATTAGGTCGGATCGGTGGGCTTCTTACTAAGAAGGCC
>JACCDR011026416.1_pt1 | contig 37056 bp, 57 predicted proteins | sample 7446431 | NCBI WGS metagenome assembly JACCDR01 (sample SAMN15323443, study PRJNA562643) | freshwater metagenome | isolation source: river surface water | place: USA:Blue River Watershed | collected 2017-08-17 | reverse complement strand
CTTTGCTCGCCCGTATACGGTTGGACCCCCGGAAGGACCCAGAACCCCTGACGATGATGCTGCGATGCGGGTGACCGACCCGCTGGCCAGCCCGAAAAGCAAACGCCCGGCAGGGTGATCCCTCCGGGCGCAGCTTCAGATAATATTGATGGGATACACTGGCACGGGGATAAGCGTCAATCCCCTATTTTGCGGTCAGTCGTCGCGGTACCCCTGCATCCTGTCCAGTGCTGCGCAGAGCGCGGCGCGCACAAGCTTGCGGTTCTTGCCGTCAGCCTGCCAACCATGGCGGGTAAGGACGCTGCTCAGGTCACGACCATGCAGCACCACTTGATCCACCAGTACGCGAGCGGTGATCGCCTTTCGCGCATTGCCACGGTCCATGTTCCGACGAGGCGACATCACCACCTCATCGCCAATGCGGGACCGCAGCACGGCAAGCCACCGCCCATCATCCATGAACCGGTCAATCGCTAGGCCCGATGCGCCGCCCCCTGCCCTTCCCGCCTCGGTCGAGCTGCACTTGATCAGGCCCGCTTCATGCCGCTCGACCAAAGCGCGATAGTCCTCTGACACCTGCACCTGTGCAGGGTCGAAGGGTGCGACGAAGGCGGCATCCTCATCCCCGGCGAAGTGTGCCTGATGCCTAAGCCAGGCATTGGCCACCATCTGTGCCAGAGGCGACAGCTCGCGCATGCGGATGCCATCACGCCGACGCATGCCGCCAGGCAGTGCTTCAAAGCCTTGACTGATCACCATGGCACCACGGGCGGGCGCGACCGGAACAACGCCCTGAACCTCAACGGGCGGGGTCGAGCGTTCCAGCATCTCCACACACCGCTTGCGCTCGGCATCGAGGCGCTGGCGGCCGGAGAGGTCAAATCCATTTGCCCCCTTCTCCAGCCCCAGACCCATATTTTGTGCCATTCTGTCCTGTTTCGACATGATCTTGTTTCTCGCTGGATTAGAGGGAGGGGATGGAGGGGATAGATTGAAAAAGGGAGGGGATAGATTGCAGAGGATGGAGAGGATGGATCACAGCAATATCAATGACTTGAACCGTGATCGGAGAGGATGGAGGGGATGGAGACGATAAATTCGACCCTACGCATGAGAGGGCATCAAACGCCCCCATACCCCGACAGAGAGTATACGCGCGCGGCGGGTTACAAATATCCTCTCCATCCCCTCCATGCTCTCCCGATGACCCGTAAGCCACTGACTGCAAACAACTTCCCCCGAACCCCCGGCTTGCCGCCATCCTCTCCCATCGAAGGGCTATCCTCTCCATCCCCTCACATTTGGCACGGACTGGGGTGCAGGGATGGCGATCAGTAGCCATAGTCGCCGCCCTCCTGCGTGTCGCGGTCATCGTCCCGCGCGGAAGCGCTGGCTGCTGTCCCGATGGCGCGGCCATGGTGATCCTTGGCGGCCTTGTCCCATTCGTCCTTGAAGAAGTCCGTCAGCCGCAGGCCGTCATAGCCGTTGAATCGGCCTGTCTCGCGGGCGGTGAACTGCTTCCCTGTCTTCGGGCTGCGCCAGCGCCGGGAATGGTCCTTCATGTTGACGCTGACGGTGCGGTCCTTGAACGGGGTCTCGCCTCGTCGCATCTGCCAGAACTGGAAGCAGAGCATCAGTTCCCGTGTGGAAATGCTGTCTTCCGGGTTCCCCGTCACGATGCAGGCGTCGTCAAGGAACTTGCCGTATGGATCGGCGTCCTGCCGCAGCTCGTCCGTGGCCTGGCTCACCTCGGCAGGTGGCGACAGGCCAGCCTCCAGATAGGACCGCGCGCCCTCGATCAGCCAGTTCATGATGCCGGGCGCTTCCAGCATCATCCTCTGGACGATCAGGGGATCGCGCTCCGCCTTCGGGATCTGCACGTTGAAGGGCACGATCATCAGCCGCCGCCAGATCCCGTCATCCATGCCGCGAATGTCGGGCGCATGGTTGCCACCGATCGTCAGCTTGAAAATGGGCGTGGCCTCGAAGAAGTTCTCATTGAGCGCCCGCACAAGGATCGGCTCGCCGCCGGTGAGCTGCTTGATCAGCCCTTCCTGCCACTGGACGCCCTTCTCCGGCTCCGAGGCGCGCACCATGCGGGCCGCCACGATGTTGATCAGGTCCGGCGTGGCATCGCCCCCGGATCGCCTGTTCTGGCCCGTGAGGCTTTCGATCTTGGCCGTGGCGGCATAGCTGCCCATCAGCTTAGCCATGAGGTCTGTGAGGGCGGATTTGCCGTTCGCGCCCATGCCATAGAAGAAGGCCAGCGCCTGCTCATTGGTCAGGCCGAGCATCGAGTACCCAAACCATCGCTGCAGAAAGGCCTGCATGTTGGGGTCCGGCTGAATCCTGTCGAGGAACTGGTGGAAGGTAGGAGCGACGGCGACAGGATCGTACTCCGCCGCCATGATCTTCGTCATCCGCAGAGCGCGGTCATGCGGAATAGCCGCGACATCGACGAGGGGAAAGGTTCCGGGCCGTGGGGTAAGGGTGAACCTGATCACGCAGCTTTCGGTGTTCACATCGAGGGGACGCGTGTCCAGATCCTCGACCCGCACCGCAAGGGGCACTTCGGCCTCGACCATCGCAGCCTTGATCTTGCCCGTGTTGCCCGTCGATCGGGCGAAGGTGCGATGCGCAGTCCTGATTTTCGACAGGCTGACCTTCAGCTTCTCGATCGAGGCCAATTCCATCGCAATGCGGGAAAGGCGTGACTCTGCCACGTCAGAGAGCTTTCCGTCATCGTCGCGCTGCATCTCGATCGTCTCGCGCTCCTCGCGCAGATCTTTCTCTTGGGCGATGTGGCGCATCTTCTCATCCGAAAGGAGGAGATAAGGCACCTCTGCCAGCACCAGCTCGGAGAGGCGCTGCGCCTTGGCCCGCGCCTTGATCATGTCGGGATCGATCTGCCAGACCCGCCCATCCCAAACATGCCAGCCGACACGCGGGACGTAGATCACGTCATCCCCGAAGTGCAGAACGAACCTCTGACCGTTGCCGAGATCGTTGATCGGCAGTAGCGCAGCCTTCCTCAGCTTCTCTGGGTCCGGGCGATCATCCGAAGGCGGCTCATCGCCCCCGCCATGCTCGCGCTCGTAATCCCCTGCCTCCAGGTCGGCCTCATCCGGGCCGGGATCGTCCTGATCAGGGGTTGGGGGATTGCCGTCCGATGATGACGTGCCAGACCGCGCCGCTTCTTCGGCCAGCTCGGGCGGGACATCAACGTCCTCCGGCGCGCTCAGAACCTTGCGAACCCCGTCGATTCCGTCAGCCATCTGTCTTGCCCATCAGTACATCGTTGAGATCGAGGCCCTGCGGCGCGGCGGCGATCTGGCCCTTGAGGCCGGGTCGCTTGAGCATGGCGCGGCGAAGGCCCGCGAGAAGCTTGGCACGCGTCAGGCGCGGTTCACTGTCCCCGTCCATGACGTAGACCAGCCGCGTGACGCAGGTCGGCGGGAGGAACGCCTCGTCATCCTCCAGATCGGGAAGGCCCGCGAACTTGACGCCCTCGCCCCGCGTCTTGCGGCGGCCGGCCATGTTGCCGAGATCGACTCCGGCCCAAAACATCGCATCAGGATCTACGCCCGAAACCATGGCCGAAAGCGTGGTTTCGATCCCCTCGCCCATCACCATGACCCCGGCCTGATAGGTCGGGCGGGAGAGGCGGATCGCGCCGCCCTTCTTCGATCCAATGACCTTCTTCGAGGGCTGCGCCTCTCCGGTCTTCGGATCGACGATCTTGGCTTTGCCGTTGGGCTGGCCCAGATCGATCCATGTCCGATGCACCGCGGTCAGCATGCCGTCCGGGGCTTGCACCGCTGCCAGCATGGCCGGGCCGCGATGGATCACCTGCCAGCCCGCCTCAGCCTTCACGGTGAAGGGAAGATCAGAGGCGAAGCGCAGGCACTTAGGCAACTCAGGCATAAGCTCGGGCGCGATGCCGCGGCGCGCGAGATAGTCTCGCACCGCCGTCCCCTCGGGCGGTTTGCCCTCGGCCCAGATCTCGCGGGCCATGCGGATCGCATCCAGACGTTCCCGAGCGGCCCTTGCCTCATTGATCAGCCGGTTCCGCGCCGCCTGTGCTTCGCGCTTGCGGCGCTCCTCCGGCGAAATCTCCTGCGACGGCCCGACGAGCCATTCCAGCGCGGCCTTGAACTCCATCCCCATGGCCAGCATCACGAGATCGATAGTCCCGCCCTTGGCATCGCAGCGGCGGCAGAGAAACACCCCCTTGCCCAGGTTCACGCCGAACCGATCCCGACCACCGCAGGCTGGGCACGGCCCGACAAGCTCATGCCCTGCACGGGCAAGGCCTTGGATACCGAGCAGGTTCACCACCTGCTCGATCGGCATTGCCTTGGCCTCGGCCAGTCGGTGATCGTCAAAGGCCATCAGCGCGCCCCCACCGGATCGCGCACAACGACATCGGCACGCAGCACAGCAGGAAGAGCCCTGCCCGCAGCGGCACGAGCCGAGGCGAACTCGACCACGTTCTTTGCATCGATCAGCTGCTGAGCGGCGAGGACCAGATCAAGGACCGGCACCTGTTGGCGGCAATGCGGCAGGCCAGACTTCAGGATCGCCAGCAAGGTCTTGCGCTCGTCTGGGAACTGCCATTCCACGCAGAGGATCGTGCAGATCGAGGCGACGGAGCGCTCATGAGGGTTGAGGGTGAAGCGGCTCATATCTGCCCCTTCTCGATCTTGCCGCGCAGTTGCCAACGCTGGATGGTTTCAGCCCAAGGCCCCTTGACCGCCGACATGTTGCAGCCCTGCGCGGTGCGGCGCTTGTGCCCCATGCGCGAGACGAGGCTGTTGTTTTCCGATCGCCGCTCATCCGAGGTCTTCGGCTTTGACTTGATCAGGTGCAGGCCTTTCCAATCGTCGCTCATGCCAGTTCCTCCACCGGGAACCGAGGCGGCAAACCCTTCTCAGGGTCGGCGGCGAGATCGATCAGGCGACGAAGGCCGAGGGGGCGGCGGATGCGGTAGCGGACCACATGCAGATACGATGGGTGCCAGTTCCAGGATTTGGAGTTCGACGGTATCCCTTGCACTGTCCGATCGTCCAAAAGGACATTGCCACAAGAGTCCACCATCCCAACCGGAAACTCATGGGGACAATCAAACCGCCACTGCGAAAACTTTCCAGCTGGCGGGCATCCCTTCCCGTCATGCTCGATCCAAGGCCCCCATTCCTCAGCCATGCTCTGCCTCCGCGTAGAAAAAGACTGGCCAATTCGTTTCGCTCAGCACCCACATGACCTCACCGTGCACGCCCTTGCTGTCCTGCCATCCGATCAGGTCAGGCACGACAACAGCGCAGCAGGCGTGCAGAAGCGGGCGGCACCAATTGCGCCAAAAGGCGTCATCGAGCGGGTCGAGTGCGATGCCGTCCTTGCAGCGCTCGAACGCCTCTGCGTGGACCATTTCAGCCGACTGCACGATCGGGCTGATCCCTGTCACCTGGACGCGGGCCAGTCGCCCCAGCTCGCGCGCGGCCTGTGCCGAGGCGTGCAGCGAAGCCTCATAGGACCAGCCGCCACCTTCCTTCAGCACTCGCTTGGTGTACGGCGTGGCGAGGTACACCGGCTTGCCCCCGAGCGTGTACCTCGCCACTGTGGTCGGACCGGACCCAAACCAAACCCGGCCCTCCCATCTGTCTCGCACCTCAGGCGCGAATATCACTCCCCAATCCGGCCCGGCGTTCATTCAAGCTTCCCCATCTTGCGAGCCTGATGAAAACGCCCAATGGCCTGAGCCCAAGGCCCGCCCGTGCGGGACTGATTGCAGCCTTCAGCTTGTCTCCGGCGGTTGCTGATGCCCGACGAGGCGCTGCGCGTGATGAACTGCCGCTCTTCGCTGGACTTCGGCTTTGCGCTGATGAGGTGTTCGCCCTTCCAGTCTTCAGACATGGCAGGCCTCGCGGCTTGTGGACCGAGGGAGGTCAAGGCCCTCGGTCCGTGCACGCGAAAAGGGCACAGTGGCCCTGCTCATTTCACCATCGGAACTCCCCGCCAATGACCGCGGAATCCGCCGCGCCGGATCGGACGCCACCTTGGCCCCGAATGCTGATTCAACCGCCTGCCGGTTCATTGTTCTTGCTGCCCTTGGTCTTGATCAGGGAAAGGACCGGGGCGCGATGGCCCCGGCCGAGTTGGGACAAGGGACGAGTGTCCCTTGGGGAACCGCGTAACCGACGCAGCGGCGGACTCGTCGCCAGACGAATGCTGGTGGCGGGCGATCCGGGAGGAGGTGGACCGCCCGCCTGTCCCGGCGGAGGAACTTGGGGGTTGCTGCCGGGAATGCGAAGGAAAGGCCCCAAGGCGGAAAGTGACTTGCGCCTTGGGGAAGTGGCCCGCGCCGGTACTCAGGCTTTCAGCGCGGGCGGCGAAAAGGTCAAATCCGTTTGTGCGGGGCATCACAGCACCCCGGCGAGAAGTGCCCCCAACGCGAAGGACAGAAAGAACACGTCGCGCAGCTGCGGGCGGGGGATCGCCTCAAAGTCAGGGGCGCGGGCTGCGAAGTCACGAAGCTGGAAGACGATGTTCTCGACCATCACGCAGCCCTCCGGGCACGATCGTCACGGAAGATCGCATCGAACTCTTCCGGAAAGGCCCGTGCGGCATGAGCCACAGCATGCCCCATGGGCGCCACCACCCCATCATGCCAGTTGCAGGCAGTCTGCAGTGTTGCCCCAAACTCGACGGCAGTTTCGGACCGCGCGCCGGGACCGTAGCCGAACACCATCTGCACGAAGCGCTGCCAAAGGACGGCCATGTCGGCCTTCATCACTTCTGCATCGGAGCGGCGGCGATGACGGCGCCCGCCCTCGATGACGCGGAACTCTTTCGAGCATCCGGTTTGGGCATCAGCGGTGGCAGGTTCTGCGGAATGGACAAGGTGGAGACGGGGGCACGTCATGCTGCTTCCTCTGCATTCGGTCCGCTAACCGCCGGAGGATTGAGACGCATGTATTCTCGAATGGTGGACATCGTCCGAAGCGTGCAGGTGGCTGTGCCATCCTCCCACTTCGACCACGTCTTCCCGCTCAAGCGTGCTGCCGCCTGCAGCACCGTCGCGGGCTTAATGCCCCGCGATGCTGCATACGTCCGGATCTCGGTCATGAACTGTTCCATGGCCGTCAACGTAGGTTTTTTATCCTACATGGTCAAGCGCCTGATTGGGTTTTCTTTCCCATTGTCGCAAGGCATTGAAAATAGGACAGTTTTCCTATGACAGAGTTTGTTGACATACTGATTGAGCGCATCAAGGCAGACCCCTCCATCACTGAGGCGGGGCTGGCTAAGAAGGCAGGCCTGGACAACTCGACCATCCGCCAGATGATCAAGTTCAGGCGCAGCCCGCGCATCGATACTGCAATCAAGATCTGCCACGCCTTAGGCGAGACGGTGGAATCCTTTATGTCGCAGGCTCGGGATCCAGCAGTCGCTGAGATACTCTTTCATCTTGAGCAACTAACGCCGAAAGAGCGGGCTCTGTTGTTAGCTGCAGCAAGAGGGCTTCGCGATCAGCACCAGCCGGAAGAGCAGTAATCTGGCGAAGGTAATGCAGAACGGTCATGGCAGGATCGGACATGCGGACACCTTGAATCAATACCGGAACTTTGAGTGAACTTGTAACAGAAATCTAGCCGCCAAGTTTTGGGGATAACCCTAAATTCACTGATTTATGCACAACATCTTGAGTCGGAGTGATTCGAAATCAAGATATGGTTTAAGGAATATGATGATGAAGAGCTATGAAGGATCGCACATTCTTCTGGGCGGTATCGAGATGGTGGCATGGCTCAGCGTCGTCAGCGGGCTTATTATGGGTGCCGTGTCGGTTGGAGATCCCAGAGCACTTCTTCCCTCATCCGTGTGGTTTGCTTTTGGATTCAGCGCAATTGGGCTTGCAGCTCTCTGCAGGGTAGGGCGAGCGATCCTCGACATTGCCGAGAACACCGGAAAGGCTGCAAATCAGCTTTCCGCTGCGGCGTCGGCATCAGCTCGCCAGCACTCTGCAAGCCAACCATCGCATCCCGACGCGCCAAGATCGGAACCTCCGACGACTGGCGGCTGGCCGATGGGCCAGATCGAGATCTATCGCGGCCACGTCATCACCGGCCTGCAAAACCGCGTGTTTGCCAACGACCGATATTTCGACTCTGTCGACGCGGCCAGAATCCACCTCAATTCAGTCCCAGCAAAACAGGGTTAGGTTTTTTTTCCTAGCTTGCTCTTGACGTAGGTTTTTTATCCTATACTTTGGCCCCATCGAAACCGATGGAGGCCGTTGTGCCGAATATCCTGCCCCCCCTCCCGACTCGCGAGCAGCTCATCGCCGCTCGCAAGGTCGTGGCGAACCCGGCTGAGTTCGTCCGCGAACCGGACTTCCACTTCTTGATCAACAACGCGTGGTTTGCCCTGAAGGCTGACCAGCTGGAGAACATTGCGCGCCGCAAGGCCGCTGCTGCGATCCGGTCGATCTTCCCGGAGGACGCGGCATGAAAGCGCCCCAGTCCCGGATCAATGCCCGCCGCATCACGCAGGACCAGATCAACGACACGCTGCCGCTGATCATCGCCACCTGCATGGCTGGCATCGCCTTTCTTGCAATGGCCGTGCTGATCGGAACCGCCCTCGCGGCCATCCCTGAGATCAGCGCTTTCGTCGATCAGGCCGAGCAGCTGCGCGGCTTCTGACCCCATCCCGAGCGCGGGCGGGTCAACTCGCGCATTTGCTCCCATCCCGAAAGGACACTGCCATGAAGACCATGATGACTCTCGCCGTGCTGATGCTCGGCACCACCGCCGCCGTCGCTGGCCCGTTCGGTCTGCCGGACCACCAGCAGAACGGGTTCCGCGACACGGGCTGCGATCCGGCGCAGCAGGTCGCGATCACCAACGATGCTGGCGAGGTGCTCTACTGGAACAACCCCTCCTGCAAGGGCAGCGGCGGCGGCTCGAACGTCGAAGCGCTGGCTGGCTTGGAGCGGCTGTTCCCCGCGCCGAAGGACGAGGACGAAGACGAGGAAGTCGCCTCGAAGTGATCCAACCCCGGCCCGGCGGGTAATCCGGGCACCTCCCTGTTGGACCTACCCCGGCAGCAGGCAGCACCGCTGCCGGGGTTTTTTCCTCAAAAGGATTGGACCATGCTCCGCCCGATCGACGTGCAGAACTGCGAACCCGTTACCCCCGCTGATCAGCCCGCGCCGATGCTGGACTGGATTCCGATCAGCAAGATCGTCATGGACGATGACTACCAGCGCGAGCTGAAACCGAACAACTGGGCCGCGATCCGACGCATCGCCGCCAACTTCCACTGGTCCCGTTTTGCCCCGGTCCTGCTGGCCCCGATCGAGGGCGGGCTATACTCCTGCATCGACGGTCAGCACCGCGCCCACGCCGCTGCGATCTGCGGGTTCGATCGCGTGCCGGCAATGATCACCACCGTGTCGAAGGCGGAGCAGGCCCGGGCCTTTGTGCATGTGAACGGGTCGCAGATCCGCGTGTCTGGCCATCAGGTCTATCGCGCCGCACTGGCAGCTCGTGAGCCTTGGGCCGTGGCATGCTGCGATGCGGTCGCAGCGGCGGGCTGCAAGCTGATGTTCTACAACATGAGCACCAAGGAGAAGAAGCCGGGGCAGGTGTTCTGCGTCGGCCTGATCCGCAAGATGGTCGAGGCAGGCCATGGCGCTGCCGTTACCGCGGGGCTGCGTGCGCTGCGGTACTATGAGCCGGAGAAGGTCGCGCTCTATGCCGACTATGTCCTGACACCGTGGCTGACGGCCGTCGCTGCCGAGCCGCGGTTCATCCATGCCGATCTGGTCGCGGTGCTGCGGAAGCGGTCACCTTACAACGTGATCGAGGCTGCCGAGCGGATTGCAGAAGTCGAGCGCAAGCCTGTAGCCGTGACTAAGCGCCAGTTCTTCGAACGCCAGATCCGTGAGCATGGGTTCGGGGCAGCGGCATGACCATGACCACTCCCACCGACACCCAAATCCTCGTCACCTTCCGCGCCCGCAAGGCCGATGCCGAGTTCCGCACCCCCGGCGGCAAGCTGACCGACGAGGACCTGCGCGGCGTGATCCGCACCACGGCCAACATACACCGCGTCGATCTGCCGAGGGTCTTGGCGCTGGTCATGGCGGAGGGTGAGCTGTGATGACTGACCGCCCCATCATCTTCTCCGCCCCAATGGTCCGCGCCCTGTTGGAAGGTCGAAAGACGCAGACGCGGCGCATGCTGAATCCGCAGCCCGGCGGCATCAAATCCGCGCGCATTCTCGGATCTGGCTGGGCTTTGGCACCGGAAAGCAATCGGTGCAGCGTGGACTGGACGCCTCCGCGATACGCCCCCGGTGACCGTCTCTATGTGCGGGAGGCGTGCCACGTGGATGGCAGGGACGTGAACTATCGGGCCGATGCGCCAGTCGGGAGCGAACCTCCGGGGCCTTGGCGCCCCTCGATCCACATGCCACGTTGGGCCTCGCGCCTGACCCTGACCGTCACCGATGTGCGGGTGCAGCGGTTGCAGGACATCAGCGCATACGACGTGCAAGCAGAAGGCGCGTGCGAGTTGGCCTGTGTGCCTCCCAACGACGAGGACGAGGCCGAGGCGCAGGCAATCTTCCGCGACCTCTGGAACAGCCTCCACGGCCCCGCCGCATGGGACGCAAACCCGTGGGTGGTGGCCCTGACCTTCACCGTCCAGCACGGCAACATAGACCAGATCGGGAAGGGATGACATGACTCCCATCGCCGCCCTCCACCGCATCCGTCGCTCCGCCCACGCAGAACGTGTCTGGCCTTCGGGCTGGTGGCTTCTGCCTGCGATCATCGGCGGGGCTGCGGGATGGGTGGTGCTGATCTGGGCGGTGATGTGATGCCGGACCACACCCTGCACGGCAACAATGAGCGATGCCCGGCCTGCGAGCTGCGGCAGGAGGCGGTGGATCGATCGATGATCCTGCGCCCCAAGATCAAATGCCAAGTCTGCGACGGGACCGGGCTTCTGCCGCTGTCCACCGCCGAGATCGTCAGGCGCACCTGTGAAGAGGCCCGCAGGATCTACTGGCCCCAGTTCGAGGCGCGGATCGCCGTCCTCACCACGGAGAACCAGACCAATGGCTGACAAACCCGAAGGGCCGATTTGGATCGATATGAGCGACATGCTGGCTCACAACCTGAGCGTCGTGCAGTTGGTCAACGTCGCCAACCTTGCGCTGAACCGTCTGGACATGCGCGCCATTGGTGAAATCTGCGGCGAAGTTGGCCTGCGCGCTGAGTTCCGCCTTGTGGATAAGGAGAACCAGACCAATGGCTGACCGCGACTATTTCACCGTGCAGGAAACGAGCCTCACGATCCCCCGCAGCGGCGCGCTGGCAATCTTTGCGGGCGACAAGCCGAGGAAGAACGCAGACGGCAGCACGTCGCACAGCCTGCGCGGCCCGCTCCTGCTGATGCCGCAGGAAATGTGGAGCGATGCAGAGGAGACGATAGCGAAGGTCGCCAAGCTGCTGAACGACAACGCGCACCTGTTCTTTGACAGCGCGAAGACTGAGGAGAACCAGACCAATGGCTGACCTGATCGACCGCGCGGCGGTGCTGGAAAAACTGCAATGGATTGCAGATGTGTTTGGCCGTGACCAAGACGGGGAGTTTTACGTAGGCGAAGAAGCTGCTTGTTTTGCTGGCAGCGTCCTGAATGACGCCATGACGATCATCGCCGCCCTGCCCGCGCAGGGGGTGAGAGTAAAGCCGCTGGTGTGGGAGGCGGGCTTTGGCGGGCTTTGGCACACCAATCGCGGCAAGGGGAGCGACCGCCTGAACTATGAAGCCGGACAGGACAAATCAGGCGCGTGGTGGTCGCACTCATCCGCGCTTCCTCATGTGAAGTGGGGGCCATTCCCCACCCTCGAAGCCGCCAAGGCCGCAGCACAGGCCGATTACGAAGCTCGCATCCTCGCCGCCCTCGCCCCCGCAGAGGCGGGCGGGGTGCCTGCATGGCTGTCCAACTGCGTCGTCTGTGGCCGGATCGTGGACACGCGCGAGAAGGATGACGGCGGCGACGGCCACGGGTGCGAATACCCCGAAGGCTGGACCTGTTCGAGCGAGTGCGCGGAGAAGCTGCACCCCGATCCTGAGTGGATGAAAGACGCTCTGGCCGCAGAGGCGGGCGGGGTGGAGGGGCGACCTGACGCCCCCTGTCACATCGTGGAATACACCAACTGGCGCGGCGAGACTGCGCGGCGGACTATCATTCCGATCCGCATGTGGTGGGGCAAAACGGAATGGCACCCGCAGGAACAGTGGATGCTGACGGCATGGGACGTGGAGAAGGAAGCCACGCGCGACTTCGCATGGCAGGACATGAAGCCTGTCCAGAACGGCGCAACGTCTGCCGCTGTTGCCGCCCTCCGCGCCGCCCGTGAATCCGCGCTGCGGGAGGCACTGGTAGCCCTGCAAGGTGCAGGATCATTTGGTCGGACGGCATCGGAGAAACATGCGGCGCTTGAACAATATTGCCTGTGCCGTGACGCAATCCTTGCCCTGATCGGAGAGAAGCCATGACGACCATCAAGCACGGCATTTCGCCATACAGCGACGGCGAAGGGTATGAACTAACCGCTATCGTTGAGGTGGCGCGTGATGGTCGGTCGATGCTGGAGCTTGAACAGTTTCATGACGCGTCGATCCGCTTTGAACTCAGCAAATGGGAACACATGCGCGACGAAATCGACAAGGCCGTTGCCGCCTTTAACGCCCTGATCGGAGAGAAGCCATGACGACGCCGGATGCTCCTAACCAGATCATGGTTTCATGGACGGGCAAGGGCAAAGCCGTCGCCTCTGCGCCGATTAGCGCGGGCGAAGTGAAAGCGGTTCCTGCAACCGAATACGTCCGCCGCGACCCCACCGTGTTGGCCGAGTTGCCGGAGGTGAAGGCGCTGATCCGGCAAGTAATGGCGGCATGGCAAATGGCCTATGACGAGCCTGACCGCGACACGCTGGACAAGGCCGAGGCCGACCGCATTTCTGCGTTATGGTTCGCCAAATGGATGCAGGCCAACCACCCGACAGACAGCGAGAGCGCGCCGCACCACGGCGATTGCATAGGCGAGAACGTGTCCTGCCTCCGCTGCATTGCCGATGATGTGCTTGGGTCGGTTGATACCGCTCTTGCACGCGCCGCCGCCATCAGGGAGGCCCGCAATGGTTGAACTCCTCTCCCAAGGAACGCGCAAAGCCAGAAAGCGCCACCAGTGTTTTCATTGCTACCGCGACATTGAACCGGGGCAGGAATACGGCTTCCAGACCTGCAAGTATGACCACGTTTACACGCTGGCATGGCATTTGGACTGCGAAGAACTGGCGACGGAATGCCGCCAAATGGCCGATGATTGGGGCGATGAAGGTTGGCCGCCGCTGCGCGATATGTGGGTGGAAAGCGGAGAATACCGCGACGAGTGCGACGGGTGGCGCGGGCTTTATCCGCATGTCGTGGCGCGCATGGAACTGACCGACCAACTGAGGGAGGCCCGCAATGGGTGACTTGCGGACCTCCTGCGACATCTGCGCGGCGCTTCTGAATGAGGCGCTGAACCTGACCGTTCGCGGGCGCAACCTCGACATGATCCAGCGGCGTGAGGCCACGCTTTGCGCATCCAAAAACCCCGATGGATGGCAAAAGAGCGGCAGGTTCGACCGCTACGTTGAGCGTCACAACCTTACCCGCGAACCGTGGGAACGGATCGAACCCCGCAGCCTGACGCCGCAGCTATCGGCAGAGGACCAGTTTCAGCGCGACCTGCACGATTGGGAGACACGGGCGCGCAAGCACATGACGGAGGTGCATAATGGGTGACGTGCGGAAGCTGCTGGAGGAGATGGAACCGTTGAAGACCTACCTTGCAACCGAATATCACCGCCGCAACATGCAGGTGGCGCGGGTTTGCGGGGCGCAAGCCGCCGTGGATCAGGCACTTGAAAGGGCGCGGTCAATCCAGAGTGTCCCAAAATGGCTCATCGCATATCTTGAGAGCGCCGCAGAACGGCTTCCGGGGATACAGCACGATCTGGCTGCATGGCGCGACCTTGCTGACGACAAGCCCGCCATCCTCCGCGCGCTGGAAGGGGGTGAGTGATGGCTGACATTGTGACCATCGCCATCACCGCCATCATCAGCTTCAGTGCTGGTGTCGCTTGGACGGCATGGGTTCTGGAAATTAAGGCGCGGAGGTGAGGCATGGGTAAAGTTGTGAAACAAGATGAATTTGAGGATGCACTGGCCGTGCATGCAGCGGGCGTCCGTCGTTTGTTTGGCCTGCTGTGTCAGGTCTATTCCGGCGGTAAAGGCATCGATGAGATTGGCCAAGCGCTGATCGATGCGGGCCTCAGTTTTCAGGAACTGTGCCAGAAGATTGAGGAAAAGCGCAGCGCCCCCGACGAGTGGTGGAAAGCGCAGCGGCGGTCAATCAACCAGATTGAGGCATCGCTTTCTATAGGTGAGCGAACTGCAAATCCGCCAACATCAAGTTTCGGAAGTTTGCAGAACCAAATTACCAAGGAGGCAGCAAAGGTAATTGCACACATTCTGCTCGATCATCCGGGGGGCGGCGCAAAGGCCAGCAGGGCGCTCATGGACACCGTTCTTGAGGTCGGCGAATATCATTTGTGCAGGAAAAGTGGACGGCTTAGGTAATGGGTAAGCGCAGCACATTTACCCAAGCCGAAGTCACCCGGGCCATCAAGGCCGCGAAGGCAGCTGGGATGACCGTCACCCGTTGCGAGATCTCTGCAGACGGCTCTATCGTCCTCACCGATGCGCCAGTGGCGCCAGCAGCAGAGGATGCGTTCGCATCATGGAAGGCAAAGCGTGAAGGTCGTGTTGAAGGGCGTTCATAAGGTCCAACGTCGCCTCGCATCCGGCGAGGTACGGACGCACTTCTATGCGTGGCGCGGTGGCCCGAAGATCGAGGCCGAGCCGGACACGCCTGCATTCATAGCTGAGTTTCAGGAGCTGACCGCCGATCGCGATCGGCCAAAGCATCATGACGGCACACTGCAGTTCCTGATCACCGCCTATCAGCGAACCCCGGCCTTCAAGGGTCTGAGCCCGGTCACGCAGAAGGGCTACAAGCAGCGTATCCGCAAGATCGAGGCCGAGTTCGGAGACATGCCGATCAAGGCTGTCGAAGATCCGCGTGTCCGCGGTGAGTTTCTGGACTGGCGCGACGGGATCGCGGAGAAGGCCGGGAAGCGTGAGGCAGACTACTGCCTTTCCGTCCTCGCCCGGATCATCTCTTGGGCGCACGATCGGCGGATGATCAAGGACAACCATCTGCTGCGCCCCGGTCGTCTCTACAACGGATCGCGGGTCGACATCATCTGGAGCCAGACAGAGATCGATGCCTTCGTGGCCTCTGCGCCAGGTCATGTGTCAGTGCCGTTCCGCATAGCGCTTGCGACCGGGCAGCGCGAGAATGACATCCTCAAGCTGACATGGTCGGCCTATGACGGGACTGTCCTGCGCCTGCGCCAGTCGAAGAGCAAGCGGTGGCTGACTGTACCGCTCACGGCCGAGATGCGCACCGTCCTCGACGCGGCGAAGAAGGTGCGAAAGGGCACCGTGATCTGCGAGAACAGCCGGGGCAAGCCGTGGACGATCGACGGCTACAAGACGAGCTTCGGCAAGGCCAAGGAAGCGGCGGGGATTGTCGATCGCACGTTCCATGACGCCCGCGGCACAGCCGTGGTGAATCTGGCACTGGCGGGATGCACCGTTGCCGAGATCTGCAGCATCACCGGTCACAGTCTGCGGGACGCCGAATCCATCCTGTCGAAACACTACCTCGCCAGCGATCGGCGACTGGCAGAATCGGCGATCGAGAAGCTGGAAAAGCACAGAGCCAGAACGCGAACTGTAAACGGCCCTGTAAACGGGTCTGCTGCGCAGCCAGGTCGGGACGATCTAACCGATTGAATTTAAATGGTGGCGAGGGGGGGACTCGAACCCCCGACCCCATGATTATGAGGCGCGTCCAGAGCTTTGATCTGCAACGCGCGGTCCTGTAAACGGAGCCGATTTGTGGCTATGCGGAATCAATAGGTTATGAGGCGGGTGTAAACCGTTTCGCCCCTACTTCCGATCATCCTCCGGAAGCTCCTCCGGCGCGTCAACGCCATGCGCGACCAGCCATTCCCGGATCTCGCCCCATAGATCCTGCGGTCCGAACTGCCGATAGCCCATCACGTTCTCCAGCTTGCGGCGAAGGTCGGGCGGGATGGTCTGGGGCCAGTGAAGCATTGCACAACCTTCGATTCTGTCGAAACCTATTGGCATTTAACATCAGCCTTGAAAGGAAACACTTTGCCTCAGCAGCCTCTCTCCTTCGCGCAAAAGAGAGCCGGAATAATCCTCGGACAGCCGGGTTCTCCAGATCACCCAGTCGTGGCCCATCACGTCTTCCAAGTAGTGAACTTTTGGTCCCAGATTGACCTGAATCTTGGGTTAATGCTGTGCTCGATTGCGCGCGGCCACCCGAACCTGAATGTTGCCGAGATATACGATCAGAACAAGAGTTTAAGTCTAAGGTTCCAGCGTATCAGGGAGGCGGCGCAGGCCCTTTTGCCACGAGAGGACTACTGCCTTATCAAGGCTGCAATGGAAGAGTTTGGGCCTTCGCAGAAAGTGCGGAATCTGTTTTGCCATGGGATCTGGGGAATACTTCGAGATCAGCCTGAAAGATGGCCAGTCATGCAAATGGAGACGGCAATCGAGTATACGGAGCTGCTGCTGCAACGGCCGATAGAGGGCAGCCCCGCAGGTAGAGCGCTCGAAAATCTCAAGATCCATGTTTGGAATGAGCGAGACCTTCAAGAAGCCCAAAGTGCTGCAGAGGTGGCCCATCGAACATTGTCGACTTTGCAGGCTGCAATTCAGCCGATGAGAAATGCTGCATGCAGAGAACAAATCCTTGGCGTCGGAAACATTCGGCGAAGATTTGATGAGGCGATGGCTGCACAGTAGCTGACCACCACCCACGCCCGCGCCGGATGGGCCAGCGCCGTCTCATACCGGAACCCGCAAGCTCCGCCGCACGGTGATCTGCCCTTCCCAAACCGTGCGCGGGGCCTGCCCCGGCATCGTCACCCTTACCTGCACGGTGTAGACACCCTCATCCATGTCATCGGAGCCGAAAGTCACCGCGATTTTGTTGGACGCGGTGATGTTGCAGGAATCCGCCTGCACGATGACCCCCGCAGATTCCGCCAGCGCGACGGCCGTGCCGCCGGTGATCGAGGTCACGGGGCTGCCTGCCGGGAAAACCACGGTCACCTCAAAGGGTGCGCCGTCCAGCTCATAGGTGTTCAGAAAATCGGTCACGCCACCCTCCAGGTCGCCTCGATGTCAAAGTCTGGCCATTCGCCTATGAAGGTGAAGGCCGCATATTCTCCGGTTGCTGCCAGCACAGGCCATTCGCCTTGCACCGTCATCGGGCCGAAGCTGCCCGTTGCGGCGAGGACAGGCCATGCGCCTACGACGGTGAATTGCGGGACTAAGGCGGCGGGATCGGCAACGGTCCCGGTTGCCGTGCCGGTGAGAGACAGGTTGCCATTGGCAACGCCTGCGACCCGCACCTGACCCGCCGCTTCGCCGGCGAGCAGCAGAACCCCAGCCGCAGCGCCAGAGACGCGCACAGCGCCCTGTGCTGCGCCTGTGAGGTCCAAGGCCCCTGCCGCCTGCCCAGCAACGCGCACGGCCCCGCTGGCCGCGCCGGTGAGGGGCAAAGCACCCGATGCCTGCCCGGCAACCCTGACGGTGCCTTGCGCTGCTCCCGTCAGAGCCAGCGAGCCGGAGGCTGCTCCCGCTGCCCGGACTGCACCCGTGGCCGAACCAGTCAGAGGCAGAGCGCCAGATGCCGTCCCGATCACCGGGACATTGCCGACCACCCCAGTTGCCGCGCCGGTCAGATCGAGCGCGCCCGATGCCGAGCCTTGGACCCGCACCGCGCCTGTTGCAGCGCCCGTGAGCGGCAAGGCCCCAGAGGCGGCGCCAGCGATGGCAGCGGTGCCTGCTGCCACGCCCGTCAGGGGAAGCGCGCCAGATGCCTGACCAGCCACGCGGACGGTGCCTTGGGCCGCGCCGGTGAGGTCCAGAGACCCGCTCGCCGCACCTGCAACGCGAACCGTGCCAGAGGCCGAGCCTGTGAGGTCCAGCGCGCCCGAAGCGGTACCCACCACGGGCGCAGAGCCGACGACCCCTGTCACCGACCCGGTCAGTGGCAGATCACCAGCGGCGGAGCCTGCCACGCGGACAGCGCCCGTTGCGCTTCCCGTCAGGCCCAGAGTGCCGCTGGCCGCGCCGGAGACTGCCACCGCGCCCGTGGCGGACCCGGTGAGGCCCATAGAGCCGGACGCCGCGCCAGCAACGCGAACGGTGCCTGTAGCGCTGCCGGTGAGGCTGATCGAACCGGACGCAGTGCCGGAGACGCCCGAGCTGGTGGCATAAGGCACGAAGATGATGACCGTGCCGTGACCGCCCCGGCCTGCCGTGCTGGCCCCTGCGCCGTTGTGGCCAGAACCGCCACCGCCACCGCCACCGAGGCCATCCGTGCCTTGCAAGCCGACGCTGCCGCCACCGCCCGCACCGCCTATGCCGTCATTCGTGCCGATCTGCAGCGAACCACCGCCGCCGCCAGCATAAGTGACGGACGCGCCCGTGATCGAGGACGCGACCCCGGCGCCACCGTTGCCGCCTGCTGTCGAAGTGCCCGCCGATCCGGCAGCGCCAGCGCCACCGCCACCACCGTCACCGTAGCCCGGTGCGACATCGAGGCCGAGGCCACCAGCGTTGCCCTGCCCGGCTGTGCCAGAGCCGCCCGTTCCATCTCCAAACCAGCCAGAACCGCCGCCACCCGACCCGCCGCTTGCGCCGTTCTTTGTCGAGGTCGTGCCGAAGTAGTAGCCACCATGACCGCCGCCGATGGCGGGCCCGCTGATGACGGTCGTGCCAGACAGCTTGATGTCGGAGTTTCCGCCGCTCGTTGGAGGCGTGTCGGTGGCAAAGACAGCTGCATTACCGCCCGACCCGACCTCGACGGTGTAGGCCGCAGCCGATGCTGTGAACTTGCTGAGCGTCGTGCCGCCCAGAAGGCCACCAGCACCACCGCCCGCGCCACCATAAGCCCCGCCACCGGACTTGCCGATGCCACCGCCGCCACCGCCCGCAACGGCGAGGTAATAGACCTCCGCCCCAGCAACAGGCGTGAAGGTGCCGCCACCTGTGCCCCACCGGAAGACCTGCCCAGACTTTCCGTCGAACGTGACGTTCTCTGTGATGGTCGGGCTGCCGGTGGTGGCAGTGATCTGCGACGTGCCGCCACCGCCGGGCGCGGCCTCGAAGTAGTCGTCATCGAGGACAACCGACGCCTGCGGTTGATCCCAAATGTCAGAGCCGCCACGCAGGGCGCGCGGCAGATCAGCGTTCGGGAACGGGACATTCGACATTCAAGATCACCCGTGCGCGATCTTGCCTTGGCCGCGGATCGTCCCTGTCGTGGTCGTGCTGCAGTTCATCAAGAGCATCAGGCAGCTGTCGTTCGGCACGTTCGGCAGGCCGAGTTGCGCCCAGTCGTAGGTCTCGGTTTTGTTGGCCAGAGGCATCGCAACGCTCGTGCGCGGGCGGGTGGCCGTGATGCCGAAGTTCCCCGCTGTCCCGGTCGTGGCCGAAAGCGTGACGCTGTTGACGGCGCGAATGAACCTACCCGCCACCGCCGAAACCAGCGGATAGAGGCGACCCTGACGGGGCGTGGCACCAAGGGCGATGGCCGCAAGGTTTCCGGTCGAGCCATCATCATAGGTGACGTTCACCGTGGCGTTCACGCCCGTCGCGCCGAGGGCCGTGTAGATTTCCAGCCACCATTGCACGTCGCTGTAGTTTGCGTCCCCACGCCGAGCTGCGCCGGGGTCTGTCGTCACAAGAGACAGCGCGCCCTGCGCCGTGGTGACGGTTCCAGACAGGCCGCCCATGTGAGCGAGGCGGTCGTGGATCTCCAGATTGCTGGCGTTGTTCGATGCCTGCGTGGCCAGCCATGCGATGTAGGAGGTGGCAGGCGCGGTCTGGTTCGTGAACCCCATCGCGCCAGTCGTGGCATTGGTGGGCACCGCAGCCGCGCCGGGAGCCGTGCCAGCACCGGGAACACCCGTTGCCGTCCAAAGGCTGAAGAACTGCCCAGCCGCCGCGTTGGCAAGGCTGGCCTTGTCGATCACGATGCGGCTGGAGTTGTTGGCCAGCGCGTCGATAAGCTGATCCCGCGTTGTGATCGTCATTCTGCAGTCTCCAGGTACTTCGGATCGAACGCCCCATCACCCACAAGGACACAGGCGACCTGACCGTCCTCGTGGATGATGACCTCTGCGATCTCGTAGACATCGGGGAAGCTGTCCGCGAAGGGCGGAAGCACCCGGACCAGTTGCCCGGCTTCGAACATCACGCGCCCCCGGCGGTCAGCGTGAAGCCGGTGATCGTCACCTGCTGGCCAGCCGCGATGGACACGTTGTCGAGCGTCATATCGCCACCACCGCCCGTGGCCGTGATGGTGCCCTGGATCACCCCGCCCGAGCCGGTGATGCGGAAGTGCGCGGCCGTGCCAGCGGCATCTGCCGAGAGGTCCTGCCACGTGCCAGGCAGCGCCTTAGTGCCGCCCGATGCGGCCGCCATCCAGTCGGACGGCAGGGTCATCGTGGCCAGCACCGTGCCGCTTGCCGCAGCGTTGGCATCCGCAGGGGCCGCGCCGGTGCGGATGGTCAGCGTCGGTGCGGTGCCGACCGTGGTCTCGATTGCATCGAGAGCGGCATTGCGCACCGCCGTCGAGAATTGGAATGCCATGAGGGTTTCTCCTGTTAGGGTGGTTCAGATCACCAGCAGCCGGTTTCCCGGCCAAAGCGGTTGTGCGCGAGGATCTCGCGGGCGTCCTGATCGGTCAGGGCGTCGATGGTGGACGGGGCAAGCCGGATCGGTTTCCAGCCCGCGCAGGCCTCATTCGGACCAGTCGCGGTGCAGCTCGCGACGAGGGTCACGCTCAGCAGCGATGCGATTGTCAATTTCGTTGCGCGTCTCATGGGCCTCGATCTCCCGTTTCATGCCTGCGGCTTTGGCCTTCGCCGCCGCAAGCCGGTTCGACAGGCTGGCCGACCTGATGCCGACCAGCCCAAGCAGAAAGGCCAGCGCGGCGATCAGCACGAGCTGCCAGTTGCGAAGTGCCCAGATCATCGCGCGTCATTGGCGCCGGTGCGGGCGTCCTCGATGCGCAGGGCCTCGATGCGCTGGAACCGCTGCCAGATCAGCCAGCCGCCGATGCCGACGACCAGAAGCGCCACGACCCACGGCCCGGCAGCCAGGACGGCCTGCATCAGGCCCCCGGCGCGCTGTGCCACGTCATAGGCCTGCTCTCCGGCAGAGACAGCAGCGCCGATCGCACCGACCGATGCCGTCATTGCTGCGATGTTCTTGCCCTCGCCCGCCGTCTTGATCGTACGGCTGTCCTTGAGATCGTCGCGCGTCACGTCACGCAGGGGACGCGGCGGGGCGGCATGCAGGGCCTGCCAAGTACGATCCCCGACGACGCCATCGGCCACGAGGTTATTGTCGGTCTGAAACGCGACTACGGCCGCCACGGTCCGCGCTCCCATGATGCCGTCCTGTTTGCCGAGGGTGTAGCCCAAGGTGGCAAGCTGCGCCTGAAGGTCGTGGACGAAGGCCCCACGATCCCCGGCCCGCAGCACGGGCCGCTTGCCCTGCGGTTCCACGCCGTCGGCGCGACGGACAGCAAGGATGCGGTCGATGGGATAGGCCGCATCGGTGACCGCGTTGCCTTGGTTCCCGCCGCGCAGGATGACGTTGTTGCCCTCGAACCTGACGAAGAAGGCCACATGCCCCTGCCAGCTCGTCGGAGATCCGCGCCACAGCACCACGATGTCACCGGGCCGCGCGTCTTGCGTTCGGACGCCTTGCCCATAGTTCTGGTAGGACCGGGCGTTGAGCTTGCCCGTGTGGGGCAGCCCAAGCGAAGACAGAACGGCACCGACGAAGGCAGCGCACCACGCGGTTTCATCATCCTGCACCTGCCCATGGCCTACCGTGGCGAACATGGCCACGATCTTCGGGTTCTGCTTTGCCCCCGGCCATTCCTGCAGGCCAAGGTAAGCCCCGGCGGCCTCAAGGACCGCGTGGTTGAACTGGGTCATCGCCCCGTCCCTTTCGTTGATGATGAATGAAGGTCAGCCCCGTGTCAGGGCTTCGAGCCGTTCTGCAGAATGTTCTGGATGGCGATCAGGCGCTCCTCGATGCGCCCGAAGCCAAGTTCGAGAGACCGCAGCCGAACCTCTGTCGCATCGTCCTCGCGGCGCATTTCGATCAGCGCGTCCCGCATGTAAGTGACCTCGGATTGGACCTTCGAGAAGGCGATCAGACCGCCAACCCCCATGACGATGAGGGTCAGCACGTTTCCCCAGTTCAGCACGTTCTCGAACCTCATTGCATGATCCCCTCGATGATCGCGGCGCACTGCGCCTCGGCAGCCTCCACGGCTTGCAACAGCTCCTCGCCAGTCCCTGCGCTTGCGATGGCGCGCTCAGCGGCCCGCCGGATGCCAGCCATGCGGGACGCGGCGAACCGATAAGCCTCGGCCGCAGCGACGATCCGGCCCGCCAGCTCCGCGACCGTCTCGCCCGTGATCGAGGCTTCCCCGGCGAGAAGCGCGGTATCGGCAGGGCTGGCCGTGTCGGCGAGTACGGCGATGGCGGCCTGTTCCTTGGCGGTCCAAGACAGTTTTTCGGCGAGAGGGACGCCTGAGGTAAGCGCGGTTTCGACCGCCTCGATCGCGGCGAGCACCGCTGCAAGGGCCGTGGTGGCGGTGAAGGTGCGGCCCGGCGCCACAAGCGTGTCACCGTCCAAATGCCAACCCGGACCGGCATCGCCAGCCGGAAGCCAGTCCGCCATAAAATCGGGCACATTCTCGGGATCGACCTCGGCGACGTTGGTCACGATGCCATCGATGACTTGCGCAAGACGCATGCTTTCCCCCATCAGCCAAAAATTGTGACTCGGCACTCGCCACGAGCACCGGCACCGCTTCCAAGGGTCGACGTTCCACTGCGACCACCGCCGCCGCCACCCGGGGCACTTCCAGCAACCGGAGCCGTACCAGCGTTACCGCCAGTGCCGCCAGCTCCCCCAAATTTGCTTGTTCCGCCTGCAGTTGGCGCGGCGTTGCCTGCGCCGCCACCACCGCCGCCGAAAACCGCTCGGCCGCTGGCGCTGAAAGTGTCGGCACTTCCGCCACCACCGCCCCAAATCGATAGAGCATTTCCGGCTCCGCCATTGGCGCCGCCAATCGCTCCACCGATGCCATTCGTGCTGCCCGACAATGACCCAGATCCGCCTGCAGAGACTTCACCACCGCCGCCGCCGCCAGAAGTCAAAGCACCACCTCCACCGCCACCAAACGCAGAAAGCAACGCGCCGAAGGTCGTTGTCCCGCCAACATTGCCAACATTGTTCACCGCAGAAGCACCACCGGCCCCGATTGTTACGGTGACCGACGAAGGAAGATCTCCGATGCGGAATAGCTCTGCTGCGTACCCACCGCCGCCGCCGCCGCCAACAGTGGCATTGGCTGATGCTCCGCCGCTTCCTCCTCCACCCCAGACCTCTACAAGAACCTGAGTGTCTGGATCGTATCCGGTGGGCTTGGTCCATGTTCCAGAGGTGGGGAAGGCCTGATAGGTCGGACCGCCGCCTGCCGCGCCACCGCCTGCGCTGGACAAAATGCGGAACGAGCTTCCGACAAACTCGATCAGAGATCGACGACCAGACGAGAGCGCCGAAGCCGCAAGAGCCACGTTGTCCGCGTCGACGACAGGCACAGCCGTGCCACCGTTGATCGCCAGCGTCACGGCCCCGGTGTTCGCAGCTCCCCATGTGATGGTGAACTTCATCCCGTTCACCAGCCCGCCGGGATCGAGTGGTGGATCGAGTGAGGCAGTCACCGCGTTGCCCGTGCCGCCGACCGATGTCAGCGGGAAAGCAGCGGCATCGAAGAGAGATTTCATCCGCTGGGCGTACTCGTCCAGGAAATCCACACCGGTCAACGGCGGGGCAGAAGAACCAGAGGAAGTTGTCCGTGGCGGCATGGTCTATCCTTTAGGCCCAGAGTTCAGGGGCTTCGTCGACAAGGGTCAGGGTTGCAGTGAAGTCCTCGCGCGGCTCCACGCTGAACACGATCAAACGCAGGACCTCCTGCCCCTTCGCCCCGATCGAGACGAGCGCGCCTTCGTAGACATCGGCGGCAGGGATCGGCGTGGCCAAGTTCAGCGTGGTATGGTCGCCCGAAGCGTTGGTCAGAACGCGCACCGTGCCGGGGCCGTCCGGGGTACGGATGACAGCCCCGCTCCTCATGCCGAGCAGGAGCATGTCGGAAACGGCCAGAACATTGGTCACGGCCAGCAGATCCGGCTCATTCGTGATCGACACGGCGCAGTCGAGCGTGATCGAGGTCACCTGCCCCGATCCGTTGAGCGTCCAGTCAACGATGCGGGCTGATCCTGCGAACTGCGACAGGAGGTCATGCTGGACCCCCACCAGATCGCCGCGCCGCGCCACGATGGCCTCGACCGGAGCATCGAGGCTGTAGAACGTCGATCGATACTGGCTTTGCTCTTGGTCATAGGTGGCGCGGGCAATGACTTCTGCCTCTGTGACCGGACCTTCATAGGTCACCTGCTCCATCACCCTCGGCGTGCCGACAAAGCCGGGTCGAGGTACAACGATCTGCCGCGTCTCGTAATCCTGATTTGCGTCCCGGAACGAGGCGCGCAAACCGTCCGGAACCTTGGCGAAGCCCTTCGACCACCGAAACCCGCTGGAGTTGCGAGGCGTGAATATCTGGACCGGTGCCTCGGCGCTGCGGTCATAGTCCCGCGCTACGCCGTAGATCTCGGACATATAGGGCCGAGCATATCCGCAGCCCGCGATGATCGACGCGACTTCCGAGACACTCTGGTCCTCGATCAGGGCGTTGCAGTGCCAGCCTGCGGCGCGCCACGTAACAAGCGTGTCATCGTCGATCATGTCGACCGGGACGGGGTTCGCGTTCAGATAGCCTGCGAACACATCGCGCAGGTGCGGGGCCGGGTTGTCCGTCACGGCCCATGTGTTCCAGCCAGCACCGTCCCAGTCTCTGACCCATCCCCCTGCAATGCAGGACACCGACTCCAGCGCCCGGTTCCGCGCCCGCACCGCGATCAGCGCAAGCTGGTCAGTCGGCACCGGATGCTGGTTCCAGATCGAGACGGAGCGCAGAAGGTAAAGCGCATCGGACAGGCCGTTTCTGGTTCGAACGATGATGCCCGGAGATCCCTGATAGCCGAAGAGGTCCCAGACCGTGCCTGAGTGGGCATAGGTCGAGGAGACATAGGTCGAGGCGGTAAAGCTCGCGCCCCGCGTGACCTCGATCTCGTAGCGCCCACGCGGGAAGCTGGCCGTGCCGAGAACGAAGCGCGCGGTGTAGCGGTTCATATCGGTGTAAAGCACGCCACTGGAGCCAAGGTTCCCCTGCGCGAGCCATGCATCGCCGGACGATCCGAACCACGAATCCGCGACCCAAGGGTCATTGATCGGAGCGACGGACTGCGCCGGACTGTTCCGGCGCGCCTCAACAAAGCCCTCGCTGGATGCCGCGCCCGGAGAGACTGAAGGATCGTCGCTCCATTCGAGCTTGATCGTGGCCCGCAGCTGGCGAAGGCTCGCGCCTTGGAAATGCAGCTCGGGCAGGTTGCGCCAGGTCGTGGTGCCCGCGAGACGGATTCGAATGCGGATCGGCACGCGGATCTGCACCGTTGTGCTACCCTGATCGTGCAGGCCCTGCGGAAAGGCGATGTGCAGCCACTGCTCGTCCGGATCGTCCCGCGTGACCATGATGTATGGCTGAGGCAGGGCGTCCTCGATCGCGCCAGTGACGGAATCGATGGTCCGACCGTCACTGTCAGAAACCGAGTGCGCCACCATCTCCTGCTGGACGCTTTCGGTTTTCGACTGGCGCTGCACCAGCGTCAGTGGAAGATCACCGGGCCAGCCTTCACGGGTCTCGAACTCGACGCCGATGTCCTCGATCGGCGCGGCCCCGACCTTGATGTCGTTAAGCCGATGCGGACCGGACAGGCAGAAAACCGCCTCGACCACCTCGTCGCGACCGTCAAAGTACGTCAGAGGCTCGATGGCCAGCGGCGGGAAGACCTTTCGCTCGCCCACCACGCGGGGAATGGCACCGTTCGGCTCAAGGATGTTGCCCTCCGCAGAAGCCGCTCCCTCGTTGACGATGCGGTTGGCGGCTTGGTTCTGGCGGGCAGTCGGAGGCGCCGACAGCGCCGACAGTGCCAAAGACCCCACAAGCCCGACGCCAGTCGCGACAGCGCGCGCGAGAAACGTGCCGCCCTTGATGCCGAGCGCCTTGATACCGTTTGCCGCAATCCCGCCGGTCACAGCGATCAGCGCGATCGACGCGACGAGCGCGAGGATCTGCTTTCCGCCGCCGTCTTCCCCGCCGCCCATGGGCGTGGCGTGGAAAGTGACCTCGACCGGCACCCCATTGTGGTGCGGCTTGGGCTTGATCATGCGCCATGCGTTGCGCTGTACCGGGCGGCCATTGACGCAGATCGTGCCGCGATCGGCGAAGTCATGGGGCAGCGACGGCATCCGCAGCGCCATCTCGGAAAGGGTAAGCCCTTCCGGCAGATACGCCACGCGCGGCTCGATCCCGAACGGCTCGCGATAGACTGCAAGGATCGTCACGCCGCCCGCCTCCTGTACCCCAGAATCCGCCCCGCCACGGTGAAGTGCTTCACCGGGACTACCACGGCCGCTGATGCGGCCTCGACATGCAGCAGGCGCTGCGCATCGATCATCACGCCGACATGCGCCACGACAGCACCGCCGCGCGGCGTCCGCATCAGACAGACATCGAACTCCTGCGGATCATCGACCGCGATCCAGCCATCGTCCTTTCGCGCCTCCATGGTGCGCGCCACGCGCACCAAGTCGCGTGCGGAGATCTCGCCATAGGCTGGCAGATCGACCCCGAGGCAGTCCCGATAAACCTTCGCGACCAGTGACCAGCACGTCGCCTCGCCCTGCCCCTCACCGAAGGGCAGGCCGATATACTTCGCGTACCACTGCATCAGCGGAACAGCCCCGGCAGCCTGTCCTGCGTGGCTCGGACATTGGGCCACGGCTCCACGCTGAAATCCGACAGCTCGACATCGCCAACGAGCTGCGACACGTCGCCCTCGGCGTTCACTAGCTCGAAGTGCCGAAAGGCATAGATCGGGGCCGTGGCGGCGATCTCGGTGCGCGGATCGACGGACAGGTTAAAATCCGCCGAGCTGCGCAGCACCAGTTCGGCCTTGGCTCTGGTTTGCGACTTGCGCAAAGCCTCACCGATGCGGCGATCGAGGTTCGTCACGACGATCTGCGTGCGAGGCCCGCTCTCCGTGTCGGTGAGCTGCTTAATCCCAAACGGGATTCCCTCAAACCGAAACCCGCCAACCTCATAGGCCATCACATCCGACACGACCCGGATCGGATCGGCAAAGGCGGGATGCTTGATCGTAAGGAAGGCGATCAGCGCGTGCGGCGAGCTTTCCTGTTCCAGCGTGAGGCGCTGCGCCTCGGCATCGACCCGGCTCATGGAATGAAGGCCACGATCCGCGACACGCCGCCCGGCGCGGTGGCCGGGATCTGGCCCGCCGTCACGACCCGCGATAGTTGCTCCGTCACGACACCCGAGGGCGTGGCCGTGGTGTAGACATCGAAGGTGCCGGCCACGGCCGCCACGGCCGAGGCCGCAGTCCTGATCCCGTCGACGCCGAACACCGACCCGGTATAGTCCGCCACGACCTTCGGGACGCGGTTTTCGTTCGGCCGCATGTATGGCGCCCACCACGGCGTTCCAGGCCTGCGGATTAGGTTCACGGTGAGATCGCGCAGATCCGCACCGCGATTGACCATGCTGTAGCCAAGGTCACCCCCATCGATCACCCACAGACCAGGGGCGTCGGTGTCTGGATCACGCCAGGAGAAAGGCAGCGTGCCGCCTGCAAGCGTCGTGTTGTAGAACGTCTCCCATACTGTGCGCTGAGCGGCTGTGATGTTCGGAAACAGAACCTGCGAATAGGCCATGACCTCGGCGGTCGTGCCCCGGCGAAAAATAGGCGGGCCGACTTCAGGCTGAAACCGCCTGCGGAAATCCCGCGGGCCGCCGTTCCATGTACCGCGACGAGGCTTTTGCGGCAGAGACACGGGCCAATGCGGGATCATCGCTTCACCGCCGTGGGTCGAGCGCCGAAGCGGCGCATGGCACGGTCATGATCGCCACCGGCAATCTGTTTCCCAACCTCCACTCTGATCAGGTCCTCGCCATTGGGCCCGCGTTCGCGCTGCTCCTGCACCGGCTGCCCTGAGTAATTGTTGATCTGTACCACCGTCCCGCCCCGGCTTGCGACGTTGCCACTCTTGGTATGATCGACCACAGTTTCCTGCGGGTGAAGCATGGCCATAAACCCGCCTTTCCCATCGAGGCCACCGGAACGGCTGCCCCAACCCGTGGACCCGCCACCGTCGAAGCTGGGCAGACCGAAAGCACCCGTTCCTGTACCAGTGCTGCCAAAAAAACTGAGCAAACCGCCGCCAAGCATGCCGCCTAGTGGGCCTGAACCGAAGATTAGCGCTTCCAGAGCTGCTCGCTTGATTGACTTGGCAATCGCATCAAAAGAGTTTTCCCCACTGACAGCGAGATCGAGAAACGCATCCTTTAGATCGCCCGTCAGGTCTTCAAAGAACTTGGCCCCGTCCCCTGCTCCCTTGTACTTTTCGCCAATCATTTCGATCGCACGCTGATATGTGTCGGCGTTGATCACTCCGGCATCCAGCAGCTCATTGATCCGCGCCTGCTCGGTTGCGTACTTTTCCGCATCGGTGCGGGTTTGATCGAATAGACGCTGAGCCTCACGCAGCATGTCATTCTGACGCCGCTGCGCCTCTGACATTCCGCCACCGCCGCCGCCGCGCGACTTCGGCGCGTTTTCGGCCAGCAGCTGCTCCAGAGACTTCTGAGGCTCGACATAAGGCGCGGTGCTGTTCCCCATTCGCCCGCCACGCTCGAACCCCGGTGCAGCTCCGCCAGAGCCGGGAAGGTTCGCGCGAAGGCGAGCCGCCTCGTCAGCCGCAGCGCCGATGTTGCTGGCCATGTCGATCGAGGCCAGCGCAAGCGCTGCGCCTTCGGCATCGAGAAGCGAGCGCAGCAGGTTGCGGCCCTCCTCGCTCATCTCGAACGCGCCGCCGGTGGCCAATTCGAGTTGCTCGACCACGTTGCGCAGCGCCTCAGCCTGCGCCTGTGGTCCTTGCGCCTCGGACAGCGCCACGAACTGCTCCGTGAGCAGGATCGCCTGATCGGTTGTGATCTGCAGGGCGTCGGCGACGGCCGCGACAGAGTTCGGATTGAGGTTGCCGAACTGCGCCTCGACCTCTTTCAGCCACGCGGGCGTTTCCTGCCCTTCGGCATTCAGACGCTCCAGCTCGCCAAACATGGACGAGATCGCTTGCGTTGCCGCTGTCAGGGCCGACGCGGAGTCGACGAAGGCAATCTGTCGCTGGACCTGCAGAACGTCTTTGGCCTGCTCGGCATACCGACCGTATTGGTCGATCAGTTCGCGCATCGAGGGAGCAGCGTTCCGGTTGGCCGTTTCAAGATTGCTCATGGCCTGATCGAGCGCATCGAGCGACTGCTTCAGCGCATCCGAATCTTCCTTTGTCGACCAGAACATCGGCCCAAGGGCACCAATGGCAGCCACTGCCGTGCCGGCCAAGACGCCGATCAGACCCATACTACCAAGAAGCTGAGGAAGTTGTTGAGCCAATGCCTGTGTCGGTGCGGTGCCAGACGCAATTTGGACGAAAAAGTCCTGAACTTGGAAACCGGCGTTTTGAATGTCGCCTCTGGCTTGACGGCTCACGCTGGAGAGCTGGCCGAACGACCGTTCCCCGACTTGCCCTATCTGCACAAGATCGGCCTTCAGCTGATTTCCGCCCTGCGCCGAAATGCGGACAGAGATCTGCTTTTGGGCCATTTTAATCCTCGTGGGTTGACAACTTGCGCAGCGCGGTGACCCACGCTGTTTCGATTTCTGGCAGAACCTCCGCCATCATCAGATCGGACAGGCCGAGTGCGCGGCCGATCACGAATGCGGCTGGCATGTCCAGCCCGGTAACACCTGAAAACCCTGACCTGAACTGCCCTCCGAGGCGGCGCACCAGATCCCAGATCTGGAAGCCTTCGACGGTCTGCGGCTGGTTCAGTTTACGCTGGCACCCTCCGCACGGCGCCGGGCAGCTTTCGCAATACTCCGCGCCCCCGCCGAACTCCCATTCGGCAAGGGCGCATAGCCTTTTTTTTCTTCGGCCAAGAGCAACGTCGGGGAAATGAAACGGGCAGAGAACTCACGGCTGATCTGATACAGATCCAGCAGTGCGTTCACCGCCTCTGGCGTCACATCGATGGGCAAACCGTTCTCGTCGCCGACACCTTCCCAAGAGCGGATGCAGAGGCGTGCGACCGCCTTGACGAAAGCCTGCCACCGTACATCGATGTGTGTCTCCGACCCCAGTGCTGCCACAACGGGATCGGCGTTTGCCGCGGCGACGAGACCGCTGGTCAGCGGAACGACCTCGACACGGACTCCGTGGCCGAGGTCGATCCAACGAGGCTCAGTCGTGAGGTTGAGGCGCAGCATCAGTAGGAGGTCTGCGCGTTGACGAGGACGGCCGTCATCATGCGGTTCGGCGCACCGGAAGCACGCGCCGCCATCCAATCGAAGGTGGCCTGAATCCCAAGAGGACCAGCGATTTCGCGGCGCGGGCGCGGCAGATAAACCTCGTGGAAGGTGAAAGTCAGGCTCTGGCTCGCCGAGATAGACCAAGCGAACTCCAGCGAGCAGCTGGTGCCGTTTGTGGCCTGCGTGAGCAGAACCGTGTCATCGAACCGGCTGACGATGTTGCCCATGCCCTGGACATTCCCCGGGTCGGCCCCGTCGATGCGACCGTCGCTCCGGATCGTCTCGATACGGTCGAGGTTGTTGGCATAAGTGAATTGCGCCGAAACGATGCTGCCCAGCGGGGAGCCGTTGCGTCTGATCGACCCGTTAAAATGGCCGAAGCGCTGGAGCGTGATGTCGGTCGGAGTGCCAGCGCCGGTTGATGCGGCGTTCACGCTGCCCTGTGCCACGAGGCTTGCCGTGGCCTGAAGCAGGCCGGAGCGTTCAAGGTTGAACTGCATCCGGTCCACCATGACGCCGGTGAACATCTCGAAGTTGGGGACCTCGGGGTTGCCGATCTCAATCGCCATGGAGGGAAGCGTGTTGCCGCCCGACGTGAAGGTGTGGGTGCGCGGCGTCGTGCCGGTGGTCGTCGGCTGGCCCAGCAAAGCCTTCAGCCAGTAACCGATGGAGGTCACATCGACCGGAACAACGACATCCCCATCAGACGTGATGGCATCGCGCTGCGGAGCCAGCGGGTCACGGCCATAGCCCAGCAACTCGTTGTCAAGCAGCGGCTGTTCTGTGCCCAGCGTGCTGCGTGCGAACGGCATTCGGAAGTACCCCGAAGCCGGAGCGGTGCCGTAGGTCGACTCATAGGCAAGCGCCATCTGCGCTCGCGAACCCTGTGCGCGTGGCATCGGTGTCTCCTTACAGGGGGTTGGGTGTGCTGTAGTGCAGCATCACAGAAATCGTGGCGGCCTTGACGGTCACCGAGTCCTCTCCGGGAAGCTCGATGGCCTGCGGCGCGAAAGGTTCTACCCAGTCGCAAGTTCCGCCGAGCGACCGGTCAGCGACGATGGCCGCGCCGATGGAGGTGCGAAGATCATCGAACGCTGCATCCAGAAGGTCCCGGTCCTTCTGGACGTAGATCTCGATCTCCGCAGCGTGCTCGTAACTGTAATCGATTGGCGACAGGGTGATTTCGGGCTGCCCTGGATCGCCGTCGCGCAAGATGATCAGGCCGCGAGAAGGAACTCGCGTCGGAATGACCGTGTTGCGCTCGACGCGGCCTGCCAGAGGCGTCAGGAGCGCTTGCAGTGCAAGGAGAACCGTTTCGCTTTTCGACGGCATCAGGATCTCCAGTTCGACACGATGGCGGCGGCCAGGTTCTGGGTGGCCTGAGTAGCGGCCCGTGCGATGTCGAGCCTCTTCCGGAGCTTGACCTGCGGCACCAGCGTGAAGATCGGAACGATCCGGTTCTTGAACGTGCGCGGCTCCATGAGGCGCGTCCCGCCTCTCGTGCGGCGGCGCACGAACACGTTGCCCGGAGCTTTCTTGCCCTCATCGACGAGCAGCGCTGTACGCCCCCTGCGGTACACGAAGCGCAGCTGGCGACCGGTTCTCTTTTCCCACTCACCAGGCGTGAGCTTCCTTCCGCGAGGTCCTTTCCCGATGTTGGGCAACGGTATAGCCAGCCACAGGCCGCTTTCGGCACGGATCAGCGGCCCTTTGTCGAACGCATCGATGATCTTCGGAGCCTTGCTGAACACAAGACCCGCAGCATTCATGCTGGGCTGGCCTTTCGGATAGACCTCCGACCGGATTGACCCTGCAAGCCTGCCGCCGAGCTGCGCTCCGGTAATCTGACCGCGCAACAATCCCTTGAGCGACACCGTCGACTGCGCGATGCCACGCTGGACAGCACGCTCACCGGCACGGACCTCGGCGAGAGACCATTCCGCCATGCTGCCTTCGATCTGGACGTTTATCCTCATGCCGGAACAAGCCCGATGGTCCAGATCAGCTGAAGCGTGTCTTCCACCGCTTCACCCTGCTGGACGTATGGCTTCCCGCGCATGACGTAGACATCGCCGTCACGCGGCGTTGCAACCTCGGACTGCCGAACATCGATCGATATGGTGTCGACCAGAATGCGGGCCTCGCCGTAATCACGAGCGTCGTCGGGTCGACGCAGCATAATCCTAATGGGAAGATGCGGCAGAGACCCTTGGGGCATGTAGACCGCATCTGTCGCCATGTTTGGATCGGCGAAGATCGCATTCATGGCGACAGCAAAGGCGGTCATGTCAGGTCAGAGACCAGGCACGAACACCGAGCCGGTCGCGTCACCAGACGCGGCAGCGGCGGCGGCATAGCCGATCAGTTTGTTCGAACCGACCGTCCCGGTCACCTGACGGCCAGCGTTGTCCCAGTACAGCGCCTGCCCGACCGTCCAGGCAGCACCGGTCTGCTTGGTGAGCGTGAACACACCACGGGTTGCAAGTTCGACGGCCGTGCTGATCGCCGCGGCGCCGACGGCCACACCGAAGATCGAACCGACCTGAGCGCCCTGACCAGCGACCAGTGCGTAAGGGGCGGTGAGCGACAGCACGTCGCCCGGCTGCGTGAAGTTCCTCATCGGTCATCTCCCGAATATTGAGGGTTGCGGTGGGAAAGGGCGTGATCGCCCTTTCACTCATTCGATGCCGGATCAGGCCCCAGCGTTCTTGAAGCCGCCGCGGTACTCGATGGCGCCGCAGCCGAAGTCGTGCTCCACGCTGTAGGAAACACCCTGACGGCCGAACGGTTCATCCATGCGCATCCGAGGCCCTTCGGCGCCCTGCAGGAAGCCGTACATGAAGTTCGGCAGCTCCTCCGGGACCGAAAGCAGATACCAGGCGTTGCCGGTGATCTTGGGCGAGCAGACCACAGTCAGCGTGCCCGCGAACGGGTTCACGTTGCCCGTCTGCTGTGCCTGAATCGGCGCAACGATCTGCTGGGCTTCCGTTTCCTTGTCCGGCCCGACGAGCAAGATGAAACGGTTGAGCATCCAGCCGATGTCGGTCTCGCCACCCACCGCTCTCTGCTTGCGCAGCGCGGCACGTGCGATGCCCAGCGAGGCAACGGTGATTGCCGCCGCGGTGCCAGCCTTGGTGCCGTCAGTGGTGTTGAAAACCTGCCGCGTGGTTTCCGTCAAGGTCGGCCCGTCCGCGCTGGCGCCGGAAAGGAACACAGACCAGAAGGTTGCGTCCTCGAAAGCCGCGACGGTGCGACCACGCGAAGCGATCAAGCGGTCGATCGCACCCATGTCGTCGTTGATGATCATCTGCCGGGACAGAGTCATTGCGCGGCCGAACGCGCCCAGAACGACTGTTTCCTTCTTCTCAGACAGCGTGCCGAACTTGATCTCGCCGCCTTCGCCAACCGGCAGAAGGGTCGGGAAGTCCGAGATCTTGTCCATCGGGTGCGGACGGAAGTCGATGAAGTCCTGACGCACCGCGATCGAGCGGTAGGTCGGCTCGTTCGCCTGATAGGCTTCGAGCAGGCGCTTGTTCAGGGCGTTTTCGAAGATCACCGGGAAGTCCGAGGTCGAGTGCATCGCCATCTCGATGACGCGCTCACGAGCATAGGCCGTGCGCATCGACAGACGCTGGCCAAGCGCGGTGGCTGCCATCTCCACGACCGACATGGTCATGTAGGGGCGCGCAGCGTCCGTTTCCGGCGCTTTGCGCGTCAGCTGGGCGTAGATGGCCTGCGCCATGCCCATCCGCAGGGTGTCGCGCTCATCGCGCGTGATACGAGCCGTTTCGCGGCCCGGCATGGGCGTATCCATGTCGCCTTTCTCCTTCCACTGCGCGGTGATCTTGTCCAGAGCCGCTTCAAGGGTGACGCCCTGCCCGATAAGATCGGAGGCAAGGGCATGGGGCAGACCGGCTGCAGCCACCGCATCATTGATGCGCTTGGCGCGGGTCCGTTCCGCGATGGTTGCCGTCGCGGCATCGACCGCGGCGGGTTCTTCCGTCACCACAACGGCCGGGGTCTCCGTCGTCGTGGCTTCTTCGGTGACGGAGGTCTCCTCCGTCACGGTTGCAGAGGTGACTTCCGTCATCTTCGGTCTCTCCTTGGTGCGCGGGTGCCCCGCGATCATGGCCATGACAGCCTTGCGCTCCGGGGCACGCCCCAGACACTTCGACGCCTTGCGCACTTCGTCGGGCGCATTGGCATACATCCGATAGTCGAACATCGCGGCCGGGACGGCTTCCTCAGTTTCGATCGAGGTTGCAAAACCAAGACCGACGGCCATTTCGCCATCCATCACGGTTTCGTCCTTCATCACCCGGCGCGCTTCGTCCCGGCTCATGCCGGAACGTGCCGCATAGATGTCCGCATAGGCGTTTGAGATCACCCGCAGAAGCTCTGCTTCCTTGATGTGATCGTCCTCGGTGCCGCGACCCATGGTATAAGGCGTGGCCGGGTCATGGATCAGCATCCATGCGCCGCGACGGAAGATAATCTCGTCGCCCGCCATCGCGATCAGAGAAGCTGCCGACGCAGCGCAGCCCTCGATCATCACGGTGACCTTGCCCGCATGATCGGACAGCATGGTGTAGATCGCTTGCCCTTCCGACGCGATGCCACCGCCGGAGTTAATCCGAACCGTGATGTCGCCGGCCATCTGCGCCAGCTGGTCGCGAACCATCTTTGCCGTGAAGTAGTCTTCGTCCCACCAGGACGAACCGACCGTCCCGTAGAGGATGATTTCATTGGGAGCCATCGGCGTCCTCCTCGTCATCGATTTCGGTGATCAACGGTTGCGGCGGCGCGACTGGGCGCGCTGCAACCACGCTGGCGTCACTGTCGAAAGCCAACCCGGCCTTGCGGGCCAATTCGGCATCGCGCTTCTGCTCTTCCATCAGGTCTTCCGGATCGTAGCCAAGCTCGCGAACCACGCCTGAGCGAGAGGCAAAGCCAGCTTTGACCTTGTCCCGGAGCGCCGGGATCTCGCGGGTCGGGTCGACCAGAACACGGTGCGGCGGAACCCATTCGATCTCAGCTTGGCGCGGACGGCCACCAGCAAGGGCGACGTCGAAGGCTTCCAGCGCCCAATCTGCGATGGGCTGCATCATCTGCGGCAGGAGCAGAAGCCACTGCCAGCTGGACACATTTCGGTCCATTTCCATGCGACCCATGCGAGCCGAGGAAAAGTTCACGTTGGAAAGGTCTCCGGTCAGAGCCTCATAGGTGATGCCCATACCAGCAGCCGCGCTGCGTAGAACAATCCGCGTGAACTCGTCATAGCCCTCAACGCCGGGCGGCGATGCAAACCGGATGTCCTCACCGGGCAAAAGGTTCTGAATCCGCCCGGGGCTGAGCGTACCGAGGCCCGCGGGGCCGACCTCCGGATCAATCGATGCCACAGGCTCCGATTCCGGCGTGATCCGAAACGCTGAAAAGCAGGCAGCGATCTTCTGGCGCATCAGCTGCGCGTCCTGATGATCACTTAGGTCTTGCAGGCTCAGCGCGATTGGCGCGAACCACGACACGCCACGCATCTGCCCGGGGCGATCCTGACGGTAGATGTGCAGAATCTCCGATGCGGCTACGCGGCGCGATGTGTAGCTCGTGCGGGCGAACCTGACTGCATCGCCGGGATGCTGATCGAACAGCCAATACGCCACGCGCCGCCCAATAGCGTCGTACTCGATACCCTCGCGGATCTCACCCGTGTTCAGCACTGCCGATTTCGACGTGTCGATAAAGTCGGGCTCCAGCACTTGAAGCTGAAACGGCAGCGGCAACCCATCAGCGCGCGTCCGGCGGCGGCGACGGATCAACACCTCTCCAGCATCGACCACCGTGTTGAGCGCGATGCGCTGCAAGCCGTAGAGGTTCTGCCGACCGTCCGCATCGATCTTAGTCGTGTCGAAGTGCGCTTTCAGCACACGGCGCATCTGCTCAGCAGAGGTCTTCGACGAGGCCTTAACCTTCCAGATGATGCCGTCGCCAACGACGTTGTTGACGATCACCTGCTGCGCGCGAGTCGCGAATGGCGTGTTGCGCACCAAATCTCGGGCAATGAAGGCAAGCTGCCCGCGGTTGGCCGCCGCCGCATCGGCGCTTGACGCGATCCGACGGCCCGGAAGGGCGCGGTTGCCAATCGTTGCCGCCTCGTATCGCGCCAT
>JACCDR011719871.1_pt1 | contig 37097 bp, 34 predicted proteins | sample 7446431 | NCBI WGS metagenome assembly JACCDR01 (sample SAMN15323443, study PRJNA562643) | freshwater metagenome | isolation source: river surface water | place: USA:Blue River Watershed | collected 2017-08-17 | reverse complement strand
CGGCCGCGTTGAAGAACGCATAGACGGCGCCAGCTTGCGTTGCGTACAAGCCCTTTTTGTTAAAATTTACCGTGAGATTCTTGGCCAGTAGTGCGGCCTGCTGCTTGGACATGCCCTGCTCTTTGGCGACCTTGTACGCAGCCAGGCGGAATGCGTTCTCGATCGAGGTGTTGTAGTCCGACAGCCAGGCGAAGATCGGATTGGCCTCGCTGATCTTGGACCAGCGGCGCAGCTTGCCGATCGACAGTTCCTTCAGGGTGTCGGCGAGCGCGTCGCTGCGCGCCTTGCTCGTCTGGAACATGTCACGGTAGCCGGTCTGGCCGCCCTCCTTCGCGAACTCCTCAAACTCCTGCGCCCATGCCGACGTTGGCGTCTTGCCGTCACGGTGCGCGCGAAGGTCGGAGTAGATCCCGGCCAGGGCCTGCAGACCGTACTTGGCGACCGCCGCACGGTGACCTTTGAGCGGTGTCGAACTGAGGTTCAGCATGGCCGACTGGAAGTCGCGCACGCCATTCACCAGACCGAACACTGGATTATATTGTGTATTCACGCTGGCGAACCAGCGGGTCACACCCGCTACCTGCTGCATCAGGAACCCGAGTTTCTCGGCATCCAGGTTCTTCAGGTTGCCCACCATCGCTTGCGCGCGTGGGTCGCTGGAGAACATCAGATACCGATCTTCCCCGTTGACCCGAACGGCCAGGACATCCCCTCGGCCAGCTAGCCTGCTGTTGATTCGCTCAACCACAAGCCCAGTGCGCGGATCGACGTACCGCTCCTTCGGCTCCATCGCGATAGCGTGCGCGTCGTTCGGTGACAGGCCCATGCTGATCAACTCTTGCACTGTCTTCTGCAGGGCCTGCTTGGACGCTTGCGGGTTGATCGGCAGCCAGAAGTCCGGGTTCGGCGCCTTCAGTGCCAGGCCGTAGGTTGCGATGGCGACACGGTTCTTCTCGCCCCGCACAATCGCACGCTCGCGCTGCATTGCCAGGTTGGCCATGATGTCCTTGACCATGCGGCCAGAACCCATCGCGCGGCGGCTAGACGAACCCTTCACGGAGAACCCCTGGCCAGTACCCAGGCCGAGGTTGAAAGCCCCTGTGAAGTTGTCGTCCGACTCCATGTCACGCATCAGCGGGACGTAGTGCTTGTATGCCGACTTCCATGCCCGAATCGTCTCGGGCTTCTCAAGCCCGTACTGCACCAACTCGTTCATCGTCCGATCAACGATCGCCTCAACCTTGGCAGCCAGCATCCTGTACTGACGCATCTTGGCCGGGTCGATCTTGATATCGACCCCATCCTTCGTGACCGTCTGGCCAGCCATGATCGCGGTTACCTCCGCATCGAGCAGGCCCGACCCGCCGTCCGGCATGTTCGGGTTGATCATGCCGATCTGAAGGTTGCGCTCCTTGGCGTGGGCAGCCCACAGGTAGTTCTGGAACTCCTCCATGCTGACGTTGGCCGTGCGCATCTCGTTCAGCAGTGGCTTCAGTTCACCCTCGGCGAAGTCCTGCACCCGCTTGGCCGCGCGCCCGTGGAACAGGATCTCCTGCGAGTACGGGTCGAACCGCTCATCGAAGGTGTTGCCGGCCTCCTTGATCGCATTGACAACCCGCTTCGTATCGACCAGCTTGTCCTGCAGCTTGCGGACCACATTGTCGAAGCCCGTCACGTCAGTCGATTGCCAGGTCTGCGCGATCTGGTTGCCGGCCAGGTTACGGGCTGGGCTGTACCGCAAGTCGTCATTCAGTGCCGAGAACGTCCCGGTATTCTGAGTGGCGCTCTTGGCCTGGTTGCTGTTGAAGATGACGAAGATGTCGTCGGCTTCCACGATGCCCCCGCGTCCGCCATCGTCGATAACCTGGCGAATGATCGCACCGTCTTGCCCGTAGCGAAGCGCGTCCTCGGCGACAGAGTTGGTTGTATCGAACATCTCACGTTCAAGGCTCACCCTGTAACCATCCCCGAGCGAGCCAACCAAATCGTAAGCGTCCTCCATAGTCATGTAGGTGCTACCATCGTCAGCATATTGGTAGTCATCGTTCTTATCGAGGACCACGTAAGGCTTCTCCCTCCGCTGACCATCCCAGTTAGCGCCCTCGAAGTGTGCTTCGTTCGGGTTGCGGATATTCAGGAACAGGGAATAGACACCGGACTGAGCTGCGCCATCTTCGACGAGGCCCTCGGCCTGTTCTCGCGAGTCGTAGATCGCGGAAGGCAGGTCAGCACCCTTCTCGAAAACACCGTACTGGCCCTTCCATTTCCGCACCTCGTAGGGTAACAGGTCAATCTCCTGACCACGGCCGGAGTAGGACCGGGCTGTGTTGTGCGTCCGAGCAGCGAAGATCATCGGGCTGCGGTGCTTGTCACCCTTCTCCGGGTCCAACACAGTGAAGCCGCCACGCTCGGCCCCGTGGTATGCAACCATCGGCTCACCGTTGTCGTCGACGACCTTGGAGACGTTGTCAGTACCCCACACCCCATTGCCGTCTTTGCCGTTGTGCGGCGCCAGCCAGTCACCGAACCACGCCATGAACTCGGGCGTGCGGACTTGGGCGTATTGCTGCTCAGAAAGGTTTGACCGCTTGCCGTTCGGTGCGAGCAGGTTGCCATTCGCATCGCGGACAGTCTCACCGGCCAGGCCCCTCTTGATGTTCTCCAGGTTGGTCGCGACGAAGTCGGACGGCGACTTGTCGAGGCGCTTCTGGATGGCGTCGATGTGACGCTGGGCCTCGGGGGAGATAGCCCTTGACGGGCTGTAACGTACCCCCTCTAGGCCAGACCGTACATCTTGGGAGCGCCTTGCGCGAATCGCAGCAAGAAAAGCGCCCCACTCTCCTGAATCCTTTGCCTGTACCACGGTCCCGACCACAGCTGAGACTTTAAGCGATCCAGCGCCTGGAGCACCTGCGGCGTCAGACCCTCCAGCACTTCTTGGTGCTTCAGCTGCGCGAGCGAAGGCGGCGTCGTCAAAGACTCGTCCGTCCTTGTAGAATTTTCCGTCTTCGAAGTTGTAGGTGACATCGCGAATCTCCGGTACCAATTTGATGTTGGTATTGTAGGCAGAGACGAGAAGTTCTTTCAACCTACCCTGGCCGCTCAGGCCATCCCACTTCAGCCCGAGCGCGTCCTTCATCTTGGGGTGCGGGGCAATGAAGTCGGCCGTACCGAACTTGAGTGCGAGGCTCATCATGTTCTCGACCCTGCGGCGCATCCCGGCCTGGGTGATCCCCTCCGGGTCGCCGATGAACAGCAGGCCGTTGTTGGCCGCGTAGTTCCCGGCGAGGGTGTAGAGCAGGCTGCCACCGGAGCCCTCACCGATACTGGCCGCGTTGATATAGACCTTCCCGTCCTCCTCGGTGATGTAGCCGTCCTTCTGCTTTCCGTCAGCCTGTGGCAGGGCAACCCGCCACATTTGCTTCTCACCGCCGAACCACTTCGAGACGTCCTTGACGCTGACGCCCGGATGGATGTCCTTGGCGATGTCAGCAACGCTCTCGGCATCCGAGATGGCGTACCGGAACATCGACTTGTCTCCGGCCAGTTCGTTGAAGATAGCGGTCAGCGCCTTGCCGTTATCCTCTGGCGAACTGGCGGGGCTGTACCGCAGGCCCCCATCCATCTCGCGCGCCACGTCATCCTTGTAGTACGACTTGTCATCCTCGAGCATGGTCGCTTCAGGCACCATGCGCTTCCACTCGGCGCCGGTCATCATGCCACCGGGCAGGTTGCGGGCTGCGCGGATCGAGTCGCCTGCCTTGGCAGCCGGCTTCTCTGCTACCGGGTTGGGCTCGCCGCCGCGGTAGTTCAAGCCCAGCTGCCGGACAGGGATGTTGTGGTTGCCGATAACCACGGCGACACCTTGGCGCCCGAAGATGCCCGGGGCGTAGTAGCCATCGAAGCCACCTTCCTTGACGAGGCGCTCCATCTTGCTGTGGTCGCCGGCTGCCAGCTTGCGGTAGCCGATCGGATCAGCCTTGATGTCGTAGAGGTTGTTCAGGTCGACGTCGTGAGCCTGGGCGCCCACGCCCTGCTCTGGGAAGATGCCCTGCCCCTCATCAACGTAGAAGAAAGATCGCGGCTTGATGTCCGCGTTCTTCGGATCAAGCAGGCGCTCGCGCTCCGCACCCTTCAGGCCGGAGCCATAGTAAGCGGTGCTTAGAGACCCTCGGCCTTGCCCGGAGTAGTGGACGCCCCGGACTTTGACCGCTCCGCGTCTTCCTTGTCCAAACGACGGAGGTACTCCGGCATCGCTGTTTCCACCTGGTTGTGCATCGCCTGCCACTCGGCTTGGGCTGTATCTGGTGCCGAGTTCGAGCGTTCCGTTTTCTTTGAGTAGGTCATCGATCTTTGTCCTGTCGAGTCTGGAATCTTCATACCAGGGCGCCACTCGCGGGCGACCGGTTTCATCTTTTGACAACAAGAACCCGGGTATCTTGCCCTTGATCTTGTCGATACCTTTGAGCGTATCACGCCACGCTTGGTGGTCCAACCTATAGGTTTCACCGGTGGATGCCTGGTACAAATAGTACGGGTTTCCGCTAGTGTCGCGACCATAGCGCACCCCGTAGTCTTTCTGGCCGTACTCGCCCTGCTTGACCGTGACGTCAGCGAATGGGTTAGCTTTGCCTTCGACTTCGTACAGCAGAGAATCAAGGGTACCGTGAGATGCTTCCTGCCCAGACACAACAACCCACGATTCCCAATGGTACCGACCTGGCGTTGCGTCTTGCGGGCGGCCGAGCTTCTGATAGACCTTTGGCAGTACGGTTTTCAGCTTGTCTTCAAAGTTCTCGTAAAGCATCAGGCCGCGCACACCAGTGGTGATGCCGGCCAAGCCAGTGCCTGGCTCAATAGCCCGTTCTGCTTTGATCTTGGAGAACGAAATGCCAAGCCTCTTGGACAGGGCAACGCTTGCAATTTCAACCCGCTCGTCAAACGAGGCGTCATCTTCAGCATCGCCCTGCTTGAGCGTGTCGTGGATCTGGCGATTGTCACCCTTGGCATCCGTGACGAGCTTTGTCACGCGGGTGCCGTCGTACAGGTTGTACCCGGCGAACGATCCGTCATCGAACAGGTTGCGCATCTGGATGCGGTCAAGGACCAGCAGGTCCGTGCGCCCGGTAACCAAAAGCGTAAAGCTGATCACCTTGTTGTCGATGCCAACACCCTCGCCCATCTTGACGAACTCGCGGCGGATGTCTCGGCCGTTCTGCGTCTTGTCGGACATCAGGTCGTGCAGGTGCTGCAACTTGGTCTTGCCATTCGGTAGGCGCTGAGACATCCCAGTCAGGAAGCTCTTGCCGAACGCATTGAGGTTGTGCTTTGTGGCGTTACCTGGGGCGCCGGCACCGTTTGCCTGCGCAACACTATCCGCCCACGCGATGTACTGGTTAAGTTCTGCCGGCCCGAACTTGCCGGTTGCCGCCATCTGAATGAACGGCTCTACGCCACGGACAGCGTCTACAAACATCGCCTCTTGGATGTACGGGGAAACGCCTCTTGACAGGAACGACCACAGCATCAGCTTGCCGGTCGTCTCCACCGGCACATTTCCGGAGGTGTAGTGCTTGAGGAACTCAGCGGCATTGGCAAACCCTGAGTTGGCGTCCTTGATCTGACCCGCAGTTAAGCGGCTGATCTGCGCCAGGATGCCCGCCCCGTTGTCCTGCATGAGATTGATCAGGTTGCGCGGGGCGACCGGCACATCGTTCGATCCGAAGGCGTGCGCCTCCATCTCAAGCCAGTTCTCTGCAGACTCTACAGAATCTGGGAAGTCTTTCTTCAACTGGTCGAAAATCGCCAGTTGCTTGGCAGCGTTTCCGTCCGTAGTGGCCTGGCCGATCTGTGCCTCAAGGGGTACATTCGGCAGGCCAGAGATATCAATCGTTTCGCGCAGCTTGGGAACCAAGCCGTGCTTGTTCTGCGCCTCGAAGGCTTCAACCTTGGCGCGGAGCTCGATTACTTCTTGTTCGCTGGCGCTGTTCCGCTGTTTCCAGATTCCGTAGTCGAAGGCGAATCCTTCTGCACGAAGGGCTGCGATGTACGGGACGAGAACGATATCGACGGCCCGCCCTCCAATTCCGCCTTGAATAGCTCTGGGTCCGAGTCCTTTAGCAGCCTTCCCCCACTGCGCTTCAAGGCGGCCTCTATATCCGCGACCTTCATTTTCGTTTGTCCTTTTGTTAAATTCATCAAGCGCCGACACAGTAAATGCCATCGCAAAATTTGGATCAAGGCCAACGCTTGGGGCGATTGCCTTGAGACTATCCTGAAACGCGACCAGCTGATCTTCTTCACTCAGCTTCGACTTGTCGTTCGGGAAGAACAGGAACTTGATTGCCTTCCCGTCGGACGTTGCCGAGGCGCCGCTTGCTACAGAACTAAAAGCCTTTAGCGCGTTATCGGTTTCGTCGGCGGTCATCGCTGATCCGTCAGACTTGCCGAAGTACAGGCTAGGGATATTGTATTCCCCATCCTCTGGCGTCTCAACCACCCTACTGGTAATGGCGGCGTCCTGCTGCGCGGCCCAGCCAAGCAGGTTGGCAACTGCCCTCGTCTGGTCAAACGTAGCCGGCTCACCGTTGAGCTGCTTGAGCCGCAGAAGCTGCGTCCATTCTGGGGTCTTCAGCCACATGCCACGGATGGTGGTCTGCGCGCCAACCGACTGGAGGCCAATCGATTCGAGCATCCTGCCAAAGTCCGATGACCGTGTAACGGCCAACATGCGCTCATGGACGCGCGCCAGATTGCCGCCGTTTGCCGGGTAACCAACCGTCCCGTAATTGTCGCCAGGCTTGAACGACGCAGAGATCGTGGTACCGAGCTTTGCCTCTTTGCGCACAGCCGTGACAGCCCCTTTACCCTTCGCCTGCGTGCCGGCCGGCGACTGCATAACCCCTGCCTGTGCCTCCGCGATATGACCTTGGGCCACCAGGTCAGACTTGCCCTGGGCCTTGGCGAACGCGACGTAGGCGTCCATCAGGATCTTTTCCGTCTTCTTCAGGTCGCCCTGATACCCGGATGCGTCGTATTTGCCCCCGAGGTTCTTGATCGCCATGCTCATCTTGTGGATGGCGTTGCGGATGAAGGCGACGAACTTGGCGGCACCCTTCACGTCCTGCGGGTACATGCGCTCGAGAAGCGCGCGCATGTTCTCCGGGTTGTGCATCACGTTGCCCCACAGGTTGGCGATCTGCTCCTCTGTGGCGTGCGATGCGTCCTGCAACTGCACCTGACCTGTCGGGTCGTAGATTGGCTGGAACTGGGTCTTGCTCAGACCGGCCGCGCCAGCAGCACGCAGGGCCTTGGCCAGGGTGTTGTAGAGCTTGGGGTCGCGGGTGCGCAGGTCGTGCAGCGACTCATGCGCCGCGACAACCCGGATCGCCTCGGCCGGGTGGTTGATATTGACGAAGACGTGGCCGGGGATGCCACGAACCGCGACACCGCCGAAGCCTTCCTGGCGACCGTTCTTCTCGGTGACGAAATGCACCTTCAGACCGGAAGCCGACAGAAGTTTCTCGATCGCTACCGCTTCCTGGCGCCGGGCTTCGGTGACGCGCTTGCCCTCGCCCTTGCGCGCGGGGATCGCGCTTGCTGCGTGCGAGACGTACTCGTTCCCGGGCAGGTCTCGCTGAACGGCAGCGGTTAGCTGGGCAACGGGGTCAGGAGCTTGTAGGCTGGCTTGGCCGGCTTCGGCTGTCCCTTGTCCTGCTGCTCCTGTACTTCCCGCAAGTGAAGCGTCAGGCACCCCAGATACTGGGGCGGTTGAGGCTTGACTTTCTGCTTGGCTCGTTTCATTGGCTGCTCCTTGCACCATATTCTGCGCCACAGTGCCAGCAGTATTCAACCCACCTACTGCATCGACCCCACTGCCGGTCGCTCCCAGAGACTGATCCGTTCCACCGCCGAGAAGAGGTGCGGTGGCACCGCTACCTCCTCCTGATCCGACGCCAGCATCAACTGATGGATTTCCTGCGCCTCCAGTTCTGACATTACCTGCTCCTTGATTGCCTTGCGCATCCACTTCGGTAGCATTGCCAATACCTCCGTTATTCTCAAGCTGATTGATTTCTGAAAGCAGATCACCCTGCCCGGCCGGGGCGGCGCCAAGTGGGTTGAGCGAATCATCGGTGCCGTTGATGTAGTCGGTCAGGATCTGTTCGGGGGTTTTGGGTTGGCGTGGTGCGATCCGGTCAAGAGACGGTGGCGCAACACCGTTCATGGCGTTGATGGCTGCCTGGTCGTTGCCTGCTTGCGTGAAGTTCGTGCCTTCTACGGCATTGGCGAACTCTTGTGCGAAAATATCTTGCTGGGTAGGCGTTGCCCGTGCGCTGCGGTAGGCAGACACGCCACCGATGCCGGCCATAGGCCCGCTGCCCAGTGCGGTTTGCACCGACGTGGCGCCAAGCCCTTGCGTGACAGAGCGGCCGTCAATCTCATTCAGCTTGACGTTTGTGGTTAGCTGGGGTGTTACTTCCTCAATCTGTTCGCCAAGCAGTTCGGCACCGACTGTTTTTGCGCCGGCTTTCGCTGCGGCAGCACGGCCAACAGCTTGGCCAGGTACGCCACCAAGCAGTGCCTTCTCTGCACCGATCTTGCCGGACAGGTAGCCAGTGGCCCCGCCGACAGCGGCCGGCAGCAAAGACTCCGACAAGGCAAGGTCTGTTGCTTCGGCTTCTGATTTCCCCTGCGCAATGTGCGCCGCCTTGATGCTCTCAAAAGCATCGCCCCGGGCACCGCCTGCGTTGAGGACAGCGTTGGTGGCGCCAGCGGCACCAGTACCGACAGCCGCAGCCTTGGCTGCCGTAGCGCCCTTCGCCAGCGCAGCAACCTGTGCTGCCTTGCCGACGCCCAGGCCGGGCACCATGCTGGCGATGTTGGTCGTGGCGAACCGGGCAGCGAGGGCCGGGTCGGTGCCGTACTCAGAGGCTGCGGTCTTGAACTCGTTCCACAGACCGTCTTCGCCTGCGGCTGCAACCTTGGCGTCGGCCTCCGCAATCCGCGCCTTCATCTCAGGCGACTGCGCGTCGTACCAGTATTTGCGGGAACTCTCCAGCGTCTTGGCTGCACCGGAGTCCGGCGCCACCAGATCGACGGGGGCCTTGACGATATTGACCGCGCCCTCGGCGATCTGCGCGCCGGTATCTAGCGCGGCGTCTTTCCAGGATCGGGTTTTCTTGGGTGCGTTCCCCTGCCCAAAGTTGGCGATGATCTCGTCGTCGCTATACCCGGCAGACCTTGCGCCAGCAACGTCAAACTTATTTTGATTGCCAAGGTGATCCGCAATTTCTTGCTTGGAGTAACCAGCCTTTAAGGCACCATCGATGTCAAACGGCATAAAGAAAATCCCAGCTAGAACGGTGCTGGGATTTTCCTTCTAGCCCAAATTTATGGGCGTGCTTGCCTCACTTCTGAAACTGGGAAAGTGGGGGCCGTGCGCCTTTGGCAGCCGCCGGTTGCGCCGGCTTAACCCCGCCCGGGTACAAGACTCCCGTGTTTCTGTCGACCACGTTGGTCACCTTCCTACCGCTTTCGTCTTCGCCCTGTGTCGCGTGGTAGCGGTAGTCCGTCTTCCCTGCCCCTGACAAATCCTCAAGCTTCTGCTTGAGAACTGCGCGGGCCGATTCGTCCGTCGTATTCGCGAGGTCGTTCTTGAGTTCGCGAACCTTGGCCTTGACCTGGCGCTCGGAGCCCAGCTCCTTCAGCTCTTCGTTCCACTTCTGCTGTGCCAGGCCCAGGTGCCCGCCAGAGATGCTGATCTGCTTGCGACGAAGATCTGCATCGATCTTGTCCTGCTCGATCTTCTGCTCAAGCTGCTTGCGTGACAGGTCGAGGTTGCCTTTCTTGTACTCCTCGTCCGTCTTCCACCGCTTCTCTTCGTTCGCCATCTTGCGTTGGTCGGAGGTGTATTTGACGAAGTCACTCAACCCGGCGCCGCCCATCGAGGCATTGGCCGCGTGGTAAGAGTTCATCAAGTGGTTCTGCGCCTCTTCGGGCGACATCTGGGTGCCGTCAGCCTTGACGAACCCGGACATGTCACCCCTGGCCAGGGCCTGTACCTTTGGTGCGTACTCGGCACTGATCGCATCGAGACCGGCCTGCTTGCGCTGCGCGGCTTCGTGCTGCTGGCGCTGCCAACCGAACTGCTCCTGCTGCTGTGCGGCTTGCTGCTTCCGCAGTGCCAACTCTTCATCGCCACGGTCAAGAACCTGCTGCCGGTTCCACTGATCCACGCCAGCGCCCATCGCGATGCCGAGATTGCCACCGAGGAAACCGCCACCAGCGAGCTTTACACCGGCTTTGTTTGCGTCACCGAGGCCGGGGCCGTCCCCGCCGCGCTTCTTCAGCCCGGCGTCGTTGATCTTGTCGAGCTTCTTCTTGCCAACCATCTTCACGGCTTCGGCGTTGAGGACGTACTCTCCATCCGAGAGCCAGGCCGGGATATCATCCGACGTCTCGGTGCCTGGGCCTGCGACATCGCCACCGTGCTCGAAATCGACGCGGCCACCGTCAGCCAAGCCGGTCCAGCCGAGGCCAGATGTCGCCAAGAGCGCGCCCTTGACGAGGTCTTTGTTCGAGTATTTCCCAGAAGCGATGGCGGCAGCTGGGTCGAGGGTCATCGCCCCGCCCACTCCTGCTCGCTTATCGCCTTCCCTGACCAGCCCTCTGGTCAGTGGCTCTGCGACAGGGTGAAGAACGTCTGCGACGAGGCCAAGGCCGGGGATGCTGAAAGCGTACCCCACTGCCGAGAGTGTTCCTTTGCCTGCCATATGGCGATTGTCACCGCCGTACTTGCCGAAGCCATCGGGGTCGCCTGTAGAGGACTCGCCCATACCATCCGTGCGGCCATCGAAAGCTCGCTTGACGCCCTGCTGCGGTGCCGTGACCTTGTCGTCCATCTTCGCAAGGCTCATGGCGTTTGACGCGTCCATTGCAGCCAGCGACTGGTTGTCGATCGAGTTTGACTTGGCGACCGAGGTGTTGGCCAGGCCACCGAGAGCGTAGCCATTTCGCTTGGGGATGTAGCCCCCTTTGGCGAAGCCACCAATACTGTTTATGGTGTCGACAGCCTCAAGGGCTTTACTCGCCGTATCGGCAGCCTGAACACCGGAGTTAATCGTATCCGCTACCTCGACCCCGGTGCCTATTGAATTTGCAGCATCAAGCCCAGCACCAACGCTATTTGCAGCATCAAGCGCATCAACCGTGGCATTAGCGGCAGAAACCCCGTCATTTATTGTCTGCGCCGCGTCTGCGTACTCTTGGGCCGCTTGTGCTGCTTGGTATGTGTCATATGCACTTTTCGCATAATCGTAGCCTTTCTTCACACCGCCGATAATCTTGCTCTTGTCACTGAATACGTCCTTCACCCCAGCACCCAGCATCGAAGGCGCGGCGCCACCGAGCATCGATGCGTAGGGGTTGGCCTTCTTGCCGGAGTAGCTGCTGGTGGCTGTCGGGTTGGCGGACTTATAGGCTGCCCATGCGTCACCGCCCTTGGCCAGCTTGGCTGGTTTGATGTAGCCACCATCAGCTTTCATCAGCGCGGAGCCAAACGCAGCACCAGCCTGCCCATAGCCACGGGCGTTGGCGGCATCCATCTGGTTCTGCTGCCCTGCAACATTCCCCATGCCGGCTGCTGACGAACTCAGGCCCGACATGGCGCCGTTGTTCATCCCCATGACCTGGCCGTAGAAGTTTGCGTTGCGGTTCCACTTCTGGTCTTCCGCGAACGTGTTGGCCTTGTTCATGGCCCCTGCGCGGGTCTTGGCAGAGTTGATCGCGTTGTTGTTGATCGTGTCCGCGTACCGCCCGCCAGAGGGGTCGCCAAGGGCGCCATAGGTCTGGAGGTTGCGGATCGCATCTCGGTTAGACGAGGCGATACCCTCGTTGGCGTCAGCACCTGCCTGTCGCCGCAACCTGCTCGCCAGTGCGCCGGACATGGCCTCATCAACCATACCCGCTGAGTTGCTCGTCAGATTGGAGACGTAAGGCATGGCGTTGTCCAGCATGTACTGGGACGCCTGTGACTGGATGCCGTACAGTTTGTCGAGGTTGGCGTAGCGGGTGTCTGTGCCGCCACCACCGCCTGAACCACCGCCGTACAGCGTATAGAGCGCCATGATCTTGACGGGGTTGATGAGGTCAAAAAGTTTCATAGCTCCTGCTCCACAATGATGTATCTCTGCTTGAATCCAACCCGACTGAACAGTCGCGCGGTTGCTTCCCTTGTTGCCGCTTGGATGCGGGTGCATCCGTTGGCCCGGCACCAGTCTGCAAGCAGGCCATAGATTTCTTCAGTAATGACCTGGAATCCCCCCATCGCGGTGACAAAGGCCACCCGGGCATTGGGGAAATTCTCAAAGACGATCGTCGCTGCACCGTGCAACCCGTCATCTTCCAGGACCAGAAGCGTCTGGTCGCCACGCACCAACATGCCTTGCAGCTGATCCACCGAATATTCCTGGCCGGAGTGGGCCAGCGCCTCGGACAACAAGTCCTTGACGGCAGGCCACACCTGGCAGACGAAATTCGGATGGACGGGCTGGAGGTTCATTCAGTCAGTGTCTCAGGATCCGGCTCTTGTGGGTGTCCCTGCAGCAACGCCTGATTGAGCGTCGTGAGTATCCCTGTCGCCAGCTCCGGGGTGATGCGGTTACCGATGTTGTTGGACAAGAGTTGGTTTAGTGTCGAGATCACTTGTTCGCGCATGGTTGCTCCTCTAAGAACGCGTGGTTACTGTGCATCACGCTCTGCTGCGAGCGCGTAGTAAAGGCTCATCAATGTCAGATAGACATCGGTGTATGTAGCGGTTGCCCCGGTCGGATCGCCGTTGATGTCCCGCAGGGGGAAAGTCGTCGCTGCGTTTTCGGGGGTGAACTCACGCTGCAACCCACCGAACAGATTCGGAACCGCTGCGGTAAACGTTTCACCACCGACAGTAAAAACCTTCTCTTCTGTAAAGGAGATGGTCTTGGCACCATTCAGCGGGTTACGGATGATCACGTCACAGGCCCGTTGAAAACTTGAGCCTGACACGGTTGATTGTTTGTAGTCTGCCATTTTTACCTCGGTTGCAATAAGACCCAGACGTTAATCCCGCCCCACACTGCTGGCGCTCTGTAAGTCGCAGAGTACGACCCAGCCTCGGCACTGCCGGCCAATCTCGGGAAGTCCGACAAGGGGTAGCCTTGCAGGTAGTAGGCGCTTAAGTTTGTCACCGTGCTGGCGCTGCTCATCGTCATCGGCCCGTTTACGGCCAAAGCAATTGCCCCACCTGTACCGTTTGCCGTAACTCCCGTCCCCCCTGACGTAGCGCAATCCCCATAGACCCCGCTCTGCCCTGCGACAGAAGTCTTCCCATAGACCCCGGTGCCGTTCGTGGAGAGACCCCCGACAGCCACATGCGATGCGCCGGTCACGGAGGCATATATGGACACGTTACCCAGCGCCCCTGCGCTGACACCTGTTGAACTGATAGAGCCGCTAGTGGCGACTGACACCCCGGTGAATGTACCGCTGGTTACCTGCGATGCGGTCAGCGTACCGGCATAGGTGGCGTTGCCGTTCACGTCAATCGAGAATGATGGACCGGATGCGTTCCTGCCTATGATCCCGTTGGCGGTTATGGCAACACCAGTCCCGCCTGTCACCGCCCCTGATGTATCCCAGGTGATCGTCCCGATCTTGAATGCGCCAGCGTTCGCCACACCGCTTGCAGGGGAGATGGTGCCTGCCAGAACCGTGTTGGCCGTGCGGTCAATCAGGTTGACGATGCTCGCCGCTTGCAATGCCGTAGCCCCTGCTGCTGCGCCGGTCTTGATCGTGTTGAGCGTTGTGCCATCGACCGTCACCGAGTTGGTGATGACCGAACCGGCGTTGATCGTGCCGGTGAAGTTGCCTGACGTTGCGTTGATCGCCCCGGTGAAACTGGCCGTACCGGTGGTCGCGTCGATAGCGATGGAGCTGACCCAGTTACCATTGACATCGTTGTAACCCATGATGATGCCGTTGGCGGTTATACCCAAAGCCGCTCGACGGGTGTTCGCAGCATCTGCTGCTGCCGAGTACCCTTGGAACACAACGTCCTTGTGCGCTGCAACAATGTTGGTGTTGTTCACCGTCAGAAGGTAGTCCTGCCCAGCGCCAGCGATTACGGTGCCGACGCCTGCGGCAAGGTCAGCAGCAAGGTCCGCCGAGGTGTAGCCCGAAGCAGAAGCGATTGTCTCCAGTGTCTCCAGCGCCCCACTGCTGCGCTTGACCACGACATCCGAACCAATCTGAAACACGCCACTGGCCGCGTCGAACAGGATCTGCTTTCTGGAGTGGTCCGTCACCCCAACGCCCCAATCTTCCGGGCCGAAAAAGAACGACCCGTCAGCCGCTGAAATCCCGAACGTGTAGCCGTTGTATCCACCCACCTCATACGTGCTGTTGTACGCAATGACGCCACCGGACCCCATACCCACCATCGTCGAGGAGGTACCCGCTTTGAACACAACGGAGGAGTTCATCTCTATGGGTGCAGACATCGCGCTGTTCTGGAGTATCGCCCGTACAGCAAAGTCGGAGGTGATAGAGGGTCTGGATAACGGGCTGTTGATGGCCGGCTGCGTGATGGCCCCGCGAGTCACCTGCCCAAGCTGTGTAGCTGGCACCCCCGAGCGCAACTGGGTTTTACTTTGCTGCGCGTCAGTAGTCTGTGGTGCAGCCGCTGCCCACGCAGCCACCGCCCGGAAAGCGGCTTGTACGTCAGGGGGCATCCCCGATAACGGTGGTAGTGACAGGCTAGGCACGGCGCAGCTCCTCCGGGGTTGTGGCAACAAGGAGCTTGGTGACGCTAGACGTACCAATGTCGCCAGAGATCTCGAACGAGTAACGCTCCGCCGTGAAGCCTGACGGCAACCTGAAGATGGCACCTTGCTTAGTGGCGGCGATGGTCTTCGTGTGCTTAAGCACCCCGTTTGCGTACATTTTTACGGTAACGCTCCCCGCGCCGAACACTTGGGCAACCCCAAAGTTGTGGGGTTCCGGGAGTAGAAAATCCTTGGACTGCCACGCGAACGCTTCGTTTTCCGTCTGATCTTCGTCAGCGAAGACCCACCACTCCAGACCACTGGCGACCGTCGAAAACACCAGCTCGTCATGGCTTCGGCCCAAGAAACGAGGGGGGCAATGGAACGCAAACAGCGGGACGCAAGACTTGAGGAAAGTCCAATCCCCGGTAAGTACATCCACAATGTAACCACCAACTGTACCTGCGACGGACTCTACGTCATGTCCCACATAGACAACCACGCGGTGCCCGTAGGCGACAACCCTGACCTTCCCGCTGAACGACGCGACGTGGTGCATCAGCGCACGCCAACCCTCTCGGGCCATAACGCTCTGGTCTATCGTCTGTGACATCCCTTGGAGGATCACTGGGCCATCGGTTGACATGTAGTAGACCCGCCCTTCCAAGGCGACCGCTGCGTTCTTGTTGACGCAGATGTACTCACCCGACAGCTCGATAGGTACGAAGTCAGAGGGCTGCTGACCGCTCATGTAGTAGTTTTTGCTCTCGGTGAATACGAGAACGCCGCGCTCATGGGGCAGCAGATCTATCACCCTGAAAGGTAGCGTGGAGACATTCTTGCGTTTCCAGCCCCACGGCAAGTAGGGTTCGGACAACCAGACCTCGTTGTTCTTGAACGCGGCCAATATGCCGTTGCCGACGCTCACCAAACCTTGTAGCTGCTGAAGTTCTTCCGAGTCAGAAATGTACCCGTCTGTAGGGCAGGCATCGCCAAGTGCCGCCCCGGTAACCACGTCTTCAAAGTACAGGGTGTCGCCGGCACTGGTGGGGATGATGTAGTTTTCGGAGGACATCCCGTAGGTAGTGCGCTCCGTATCCCCTGTCAGCGACCCTGTGTAGAGGAACTCACCACCAACAGACCGATACAACCGCAGCGCGTGGAGTGGGTAGCGCCCGTCACCGATCCCGAATGAAGCGATTGCGGCTAAGAATACCGGTACATCCACGGCAACACGTACGTTTTCTCGCCCAGGCTGAAGGGTCACTTCGACAGGCAAGGAGAGTTCTGATTCTTCCCCCAACCGGTTCACCCATGTGACGGCATACGCTCTGGTCTCATAATCAGACCCCAGCCCGAACGTAAGCTTCAAGTCCCAGTGGGTGCTGTCGACCGCCGCCACGGATCCGGTAACACCACGCTCAATGTCGATGGTCCCTGACAAAGCCGGGTTGGTGTGGAAGACTACCCTGTAAGACTGCTGGTTGTATGTGAACTCCCAAGCAACAGCGACCGTGGGGTTCTCCGGGACAGTCGTATCCCCAGCAACGGGAGCCAGCGCAGCCGGGACCGCGCTGTTGTCGAAAGAGAGTTCCGTATCGGACTTGATCCAAAAATCTCCGAGCAGGGTTAGGCCGAGCGTACTAATGCCCTCCCCGTAGGATGTAGCAACATAGGTTCCGTCATAGACGCTCACCTGCCCCGTGCCCAACACCGAGAGCGCGGTTGAAGCGTTATTCAGGCGAATGTATTTGACATCACCGTTGAGGAGGTACAGCGTGGCCGGCTCCGTTACAGTAGCCCCCGCCACAAGGATTGCGCTCGATACCTCGGCGTAAGTTACCGCGCTGGCTGTCTTCGTTGTGTAGGCTGTGAGCGCCTGACTAACCGTGATCCTGTATGAATCAGACCACCCGTTGACCTGTGTGCCGTTAGGGGTGAAGCCGGTGACATCAGAAGTAATATCCCGCAGTAAAGCCCCGTTGGGGTCTGACAGCCACAACTTGATCGAGCTGGTGCTGAGTTCCGACATGGCTACAGGTGGCCCCGCTTTTACGGTGTCGAGCGTTACCCCTATCTGCGCCAGTGAATTGTCCCAAGACGAACTTTTTATGGTGCCGACTTTGTAACTCGTAGTCACTGTCGACCCTGTGTTTTCCCCAACAAGGCCGTACCGAAACTCAGGCGTGGTGCCGTTCATGCCCGTCCAGTAAAAACGCTTATGGTCATCTTGGGCGACCGGCGACCGAACCGCATCAACGTCATAGGAAAACGTGTAACTGCGCTCCGAGCCATCCGTGTGCGAATAGATGAAAGCCCCTTTGATGGGTTGCTCTGCTGGGGGTGTTACGATCTGGGTGTTGCGTTTGTACCCACGCAGTGAGTTGAGCGTGAAGTCAACACCGTGGCAAGACTGGGAAGCGTTTTCCGGTATGTCGGCAGGGTCCGCCAACAAGTTCAACCCGGCAAAATTACTGAGTTTTAGCAGCATAGTATTTACGGCCAAGTAAGCGGTGGGAGTTCAGCCAGCACTTCTGCAACTGTTGGAAGTGGGCGTAGTCCTTGCTGGTACTGACCGAGTATCTCGTAGCACTTCGCCCATGTAGCGTCACGGTTATCAACGCCACGCTGCCCTTCAAGAGCAAAGTTCGGAACCGAAGACGTGGCGTAGGTGCAGAGCGACAGGATGCCGTCGTAGAACCGTTCCTTGGCCCATGTATCGAGTCTGGCTTGCACGGCAACGGTGATGTCGTTGAGCCGTTTGGCGGGCAGTTGTTGCGCAGCTTCCTGTTCGGCGAGTGCTTCAGCGGCTTCCCACGCAGCAACCTCTTCCGTGGTCATCTCGACTTCGACGCCATCAATTAGTTTTTTCATTTAGGTTCTCCGAATAGTCAATCGATACAACCCGTCAGCAAATGTCCCTGAACTCGGCGTAAGGACCATAGAAGTAGGCTTGGCTGCTGTTGAGTTAGACACAGAGGTTTTTGAGCACTGACTAGCCCCTGCAAAGTTAGCTACCAGACACGCGTCAAGCACTCCGGTTTTGCGAATACCGCTAAAGGTAATATCGAAACAATCCAACTCACCACTCCCCATTGCGCCTGTCAATTGAGCAGACGCTAGACCAGTAAATTGAGTTATCGTGTTTGTGGTTACATCAACAGACCTAATCCCATAATAAGTATTCCCAGTCCAAGCGCCAGCCGTAAAACCTATATTCGCGCCGTTTGTACCTACTTCAATGACACCTGAGATAAATATCTCGTTGACCTCTGTATCACTAAACGGCGCAGTAATTGTGATATTGGCTGTTGCGGCAGCTACTGTCACATCCGGTAAAGTCCATTCAGACTGGCGACCAACAGTAGTGAAGGTAGTCCCGTCACACTCAAGCAAGAAGCCTTCGCCTTGGTACATCGTGATCGTCGTCTTACCGTCAATAGTCTCTGACGCATTCGGATCAAGCGTGATGACTCCAGTACCTGAGTTCTTGATGTAACAGAACCACCCTGAGCCAAGAGTTACAGCAGCAGTCAGAGTTTGAGTGAAAGTCCCTGAAGTGACATCAACCAACGTACCTTTGTCGCCTGCTGCGAGGATCGTGTTGGACGTGCGCGTCGAGCGAGTGATCGAGGCTGCGCTCCCCGACACCACAAGGTCACCAGAACCAAGCAAGGTGCTGCCGTTCACGGTCTTGATGTTCGTGCCAGAGACCAGCGTAGGCTGAACAGCAACATCCCCTGACCCCAACAGGCTTGTGCTATTCACAGTCTTGATGTTTGTACCTGATACGAGCGCGTCTTGCTTGGTGGCGGTGGCGATTGCGGACCACGCGGCTAGGTTCGCGCTGTATGCTTGGACAGAAACCCCAACGTCAGCGTCATCGAGTTTGGCGTTGAGCGCCGTCTGCAAATCGGTTTGGGACGACAGCGTCCCGGTAATCCCGCCCCAGCTAGAGCTGCCCCCACCACTGGCGTTGAACGTGATGTTCGGGTACGTGCCTGAGAGGGTGACGTTGGTCCCTGCGATGGGGTTGAACTGTGCCGGGACGGACCCTGTGCTGGCCTTGCCATCCAGTGCGGTCTGCAGCCCGGTAACGTCAGTGATTGTGTGCGCGTGGGTGGCGGCTGCGTAGCTGCCAGAGGCTTGCTTACCATTAAGCTGGGTCTGGATGGCCGACGTTACACCATCAAGGTAGCCAAGCTCGGTAGCAGAAACGGCAACCGGGAAGTCGGAGATACTCGACAAGGCGTGCGTGTGCGCCGATGGCGTAAAGTCTGAGGGCTTGCCGGTAATCCCAGCCCAAGGGGCCGCGTCTGCCGTAACTGCGGAAGTCACCTTGCCGTCGTCGTTCGGGTCATAGACGCTCTTCAGCATGTCCCCGGTGCCGGCTCCAGACGGGCCTGCCGGACCTTGCGGTCCTTGTGGCCCAGTAGCACCTGCCGGTCCTTGAGGGCCTTGAGGGCCATCGGCACCTGCCGGTCCTTGCGGCCCCGCCTGTATGATCTCAACAGCGCGAGTGACGACTTCCTGTACCGTAATCGCGCCAGCCAACTCCTTGACGATTACCTTATCGCTCATACGCGTGTCACCTCTTTCGACACGGAGTAGCCACCTTGGACAAGCCTATCTACCGAAGACCCGTTGACGATCTCCAAGTCATACACGCCGTCGTGGGTAAAGGTCGCCGTGGTCGTGGCAGGAATGGACATCGTCACGGTTCCTGCAGCACCGCCAAGAGTGATGCCTCCGTTCTCGGTAGTCATTGTGTGGACAACCTCTGCCGAATCGACAGTCCTGCGTAGCTGCATCCGAGCAGTGCGCCCAGTCAGATCAACCGGTGTGCCAGCGCCATTCTTCCACGTCAGCTCTTTGATGAAGGTCGCGCCTTGTTCAATCACGATGTCGTATTTAGCTGCTGGCATGGTTACCCCGTGAATAGTTTGTAGAAAGCCGCTGCCTTCTCAGCCGCGCCGGCTTCAGTGTCGAGCACGTAGGCCCGGTAGAGCATGTAGTACACGATGTTGTCCGCGTAGATGTCACGCACGTCCAGATTGCCGCCGTAGGCTACCGTGGTAGGGAGAGCTCCGTAGGTGAGCGACACCGTGGCGGGCGAAACGCCCTGTGCGGGATAGACGTAGAACGTGTTCGGTTGGGGGTCTTCCATCCAATGGACTACGTCGTAGGACTGCGGGGTGACCATCCAGCTTGGATCGAAACGATCAAGGGATGCCCGGTCGCATTTGGTGATGGCGTTGCCGCCGTCGACGCGGCGAAGCTCAATGACCGAGATGCAATCACTTGGAGTGGTCTGCTTTGCCCCGGCCACCAAGGTCGCATTCGCAGTCTTGATCTTGGCGTCTGGCTTGAACTTCACCAGCGCCAAGGAACCTTCGTTCAGCGAATCAACATGGAAGTCCTGCGACCAGCGATCAAGTGCAGTGTCATTCAGGAGGGTCGCCGCTTTGGCAACGATTGAGGCGACGGTTGTGGTCATGCGTCAAACCCATAACAAGTGTGGGCAGACGATACTTTTGCCCGCCGTTTATGGGTGTGCTTGCACTCTGAGCTGGGCTTTTCGGTTGCCAAGCACCGCAAAAGCCGAGGCGGAACCGATGGCCTGGTTGAAGATCTGGGCGTGGAATGTCGCCAAACTGGGGTTGCTCCACGGCTTGTTCGGCATGACCATCAGCTTGGACAACGCCCCGGAAGCAATGCCTTCTTTCCAACGGTCGAAGATGTCAGGGATGGTTGTGGCCGTATCGGTGATAGTCAGGACAACCGTCACATCAAGCGGCGTGGTGTCGAGCGGTGCCGGGGTTAGCCGGAAGTCGGTGTTGGTCAGTTGTTCGATGTACTCAGGCTTTCCGCTGCCGGAAACAAGTCGGTTCCTGTTCTCGGGCGTGATCGGCTCAAGAACACCATCACCGATGCGCGAGAAAATAACTTCCGACAGTACGCTATTTGCTGTGTTGGCAGTGATGGTGTAGGTGTCCGTGCCGGCGACCATAGGGACCGATTGCGATTCGCGGAAGACCCTGGAGTCGCGGCAGAGATCATCGATAGCGTCACGAACCGCGCGCTCGGCTATGGGGCTTGGGCACCCATCAACGCTAGGCAGTACCCTCGACAGGTAGTGAGACATCTCCATATCAAGCCTCCGTCACCCCGGTCGTGGTGCGCACCCCGGAACCCATCTTGCTGCGGATGGTGTTGCGGATGTTGTCCTTGGCCTCGGTCTTCTTCAGAACGACGCCAAAGTTGCGCTGGGCGTATGTCAACATCTGATCTTTGGTCATCGACTCAAGATCCGCCAGCGGCGGCTCATCCTCTTCGACCTTGCGTTCCGGCTTCTCTGCGACGTCGTACTTGCGTGCTGACTCAGCAGCTTCGAACTCGGGGTGCTGCAGCAGTTGGTCGGCAGCGCGGGCATCGACCGCAACCACTCCGCCTTTCGTGAAGGTGGCGCCGGAGTTGTAAAGGTAATCGGTCCAGACTTCTTCCTGGCCGAGATAGCGGACTTTGACTAGATCAGACATTCTCGCGCTCCATTGGAGACTTGGTTTCGTAGGCCAGCAGACGTTGCATTGGGTCGATCAGGGAAGCCAGGTAGTTCGGGGTCTCTTCCCCGTCAGGCGTAACCATGACGACCGGGATGAGCCGACGCGCCTCCTCCTCAGTAATGACCTTGCGCTCAAGAGCACCAGCCCAGAAGGGTTCTGCAATGACCGAATCAACGACCGAGTTCAGTTCTTCCATATCGACTCCAGAATAGATGCTGCTTTGTACGCCGCAGGCACCACAATGGGCGTGACTGCAAATGAAAAACAGGGGCCGAAGCCCCTGTTGTGTTTGCTGCTAGTGGTTAGACGCCGACGACAGAGTCGATGGCGATCACGCCGTTGTCAGTCGGATCTTCCGAGCCAACCTTGAAGCGGAGCTTTGCCTTACCACCCATCACCTCGCCGCCGAGTTCCACAGCGCGACCCATGTTGTACTCGTTCTCCAACCAACCGAAGTGGTAGTCAGAAGACTTGGCCTTGCCATACACGTTGCCCAGAGCCTGGGCGCCGAGCAGGATGGCACGATCAACCGCAAAGGAAGCGGTGATCGCAGCAGCGACGGATGCCGTGGTTTCGGTTTCCGTTGCCTTGTTGGCAGAGGTCACGTACTTGTAGGTGGTGTTGCCGGAGTTGAAGCGGATGGCACGGTTCAGCTTCTTGACCAGGATGCCGTTCCACATACCAACTTCGCCCTTGAACAGCGGGTGCTTGGAACCGTAGGAAGCGCGGTTCCATGCGTTCTGCTGGAAGGCCCGGATCGAACCGTTGCTGGTGGTGTCGGCCAGGATTGCAGCGTACTGGCGCGGCGAAACGTACATCACCCACATCGGATCATCGGCAGCAGCCGGATCGTCAGCAACCTTGACGCACTGCAAGCTGAAGGCCATCTCATCCAACTGGGTGCGCAGGGCATCGATGTTGGCGAGCAGCAGCTTGTCGGTCGTAGCGATACCGGACACAACGCGATCACCACCAACAGCCAGGCCAGTGCCAGACACGGTGAAGTGACGGTTACGGGTCGGACACTTGACGGTGTTGGTCATGATGGTAGCGAAGTCACCATCAGAAGCCAGCGGCACGATCCAGTCGGTAGTAGCTTCGTCGCCGCGAGCGCCGGCCAGATGAACCAAAGAGGTCTGGTCGTCAAAGCGCGAGAAGTAGCTGGTCAGGTTGGCCATCGCGACGTTGCGCAGGTCATGCACAGTGCGCTGCGAAGCCATACGACCGCCCACGTCAACAACCTTGGTGACGTTGTCGATAGCGATGTCCATCGACGCGGAGGTCAGAGCGGCACCCGTACCTTCTGCATCAGTGTCGCCCATGACCGGCTTGCCAGTCAGGATGCCGAACATATCGACAGAGACCGAACCACCTTGGGTTTTGCTCAGATCGGTCACGCGGACGATCGGCATGTCGGCCGAGGTCTGCGCGCGCATCTTGTTAAGAGAGTCCGCCGTGGTCGGAGCCGGGCCGGTCAAAGAGCGGCCGAAGCCAGGGGTCTTTTGGGTCTGGGCAAAGAGCGCGACGGAATAGAGTTTGCGATTGAGGGTAGTGTTATACGACCCATCAACCTTGGTAGCAAAAGAACCAGTAGATGACATTTTGAATTACCTCGAAAAGGGAGTTAAATCGCCTTGGCGAGAAGCTCGTTGATCTGCGCTGGGGTCATCTTGTCCATCATGGCGAACAGCTTTGCCGGGCTTTGTTCTACCAATGCCTCGTCAGACGACTGCTCCGAAACCATGCCGCCGGGCATATCGCCTAGCGTCTTGGGCGTGAAACTCTGCGCGTTATCAACCACCTTCTTCACCTGGGCGGTGATGTCTTTTGGCGGGGCTTTTGGCGGGGCGAAATCTGCGGGCAACTCAGTTGGTCCGTAGATCGCTTCCACCACGGCAACCGCCTTGGCGAACCTTTCGGGCAGGGAAAGCTTTTGATTGATAGGCATTGTGCGAAGCTGCTTGTCCGCTTCTATGGCTGCTTGCCAACGCTCTGGGTCTTTCGATTCCCAGTACCGCAACGTCGGGTTCTCATCCACAGCCTTGCGTGACTGCTCTGCCTGCTCGCGCGCTTGGGCTTCCTGTCGAGAAATCTCGACCCGCTCAAGTTGATCGAACCGTTCCTGGTATTGCTTCAACTGCGCTTCCAGTCGCTTCGTGTGTTCGATCACCGGTTTGAAGTGGGGGAAGTCCTCCACCAACTCGGCGATTGAATCGTCCGAAATCAACTGTTCGCTGGGCGTTTCGCTCTGGGAGGGTTTGTTTCCCGCCAGTTGCGACTCGATCTCAGCGATGCGCTGCTGCAATTCCTGCTGCACTTGCTCCGCAGCCACACGCCGTTCGCGCTCGGTCTGCAACACCGCATAGGGAATCGTGTGTTTCCCGTCACGGCTGGAGATTGGTGCAGGAGTCTCTTCTTCGACCTGGTCGGCGATCTGCTCAGGCTCGGACGGCGCCTCTGCTACTACGTCCTGTTCGTCAGCATCGCCCGGCTGTTCTTCGACTGCGCCAGCAAGCAACGCGTCGATCTCAGCAGGGTCCGTCGGAAGTTCATCCGGGTTCTGCACGTAATGCTCAAAATCTTTGACTGCCATCTGCCTCTTCCTCTATCGGTTGGAAATCCGGTGTGCCCATCTCGCTGGGCTGCGATGGGGAGGAAGATAGTCAGTGGCTATTGGAATGGGTGTGCTTGCACATTCCCGACTATTGGCAAGGCGATAAAAAACCCGCACTTGGCGGGTTGGGGTTTCACATCAGGAGAAGGAGGATCAACTCCTCTTCGTCTCGTCGCCGCTTTGCGTTCGCGATGGCCTCGCTGGCCAGGGCCGCGACGTCCTGCTGGATCTCGGCCAGGTCAGCACTGAGCAGATCGATCTCGGCCTTTTGGATTGGGGCAACTGCAGGCGCCTCGACCGGGATGGGTGCCGGCTGTGGTGGCGGTGCAACCTGGGGCACGACCTCGGCGGGGGTCTCCGCAAAATTGCGGGGGTCTTTTTCCCCTGGCCGGTACAGCCGCTCTGCGTGCTTGCGCTGGGCTTCGAGGTGTTTCTCCTCGTCGCTGTTATCAGGACCACCGAACAGGTTGGTGGCTGACGCAGCTGAGTCATAAGCAAGCCACGACACACGAACATCGCACGGGGTAGCACTGGTGTCATAAGCAAGCCATGAAACGCGAACGTCGCTAGCGGTTGCCGCTGAGTCGTAGGTGAGCCAACTGACTTTAACTTCAGCCATGTGCTACCTATATGCTCGTCAATTCAACGGTAAGCGCGCCAGTAGAAATCAGGGCGATCTCACCAGCAGAAAGAGTGATGGTGTGCAGATCAAAGGCCGGACTCAGCGTCAGAGAGCGTGTGGCAATCGTCGTAGCGCCATCTTTGATCGTGACGGATAGGTTGTTGCCGGTAGAGCTAGATGCGCGAAGCTGGATCGTTTGTGATGCCGTACCCGGGTACTGCGTGGCGTTCAGCCCGAGAGAGCAGACAGCACCTAGCGTTGAGGTCGAGATGTAGTCCGCATCCGATGGCATTACCTCGTCCAGCATGGCGTACAGGTCGGAGCCAGTTGAAGCAGTCCAGCCTGAGTTGGATACGTCTGACGTTGGGCGACCAATGGTCGGGAAGGACGCTGTTGCGAACGCTGACAGGGTTTGCGCCGCCTGCGTCAGATTGGCTGATCCTGTGATGCCGCCAAGGACGATGCCAGAAGCCGTCAGTGTCTCGGCAAGTTCGATCAGGTTGCCAGCACCAGTGATCTGGATGCTGCCTGCTGCGGTTAGCGTCTGTGCAGCCTGAGTGATCGACGCTGTGCCACCAACAGCAACTGCGCCGGAAGCACTTGCGGTTTCAGCAGCCTCGCTGATCGATGCCGTGCCAACTACACCGGAATCGACTGTGCCTGACGCAGACAGCGTTTCTGCGGTTTCTGTAATGCTGGAGGTTGCGCCAATGGCTACGGAACCAGAAGCGGAAGCGGTCTCTACTGCCTCGGTGATAGATGAAGCCCCACCGACAATGATGCCGCCAGAAGCGGATAAGGTCTCAGCGACTTCAGTCGCGCTGAATGTGCCTGTTACATCACCGCCACCAGCAGCAACCGGAACAAAGATTCTGCGACTGATTGGTTTGAAGATTTGCCAAGGGTTCTGGCTGATGCTCCGGACTTCAGATTCCGATATGGCCCTATCAAAAAGTAGTATTAGTGGCGCTCTACCGTTTAAGCTGTAGTAATTGGCTGCGGCAGTCCTTGCGCCTAACAGCCATGTTTTACCGGAACCAGACGAGGTTGCGCCAGAAGAAGCAACGGCTGTTATATTGTAAAATTGCCCGTTGTTTAATATGGCATCAGACGGGTTGTTACCCGTTGTCAATGCACCATTAACATAGATCGAGCCTATACCAACAGCGTTTGTTGAGAACCTCGGCTTTCCGTAGTCGCCAACCGCCCCAAAGCCGTTTCCTAAGTTAAGTTCCCAAAACGTTGCCGCAAAGTTTGTTCTATTGGTAACAAGCTCAGCGACTTTTGACGAATCGGTACCAACCGTGGCATCCCTTGAGACTACTGCATGCACACTTAGAGTGCCTGACAACTCAAAAGGCAATTCAATGTATTGCGGAGTCGTTATTGCTACCGCGTTACATTTGTGCGCTATGCCCTGCTGTGTTGTTACAGAGTACGCACCAGCATATGGCAGACTCTTTTTTGTAACGAAATCATAAGCGCCAGTGCCTGATACAGCAGCACGAAGCCCCCTAGTTATTGGATTCGACCAATCAATCTCAACCGGACCTTGCGGCTGCTGAGTCCAGGGTGTCTTAATCAGACTCATGATTTACACCGCGTTGCCGGTCACTTCTGAATACTTGACGTAATGCCCAGATGCCGCAAGCGCAGCACCTGAGTCATTCTTCAGAATAATTTTCGTCTGCTGTGGCAATGCTCCAGCAAATGCAGCGGCGAGCGAGAACGTGCCAATCTGAGCAGTCGAATTTGTATTACAGGGGACAGTACCAACAAACGTCAGATTAGGCTCGTCAGTCGTAGTCGTACCGGACTCAGGGCCAGATTCGAAGTCGGTTCCGTCAAGAGAGCCTTTAGCAAATACCACTACCTGCTTGTTCCCAGATACAGTTCCCGGCGTGACCTTGACTTGCAGGATTACGTCCAGCGGATCATTGGTCGTGTGGTTAATCGTTCCGGCTGAAACATAGGTTCCGTTGCCAAGAGAATCAGCAGCCGTCGTGGTCAGAGTGGTGATTGCTCCAACGACTTGAGTGATAGCGCCCATTTACACGCCCTCCAGTGCTTTTGTAACGTCCTGCGAAGTCACAGGGTCAGGGAATATCGCGACGGACAGCAGCGCAGAGATTGCACCAGACAGCGCAGGCTGGGCCACGGCGAACGCTTCGAGTTGCGCCCGGGTCACAGGATGACCGATGTCGAAGTTCGATTGCTCGATCAGCTTCAGCGCCCATTTGACGTTTGCATCAGCGGCGCTCATGGCTTCCAACGCATTCAGGAAGTCACCACCAGACGGAGCCATAACAGCCAGGATAGTACCGATGCCGATAGGAGTACTCACGATCTTGGTGCGACCTTCAGACAGCGCAGCAGCAATCGCCCCATGGTCATCGAGCGGCAGGCCAGTGGCCTGGATTTCAGCGAGCGTAGTCATGATCAGGTATTTGCAGCATTCAACGTGAAGCTGGAGATCGTGATGGTCTGGCCGGAAGTGATCGTGCCGTTCAGGTTTAGATCACCAGACCCAACACCAGCAGTACCTTGCACATGGACGGTCGTGCCAGCATTGTCCTTGATTCGGAAGTGCGTCGGCGTTGCGCCAGAGCCAGCAGAAGCGGTACCAGTCCAAGAGCCTGCGAGAACCTTCGACGTGCCGGAAGCAGCAGCCATCCAATCGGACGGCAGCGTCAGCGTGGCGAGCAGCGTACCGGAGTCAGCGGCAGCACAGTTAGCAGGAGCCGAGCCGGAGAAGATGTATAGCTTGGCACTCGCGCCAGCCGAGGATTCAACCAGATCAAGCTGGCCAAGGTAAATCGTGGATGAGTATTGGATTGCCATTATTTGTACTCCGGATGGTTTTGACTTCCGTTTTGCTCTGACAGGTAGCTGTCTCGGCAGTGATTCGGGTCGTTAAAAAGTAGATTGATGAGCGCTTCAGTCTTCGTCCAGCCGCGCCGATAAGCTGCGGCGCTGATGGTTTCATCTGGCATGGTGCCGATGAGGACAGTCCCGGCAAGTTGGTCGATGGCTATCAGGACGCGCTTGAAGTAGCTCACCTGTTCAGCCCTTGGATGCTGTCTCGCAAGGCATCCGCATTGGCCTTGCTGCCTGCGGATGAGCCGAAGAAGTAGCTGACCACCTGTTGGGCGTTGCTCGCGAAGTAGCCGACGATGGCGCCGACCAGACCGATCACCCCGGCGAAGATGGCTTGGTCAATTGTCACCTTGCCGGTAACCATCATGTAGAGGCCCATCAGGGTGACCGTCATCACTGCGACGAAGCTGGCCAGGATGACTAGCCCGAGTTTGAAGACCTTGTCATCGCGGTACTTTCTGGCATCTTGAGTGTCGCTGACGTAGAGCTTTTCTCGCTCGAAAGCGAGTTGCTCGAGGGAGGCTTGTTGAGATAGAACTGCCTGCTTGAACTGGAGTGAGAGAGCCGGGTCTGCAGAAATCGCCTTTGCTGCATGGTCAGTGCCCTCCAGTCCGGTTACCTGCTTTGCGATGTCCATGACCTTGCCGGCCACGTCAGCTTGCTTCTTGCTCCCGAAGATCGAGACCAGTTCCGGGATGACTTCAGCGATGAGACTCACCGCGATAGGGACGATGGGTGCCATTACTTCACCACGTCCTTGATTTCTTCAGCAAGATCCGTAACAACTTCAGCGACAGGCTTCACAGCGGCAGCGGCCACCGTTACAACCACATCAACAGGAGCGGCGACGATCTTGACTGCATCAAAAGTGAGATCGCACAATGAATCGAAAAGGCCCATTTCAGTTGATCCTCTGGTAAGTTTTGCCGTCATAGACCAGCACTTCGCCACGGTTGCGCGGCCCAAAACCAACGTGCGTCCATTGCTCTCGCTCGAGGATCAGTTGGTCGAAGAAAATCCCCGAGTCGCGGATTGCCTTCCACACCTCGCGTGGCGTGCCGAACCCCGGCACCTTGATGTCCGCAGCCCAGCCGGTCATGTGGTCGCTGGTCTTAGAGCCGCCAATGCCGGTGTTGACCGTAGGGCTGCGATACCCGGAAGTCACGATGACCGGCTTGTCGAGGTGCTCCCGGATCAAGTCCAGTCGCGCTGCAGTGTTAATCAGGGCGAACATCACCTCGGGCGTCGGGTCGTTGGCGAAGTCATGGCGGGCAGCCCAGTCGGACTCGGTGAGTTCGGCCAGCGTGAAGAAGCGGGAGAGTTTCATATCAGCCACGATAAGCCCTCCCAAGGACGACACGGCACATGCGATCAACATCACGGCGCATCTTTACTACAGCGGCGAGTAAGCTAGTCATTTGACCTCCAGACTCACTCGGTTTCCAGATTCCTGCGCATCAATGACAAGCACGCGTAGGCGTTCCGCAGCCAGCACATCTGCAAGGACAGCGTGCTTACCGCGCACATTGCCGAGAACTGCATCGCATTCTGGATAGCCGCCGATCCATCCAAAGCCTTCGGCATAGACCAGTTCGCACTGGAATGTCGGCGAGTATTTGACCGTGACCTTATATCGGCCAGATTCAAAATCTGAGCTTCCATTGCCTGCTCCTACGAGTGAGAACCGCCTGTTGTTGAGGTACAGCACACCGTTTTCAATCAAGAGTTCCATGTCTTCGTCATCACCGGATTGCCATAGCTGGAAAAGGATCAACATGCTGAGAGCGATCACTACACCGATAAGGACGTAATCGCCGGGAGTCATCACTTCACCTGCGGAACCATGACACCGCGCTCACGCTGGAAGCGTTCTTCCTGTGCGTGGTGCTCTTTGTGAGTAGCTACGTCTCTTTGGAGCACCGTGATCTCTTGTTGAGATGTCTTAACAGCGCCGAGCGTATCCAAGATGACGTAGCCGACGACGATCTGAAGCACGCCAAGCAGAGCAAGCGCCACACGAAAACCACCCCGACCTTGGTTGATCAGCTCCATTTCTTTCCGTTCGTGCTCGGAAAACGCGACGGTGTGGGACTTGAAGTCGTCAGCAAGCGCACGGGTCAATGACGTGTTGGTATCCAGACTGGTGGCGATCTTGTTCATGATGAGCAAGAAGGCTTTGTCCTTGGGGTCGGTCGCAGCGACGATCAATTCTTCGATCTGGTTCTGCAGTGCGTCGGTTGCTCGTCGGTTTGTGTCACTCATGCGGGTTCAACTCCGGTCACGTTCCCTTCCTTGTCGCGCACCACTTTCTTGGGTGCGTTCAAGGATGTTGCTAGGGCTGCGTTGGTTTTCTGCATCTCGGAAACCATTGCTGCCAGGGCTGTCACAGCCTCCTTGCCGCCGGTTTCCTTCTCGGGTTCTTTCTCGGGCTTGGCCTCTTGCTTGGCTCGGATGATCTCGGCCGCGATGCGCTTCTCTTCAGTCTCGGCACGGATGCGCTCGGCTTCGATCTTGGCTGCGGCATCAGCTTCTGCCTTGATCCTGGCCTCTTCCTTCTTGGCCTGGATCGCCAGCAACTCGCGTTCGCGCTGGGCCTTCATCTCTGCCACCTTCATCAGCTTGGCGAACTGCTCGCGCTCGGCCTCGACAGCCTGCATGGCCTGCAGCTTCTCGCGCTCGATCAGCTGGCCAACGGCCACCTTGTCCCGTTCGACCGCCAGCTTCTCGCGCTCCAGGGCGTTCTGCTCGGCGAACTGGGCAACCTTGATCTGGGCGTCTTGGGCCTTGCCGTCAGCGACCTGCTTGAGTTGCTGGTTCTCGGCCTGGAGCATCTGGATCATCTGCATACCCTGCTCGATCTGCATCTGCAACTCGGGCGGGATCTGGGGCTGCTGGTCCTCGCCATCAGGGCTGATGCCCAGCTGCTTGCGGATCAGGTCGGCCATCTCGCGGCGCTTGGGCAGGTCGGTCGATTCGAGGTAGTAAGGCACGATGACCGCCTGCATCTCAGGTGGCATCGACTTCAGGACTTCGCCGATCTGCACCATCTGCTGCTGGCGGTAGGCCGGCGTCGATGGGACATCGGACAGGGCGACCTTGAGGGTGACTCGGGTGACGTCGTTGTTGCGGTACTGCAGGCCGGACATCGGATCGACCACGGGCTGATTCAGGATGACCTTCTTCTGCCGGCCTTCCTCGCCGGCCATGACCACGATATTTGTCTGCAGCGACATGTCCTCGATGATCAGATCGATCAGGCGTTCGCCGACCAGGCCACGGCTGTAGCGGTAGTTGTCGTTGATGTCGGCAACCGAGGTGGTGCCCTGCTCGACCAGCGTGTCCATCGCCTTGCCGGACGTGGCGCCCTCTTGGCGGCCCATCATCGTGTTGTAGATGCCGGCGACTCGCTGGATCGCGGACTCCGAGTCCTGCATGATCTTGTACTGCTGGTCGCTCAGTCCCAGATCGTTGTCGACCTGTACGCCAGCTGCGTTGCGGCGGTTCGGGTTGAGGATGACCACAGCGTCGGGGCGGGCAACCTCGCGCACCAGGTCATCGAAATCATTGAAGTTGCGATCCAGTGCATCCGAGTCAGCCAGGACGCGCTTGGACGACAGGAGCCACAGCAGCTTGCGGCGCCGGGCATTGACTTCGTCCTGCATCGGGATCATGTCCCGAATCACGCCATACGGGATCTGCGTCTTGTCTTCGCGGTAGCCCCAGAACGGGATGTACGGGAGGTTGTTCGAGTTGTGCTCGAGATCCTGCAGCAGGTGCGGGCCGACCCAGATGCTGACGCGCAGCTTGGGGAACACAGCTTCGCGGATGTTGGCCATGCCGGTCGCGAGTGCAAGCGCGTGTGCCGGGTTCTTCGGGTCGAACTGCACCGTCTTGCCGGTCTGCATCGTGATGACCTTCTCGCGCACGAAGATGCGATACCAGATCTCACGGACCTGGACCAGGCCAGACTCGACGTTGCGCCACTCGTCCTCGAGGTAACCGGTGCGCGTCTCAGCATCAAAGGCACGGAGTAGCTCGTCGTTGGACTGGGCCAGCAGGCGCCACTCAGCGTCCCAGCCGGAGCCGGCGGCCTTGATGAGCTCTGCCTTCTCGGGGAAGTATTGGGCGACCAGGTCGTTCGGATACCAGCGTTCGCGGACCAGGTAACGGGCGTCGGACAGGTCGGTCTTGCGGGCTGACCAGTCCCAGAATATCTCGCGCCGATGGACGGTCTCGACGCGGTACTTGAAAGCGAAGGGGTTGGGGTTGCGGCCTACTTCGACCCAGCCCAGACCGGCCTTGATCTGGTGGCTGTAAGCCTCCGAGATCGCCTGGTCGGCACGGGTCTCGCGCTCTGCCTCGGCCAGCTTGGCTGACAGAGCCTCAGCGACTTCCTGGTGTGCATCATCGTCTGCAGAGACGCGCCAGTCGGAGCGTTGCTTGGCCTCCATGCCCAAGAGGGCATTGACCGTTGGCTTGATGATGTTGGTGATCAGCGGGCCCATACCACGGGCCTCAAGCTCCTGCGCAATGGCCGAGTCGATCTGATTGCCGTCGTAGTAGTCGCAGGAGGTGTCGGAATCCTTGCGCCATGCGGGCTGGCGACGGATGTCTTCCGCGATCTCTCTACTGCGTTCGAGGGTGATTTGCTGCTCCATCCGGCATAACCTTTTGCAAAAGTTGGCCGGATGGTAGGAGGGTCAGGGGTTTATGGGCGTGCTTGCACGGTCAGACATTTTTTGTGGCCCAGCCGGGTGGTCCCCATACTCGCCGGCCGCCAGCCGGGAAATCGACGTAGCCGCCAGGGGCATCTAGTGTCCGCTCCATCGGCTTCTCGCAGCAGATCGGCGTCTCGTTGCGTTGATCGATCGAGCGGCGATAGTCCTGCTCGTTTCCGCACTGCGGGCATTTTGCGTGATATGTGGGCATCAAAGTCTCCAATCTCGTTTGCCGGATCGCGAGCCTCGGAAGCTCGCATTACCAGCGGTTGCAGAAAACGGGGTGGCGAACGTGAGCGCCAGGGCATCCGCAGAGTCTGGTGAGTTGATGCCGCGCTTCTTCATCACTTCCTTGCTCTCCAGCTTCAGGCGCCGGGATGAGTCGTAGGTGTATTGCGGCGCTGTCATGTCCGCTTCCAGGGCGTCATCGTCGGGCAGGACGTTCGGCTGATCCTCGAGCCATCGCTTCATCTCGCCCCACATCTCGTCACGACGCAGGCCGTAGATGTCGTTCTGGATGGCACGCTCGCCGAAATGCACGCGATTGACCGGGTAGCCGAGCTCGATCAGGCGATCCGCGACACCCGAGCCAACGCCCGTGCAATCGACGTTGATCGCGTCAGGTTTCCAGCGGTCCGCTTCAACGGCAACCAGGCCAGCGACTTCCATCGGGCCGCGCTTGTGGTAGCGGATCACAGGCAAAACCTTGCGGCCCTGACGCATGACGATCGCTGTCGCGTCCTCGCCGTACTCTGCCGGGTCGACGCCCATGATTCGCGGGCCGCTCGCCTCGACCACAGAAACGCGCTCAGGGAGCCTCGCGAGTGCAACTTGAGCCGGATCTATCAGCGGGTTGCCGGAGACGCGCCTGAACGCAAGGTGGATGGTTGCTGGGTATTCCTGATCGAACAGGGCGACGTCGTTGCGGAAATCGTCCTGGATCTTGCGTCTGCGCCACAGCATCTGGTCGTTCGACAGCTTGAACGTCTCGGCGTACTCGCGCTCATCGCCTTGCAGCGTGAAGTCGGACGGTGCCGGGGTGGCGTATTCGGTCTGGAGAAACCAGGGCACGAAGATCAGACGGTAGTCACCAGTCCCGCGCAGTGCGGCCATCGTCATCTTGTGGCACAGGTTGCCGACACCGTTGGCCGTGGTCTCGAGGATGATCTCGGTGCCATCGAGGTCAGGGACTGCCTGGCCCAGGCCGGCCATGTGCTCCTCGGCATTCGACCAGAAGGCGAACTCCGAGCCATGAAAATACTGGATGGTGCGGCCACGGCCGACCGACTTGCTGCCTGCGGTCGCCACAATGTAGCCGGAGTCGAGCTCCGAGAACTTCAGTTCTTTGGCCGATGCAGCGGAGGTCTTCGGCTGCAGGACCGGGGGGCACAGGTCGTGGTAACGCTTCGTCATGTCGAACAGAGCGTCAGTCGAGTCCTGCAGGTGGGTCAGGATCAGGGCCTGCTTGCCGAACGACAGCGACGTGCGCCAGTAGAAGCGGGCCTCGATATAGGTCGAGGCGCCCTGCTGCCGGCCTTTGATGATGATGGCCCGGATGCGGCCGGTCTCGGCAAGCTGCTGCTGCAGCTTCGAGTGGATGATGTTCTGTGCGGCGTTGAGGTGTAGCGGTTCGATCTTCCCGGACTTGGTGCGGATCTTCAGGGCTCGGGGTGCGTAGTGCAGGAAGTCATCCTTGAACGGCTTGAACGCCAGGGCTTCAGGACTCATCAAGCTCCTTCAGGGCTTCTGCAGGGGATAGGGTGATGTTCTGCTCGATGTCTTGACGATCTCGCCACTTGTCGCGCTGGCGATTCTTCAGCCAGAAGATGCAGGCGGTTGTGTCTGGCGGGTAACGCTCAACGTACTCGGTGACGTGCTCGTCGCCATTCGGGTTGGCGCTGATCTTCACGGCCAGGTGCTCGTAGCCAGTGGCGCGCTTGAAGAGTTTCTCGGCCACAGTAGCGTCAGCGATCATCTTTCCGTTTTTTAGGGCTTCACTAAACTCTAAATGCGCTAGTTTCCAAGCGTTTATCGTTGTCTCGCAAACCCCAAGCGCAGTTCCTATTTCAGCATCAGTCGCACCAAGCAGGCACAGGCTGTGCGCAATCCTTGCGTAGCTATCTCGGTATTCGCTTGGGCGACCTCCGCCTTTGTTACCTTTGGCGTGAGCGTTTCCTTTAGGAGCCGGCATACTTTGCCCCTTTCTTGATGTTGTCAGAAGCCCACAGCGGCTGGAGGTTACTAAGCCTCCAACAGGAGTCAAACTGATCCTTGTCGGTCAGGTCAAACGCAGCGCATGGTTTGATGTGGTCGACGTGCCATTTCCCATAGTTTTCCCAGGACATTCCTTCGGAGAACATCGACTCTATGTGCCGCTTCAATGCGTCGAAGTTGTATGTCAAAAGATCAAACAGAGATTCGTCCTTTCTGCCCTTCAGTGCCGCCCACATTCGCGCCGACATGCTCGCCTTGATTCGCGCCGATGGATTGCTTGCCATGTACTTGGATCTACGATTTCTGCGCCGTTGAGACCTGAGTTCCTTTTCTTCGGCATGGGCATCAATTTCGTCTTGGGACGGAGTTATCGCGTTGAAAAAATCTTCGTGGTCAAAAGCCCATACCGCCAAGACTTCGATGCCGATATCGAAAAAGTCAGCAAGCTCCTTGTCCGTCGCGCCAAGCAAGCAGAGCTTCTTTGCCTGTGCGGCGTACTCAGGTTTGTATGAAGAGGGTCTTCCGGTTTTGGCCATGCTCGCTTTTTACCTTTCATCAAACTTTCTGTAGGTGCCTGCACATCACTTCCGGCGAAAAATAGTTCGGGTGATGATGCGGAACTGTGGAACCTGGGGCGCCAGCCAATGCGGCAGCATCCCGCGAGCAACGCCGCGTGTCCGATACACGAAACGCTCCTCGTAATCCCTTGACCGGGTCGGTCCGGTCTTGACCACAAGGCGCTCCAGCTTCCCGGCCTTGACGAGCCGTGAGAGGGCTGACACGACTGCCTGATAGTTGTTCTGATACCCGAGACGCAGGGCGATTTCCTTTGCTGACATCCAGTTCTCCGTGACGTGTGGCATGACCATAGATTCGCGCTCTTCATTCCGCTTTGCTCGCTCGATGTCTCGCGCACCCACAATCAGCCGCCCCGATATTTGCCGTTGCGACGATCTGCCCTCTGGCGATCTTCAAAGTCTCGCGCGCACTCCGCATCGCAGTACGCGCGGCCGTCATCCAACCTGGTGGAACAGTTGCGGCACTCGCCTACCGGATACGCACTGACCGCGTGGGCGAGTTGGTATTGGTGCTCAGAGATTTGCGCTTCAAGCCAGCGGTCTGTGTAGTCCGATGCGGCGTCGATTGGGTCTGATGTGTCGCTCATGCTTTTGTCCTTTCCAAAATAACGTCCTGAAGATTCTTTTTTCCGGCCAGCACTTCCATGACAAGCTCATCCAGCGTGCCGGCTGCGATCAAGTGGTGAATGACTACGGGCTTCTTCCGGCCCTGGCGGTGCAGCCGTGCGTTTGCTTGCTGGTACTGCTCAAGGCTGTAGGTTGGGCCGAACCAGACCACGCCGTCGCCGTGGGCCTGCAGGTTGAGGCCGTGCCCGGCGCTTGCCGGGTGTGCCAAGGCCATGCGCTGCTTGCCGTCGTTCCACTTCTCGACGTCAAGGGCTTCTGCATACGGGAACCTGGCCATGATTCGGTCACGGTCGTGCTGAAAGCCGTAGAAGACCAGGACGTCGCCTTCGATCTCGGCCAGTGCGTCCAGCTTCGCGTCATGGACTTCATGCGCGCCACGGGTCTCGTCATAAACACAGCCGTTGGCAAACTGCTGGAGCTTCCCACACAGCACTGCGGCGTTCGCTGCCGTTACTGCGTCCCCGTCAAGGCGCATGAAAAGGTCACGCTCAAAGCGGCGATAGGGCTCAAGCGGCACGCTGACACTGATTGTGTTGTCGATCCGCTCCGGGAGCTGCAGGTAGTCCTCGGACGACATGCTGACCATGACGTCCTTGACCAGGCCCATGATCTCTTCGAAGGCCCCTGCCCTTGGCTTCCAGGTGAATATCCGATCGCGGCTGCGCTTGTCTGGCTCCATGAAGCGCGACTGGAAGGCCGTGTAGGTCTTCCCAAGGCGCGCGCCGCCATCGCACAGCCCGACCATGGGGAAGAGCTGCTCGACGCCATTAGGGGCCGGGGTGGCGGTCAGCAGCACCAGCCGCTTCGCTGTCTTGCCGAGTTTGCGGGCCAGCTTGAATCGCTCGGTGCCCCGGCGCGGCGGGCAGTCATCGAATACCAGCATCTCGGGGGCCAGTCTCTCGGCGACCCACGGCAACAGCTCCTTGCCGACCGTGAAAATGTCGGCGCCCGCAGCCAGCTTGGCCTCGCGTTCCTTCGGCGTGCCGTCCAGGCTGACGACCGACAGGTGCGGCGCCCACTTCTCCACCTCGGTCGGCCAGACATGCTTGGCCACGCGCTGTGGGGCAACCACCAGGACAGGCGGAGCCAGGTCGCCCAACATGATCAGCTCGGAAATCGCGGTCAGTGTTGTCGCCGTCTTGCCGAGGCCGAGGTCAAGCGCCAGGATGGACTTCGGCACGTCGTGCAGGATGTTCGCAGCGCGGCGCTGATAGGCGTGCAAGGTCAGCATGGGAAGTCCGCCTCCTGGCTAACGACCCGGGCGTCGTGCCCCAAAGCCGTCAAGGTGTCGATGCGGTGTTGCTGCAACGGGGAGACCTTGCCTTTGCCGTTGGGGTTCTTCAGTTCGACCCAGATGACTTTTCCACCTGGGAGGGCGACAACCCGATCCGGCCAGCCACCATGTCCGAGTTTGACGCACTCGCCGCCGAGGGCTTCAACGTGCGACTTGAGCTTGCGCTCCAGCTTGGACTCACCGGCCATG
>JACCDR011265690.1_pt1 | contig 37118 bp, 30 predicted proteins | sample 7446431 | NCBI WGS metagenome assembly JACCDR01 (sample SAMN15323443, study PRJNA562643) | freshwater metagenome | isolation source: river surface water | place: USA:Blue River Watershed | collected 2017-08-17 | reverse complement strand
TTAGACATACTCTGACTGAAGAGCTCGTTAATGGCATTGAGTTCGCTAGCACCACCAGATTTCTTAATGTTCTCTTGGAAGTTCTTAAGACGATCAGTGGCCGAATCCGTGTGTGTTTTGATCTTAGCAAGCGCCGATGTAAGCTTGGTGATACCTTCAGACGAACCAAGCCCCGAAGCCTTGGAGGAGATGAGCTTAAGAATATCAAAGAAATCAGCCTTGATTTGACGGCTATCGACCGCATCGATGTTGAGCTCAAGAAGGTGCTGGTATAGCTTGGTCTTAGTATCAGGTCGAGTAAAGAAACCACGGAACTTGTCGAAGGTAGAGATGAATTCAAGAAGATCATCGTTCGCTTTGATCTTGGTTCCCATCTCCGTTCCCATTTCTTCGGTGGCTTTGGTTACTTGATCGATATCACCGGTAAGCATGCCAATATACTCATTGATGGCGCCCGTGATCTTCTTGCGGTGCTCAACGAGTCGATCAGCGAGCTGCATGGCCTTGCCCTCTACAAGACCGCCGTTGTAGTCTTCTCCACCATACGCGACATCCTCGTATCCGCCCATCGCGGACTCATCATACCCGCCCTGTGTAGAGTTAAATTCAGACATAATGTGTGCGATGATCTGTTTAGTCTGTTGTTCTATTGGGGGGTGTCTGTATGTCGGGCGGCTGTTAGTTGCTCGACTCCGTTTGTTATTTATATTAGTACCACTCAGAATCTCTTTAATATTAAAAATATTTAAATTGTGATAAATTTGCTCTAATTGTCTGATTTTATCTTGAATATTGTAGTTGTGTGTGTTTTGGGAGTGTATAGTGTCATGTCTGTTGGTCTGTGAATTAATAATTTTCTGTATTTTTTGTATGTAGTCTTTTTTTGTCTGTTCTAGTAGTTGGTTGGCTTGTGTGTGTGATAGATAATTATTTTCTGTTATGTATTTTTTTATGTCTGCTATATGTTTGTCTATGAGTTTGTGTATGTCTGTTTGCATGTTATGTAATTGTGTTTGGTTTTGGTTTCCTCCTTTAACCGCTCCTCCAGAAACTTGGAATGGTGTTTCCCCTCCGCGTCCTGAGATGGAACGTGTTGATGTTTCAATGTGTTTAAGCATATTAGATAGCATGTTGTGGTTGTGTATGTTGAGCCTCTATAGGTTCAGTGTCGAATGTGTGAATAAATTAATTTTTTAGAAATCTTCTATATTATAGTATATACGTAATACCCTGTCAGAACCTAAATCTGATCCATAATGAGCGATATTCACGGAGGTAAGAGCAAATATAAGTGTTTGCTCAGTCTGATTCGACACCATTCACCTGAGCTATACGGTTGCATCAACGATCTTTGTCTTGATGGCATCTTCCGTAGCCAGCGTTATAAAAACACCTTTCTACTTCCCGGTAAGGCTCTAGTTAAGAAGATTGCTGATCTAATTGAAGATGATAAGGACAACGAGGCAACGGCCGCTATCAAGAGTCTCATGCTCAAGGATCACTTCACTGCCAAGTCTCTAGCTTCTGCTAAGGTCGTTGGTACAATCGATGACAAGGTCCTCAGTGCCGCTGGCGATGTTGCTTCTAAGTGTAAGGATACCAAGATGTGTACTATCAACTCCAAGGATGAGCCAGTTGTATGCATTCTAGAATACTCTGGTTCGGATGCCCCTAGTAGCGCCGATGGCGAGAAGGTCGAGTCTGTCAAGGTCGGCTCTGGTCCTAAGCGTGGCGGTGCCGTCCCTGATTCTAAGAAGACTGTTGATTCGGTAGTCAAGAGCCTTACTGTGAAGGGTGATGCTAAGAAGACATTTGAGAAGTTCGCTGCCGCTACTGCTGCGATCGTTGCTCATCTTGACAACAATGCTCAGGTGATTCACTACCTCGCCGCCAATCCTATTCTTTCGTTTTACTTCCTTACGATGAATGGTAGCGAGCATGCGCCTCTCAAGAGTGAGGACTTTGATAAGGTAGACTTCGAGTCTGGTCTAGGCGATGTTGATGAGCTTGAGAAGCTGATGAGTGATGTTGAGTTCAACCGCGCTCTCTTCAACAAGATCAATGCTAAGCGCGGCAACCTTCTCCAGAAGAAGGGCGATCGCAATACTCTTCCGGGTGAGCTTCCTAAGGCGTACAAGTCTCTCATTGAGGGTGAAGATGATATGAAGTTGCACTTTGGTAAGTGTCCTGAGGTGAAGCTCCTAATGGACGAGCTTCGTTTCCTTTACGAAGACTCTGTATCTGATTGGGACGATGTCTCTGATGCGCTTGTCCACCTCGCTGCCATCAACTGGAACGACTGTGAACGCCATAGTGTAATGAGTGATAGCAAGCTTTACAAGTGTCTTGTAAAGTGCCCCGAGGCGTTCACGTCTGGTCCTACTCTATTCGTCAAGAGTATCTACTTCATGTACACTCCTATCAACTCGAAGGTAGAGGGCGCGCTTGAGAGCAGCAAGAACGGTGGCGCTGCTTATGGCGGAATGAACCCTTCTGCTGTTAGCAGTGCTGTGTTCAAGGGCGGTGCTGCCCGCAAGGCTATGAAGACTGTAAAGAAGAGTGATAAGATGAGTAAGCTCGTTCGCAGTCTGAGTAAGAAACAGAAGGATGAGCTAAAGGCCCTTCTTAAGTAAAATTGATTTTATGTATTCATAAATATAACTGTGATTCGGTTAAGCTATCTGAGAAGATTGAAGTATGTACCCGTACATCAAGTGCCCTACCTGCAACAATGAGCTGGCCTCTGTGTACCGCGTCTTTCAAGAGATGCGTAAGATGGTAGTGGTTGATCACGATCAGTACTCCACCGAGTTCACAACCAAGAACAGTCTTCTTGAGACCTTCGAGTTGCTCAAGATTAAGAATGTATGCTGCCGCTCGCACATCAACACGGTGCGTGAGTTCAACCCGTTCCTCCACTCGGACAGCTACTAATCATAGCGAATTGAGAGATGCCAGTAGTTCACTCTACTGCTTCTTTTTTTGGTTCAGAATCTAACTAATATCTCAGATACCAATATACGCTGTTCTTATGTGCCGATCTGATACTCAGTATCTATCATCTGATACAATGGTTCCAACCTCTCCTATTGCAACTGGCGACCGCCATGCCGCCCGAGTAAGATACAAGTTCGTTAGTCTGTCTAAGATAGAGGACTACCATCGTCTGCTTGCTAACGATCTATCCGCCGATGAGTTGATTGAGGAGTCAGTCATGTCTACTGGTCGAGTGATTACTATCACGATATTTAAGATCAATGACGGTGAACTACTTGGCCTCCATCGTATCATGCACGGTGGCAAGTCTCTGTCCAAGATCGCATATCGAGATTGGGTTTCTAAGATGGAGTATGTTCACTATGCCACTTATCGTTATTTCTGTGATTTGGAATTCATCCCTTCTAAGCTATTGAAGATGTATCTTGAGCTGGGTATCTCTCAATCTACTCTTCTGAGTATCATGCGCGAATTAGTAAGACTATACGAGCGACGTCAATTCATGGAAAAATGGCTATTTTGGACCCCTTGTGTATAAAAATTGATATAAAACAGATAAAGTATACTATACCTAGTCATCTCATCTGTCAAGCATGTCTTCCCTCCACAACACGACCGTGAACATTGGTTCCGATGTGTCTAAGATCCGTCACCACATTGGTAGCCGCGTTAGCTACCTTGACGAGCAAGAAGTATTGCTTTATCGCAAGACGACGATTGACCGTTCTGAGCCTATCCTCTTTCTGGGAAACGATTTGGAGCAGACAATCAAGTCTAAGAAGTATGAGATCACGCTATATGGCATTCTGCCGTGTGGTAGCAAGACCACTTTGATCATTGAGGGCATCCGTCCTTATGTAGAGATCAAATGTTCTATCTCAGAATCCAAGAGTCGTGCCATCGTCGACGATATCCTAGCAACCATCGATGTTGATGATGCTGAGGTGTGTGTTGTCAAGGGCCGCGACTTCATGGGCTACCGGCACCACGAATCATCCTTTCTGAAGATCTCATTCTTTACACTTAAGGATCGAGATGAGTTCATGAAGCAGTGCAAGAAGCGCCGCGTGAAGACCTACTCAAACGATACGTCTTCGCTGTACCGAATGGCCGCCCGCGATTACAATCTGAATCTCTGTAATTGGAGTCAGATCAATGTGTATCGCCAGATCCATGGTTCGTCCATCTATCAGACACACTATGTGTTTCGATGTGATGTGTCTGACATGGTCGCGATCGATCCGGATACCTACACGGGCTCGGTTCCCAAGGATACTCTTCGTTATGACAAGACCATTGTGTCTTCGTTTGATATTGAGATGTGTCCTGAGATCCAGGGTGCGTTTCCAGATGCAGATGAGAATGTGAATGATACTATCTTTATGGTAGCTCAGACATTCCATCTGTGTAAGCACACTTCGTCTCTTCTGAATGTAGTGATCTCGATCAAGGACTCAGCTCCAATCGAGGACGCAATCATCATCGTCGTAGCCGATGAGCGAACCCTGTTATTGGCATTTGCGGAGGTCTACAATCTCATGCAGCCTGACTATGTAACCGAGTTCAATGGTGGCGGTTTCGATTGGCGCAACATGATGACCAAGATTGTGCACTATGGTATTCTAACCGATTTCATTTCCAGAACATCTATTCGTCGCCACGAGCGATGGGAGTTTGACGGACTGAACTCGATCGACTATAAGACGATCTCATCTGCTCATTCCGTAGTGAAAGGATTCGTGCGCGCTCCAAGAGGTTCATCTCGTTTGATGGGACTGAAGGGCATCGGTCGGTTGTCTCGCTTCTATGATCTGAAAGAGATCAAGATCGGAGGATCGTCTGGTGATGCTAAGTACTTGGCATTCAGTGTTCCTGGTTTCATTGAATTCGATACGATGATTGTACAGAAGCAGCTTGAGCCCAATGCCGAGAGTCATACTCTGAATGAGTGTCTATCTCGTAATGATCTTGGTTCTAAGGATGAGTTGCCCACGCAGAAGATGTTTGACATCTACCTCAACGGAGATCGTGAGCAAATGAAACTTGTTTCCCACTACTGTCTTGTTGATACTATCAAATTGCAACATCTTCTGGTCAAACAGAGTGTGGTGCAGGACAAGAGAGAAGTGTGCACGCTCGCCTATACTAGCATCCTTGACGGCTTCTTGTATGCCAACGGAATGAAAGTTCGTAATCTGATTATGAGTCGTGCCAAGCACTACGGATTGAAGTTCGATACCACTCTGAGAGCAAAGGCTCCATGTGGCCTAGAGACGTGTTCAAGTCGCGGATCTGGTTGCTACTACAGTGAACGAACTTCCAAGAAGTGTGAGGATGTGAAGTACCCAGGTGCCTACGTCGTTCCTCCAACGAAAGGAGTGGTCGCGCCCATGCTTCGTCTGGATGAGTATCTCATGAAGAACGCGTCAGATGATCTTCAGTGCAACGACCTGAGTACGGCATTCAAGTTCATTGAAGACAACTATGATGATATCTACAGTGATCGATACGTGGACGCGTTTTCAGAGACAGTAAATGCCGATGAGTATGCTCCTATCCGTGTCTTCACTCACGATGACTTCGAAGGATACGGTCTGGATCACGATAGTGAATCTGCTGTACTTCAGTACATTGAATTTGCTCAGAAGAATGAGAATCGCTATCCTATCTCTGGATTGGATTTCTCCTCTCTGTATCCATCTATCATCATGACATACAATCTCAGTCCTGAGTACATGATTCGAGACAAGGAGTATGCCGCTGAGTTGGAAGCTAAGGGTGTTCCTCTGAAGTACGTATCGTTTCCATTTGGCGGAGAGAAGATGGAAGCGTGGTTTGTGAGTCATGGTAATGATCCTGATCAGTTTGGTATCTGTGCTCGTGTTCTGATTGAGCTATTCAATGCTCGTAATAAGCTGAAGGGCATCTTGGAACCATTCAAGGACCGCAAGAAGGAGCTCGAGATGATGATGCATGAACAAGGCTCTCGCTTCAAGGACACAGATGAGTATAATGCTGTCTGTTTCAATGAGAAGTATTATGACTCGAAGCAGAAGGCTTTGAAGGTGTTCATGAACACATTCTACGGTCAGATGGGCAACCTGATGTCCTTCGTCTGTGCTGTCGAGGTGGCCGGATCAGTAACTACCCTTGGTAGATACAATCTGATGCTTGCTAAGAAGTTTGTTGAGACTGAGTTCAAGGTCCGCACATACTATGGAGATTCAGTGATTGGTAGCACACCGATGTATCTGAAGATGAGAGGCAAGAGCACCGTATGCTCAGTCGAGTCGATAGTGCCGCATTGCATGTTCTCTAAGACAAATGAGAACAAGGAACTCTATGTGTGTAATGATGAACCGATTTATGTATACTCTGAGATGGGCTTCATTAAGGTCAAGAAGGTGATCCGTCATCGTACCAACAAGAAGCTATACAGAGTGTCCACTGATCAGGGCTACGTCGTTGTGACCGAGGATCATAGCATGCTATCTGCTGCTGGTGATGTTCTGAATCCAGACGAGTGTTCTGTTGGAACCAATCTCCTGACTTGCAATGTGCATGAGATGGATACCAGTTCTGATGGATATCAATCTCTGAGTGAGATGACTCAAGAGATGAATCTCAGTGTTGGAGTGATTGACTCTAAGTACTATTGGCATGGTCTGTTCTACGCCTTCGGTCGCATAGTGGATGGCAAGTGTTTGCAGTTTCAGATCCCTGAGTATGTGATTCATTCTATCCCAGCTGCAGTTCTCTCTGACAAGAGCATTGTCGTTAAGGGCGATGGAATCTTCGTTCACTACTTCCCAGATTGTGAGGATGTTGATGCATGGGAGAGTCATCACTACAATGATTCGTTGAAGAAACGACTCCCATACTACCTTCTTCATTGCACTAAGGATCAGCTACTGAGCTACATGTATGGCGCCTTCGGGCACAACATGATTGAGACCCGCAATCGTATCTCATTCTCTGTGTATGATGATGTATCCGCTCAGACACTGTATGTGGCTCTGCTTCGGCTGAACTACAAGTTGTCTATTGAGAAGAGTGATGGTGCCGCTATCGATTTGTCAATTCACAAGGAGATCCGTACTACGACCAATGATGGTATTGTTTCTAAGATCGAGTTTGTAGGATACACATCTGATTACGTGTATGATCTTGAGACAGAGACACATCACTTCGCTGCAGGCGTTGGAAACATCGTTGTCCACAACACTGATTCTCTGTACATCGCCTGCAGCGCGACTATCTTTGATGAGTTCAATCGTCTCTACTTCAGCAATAAGATGCGCAAGCTTGACTATGCGACTGCTCTAGTCGAGGCCACCTTCCGCGAGATCGAGAGAATCAATATTGGAGTGAACACTACTCTAATGAATGATAATGGATCCAAGTTTCTGAAGATGGCCTATGAAGAGGTTCTCTATCCTGTGGTCTTTCTGGGAAAGAAGAAGTACTATGGAACTCCTCATGTGAAGGTAGTGGACTTCTATCCAAAGAAGCCATTCATCCGTGGAGTGGACTGTGTTCGCCGTGGCAAGTCAGAGGTGTTGAAGGACACATGCATGCACATCATGAGAGGAGTGATTGACATCAACAATGTCTATACTGTTCTTGAGTTGGTGAATGAAGCTGTGAAGCGATACTTCTCTACCGAATGGGACATCAACAACTTCGTGAAGACAGCTGTGTACCGACCGCACAAGAACAACGTGTCCGTGTCTAAGTTCATTCAGCGTATGTTGGCAATGAAGGAGTATGTCGAGATGCACGAAGGACGTAGCTTCCCGTATGAGATCCCCGAGTCTAATGTTCGGTTCAAGTATGCTATCGTGAAGCGCTACCCTTGGGAGTACGACATCAATGGCAACCAGGTGGCGATCTCTGCCAGCGATCGTTGGGAGCTCGTTGATCGTATCAAGGCCGAGGATCTTCCTATCGACCGCAACTACTATTTCGAGAGAGAGATTACTGGTCAGCTTGCTCGTATGATTGCATATGACAACAAGTTTGATTGTTATGATCGTTCTAAGTTCTCCTCTGACATGACCGATGATGAGAAGTTGAAGTGTATCGATGATGCTATGTTCAAGGAATGTAAGAAGTACATTGATGCGATCGCCTCTCAGTTCAGTCCAAGCTACTCCAACAAGGGCAAGCTATACAAGAGCACGACGAAGCGAGTGAAGGACATCGTTGGTACTATCAGCAAGCATCAGTACAGCAAGTCCATGCAGATGATCAGTGCTATGAAGTCTCTTCCTTCTAACACAGTTGACAATCTGTATGAGTACTTCTGCAACCGCCGTGCGACTGATATCTTGAAGCACATGCTTCACAAGAGCAATGATGCTGATGTTCGAGAGTGTCTCCGTACTGTGATCGATGATGAGTGTGATAGAGGAACTCGTATTGAGGTGGTGAATCGTACACTTGACAAGTACTACACTGAGTGTGCCTCTGTGTTGTACAAGGACATGTTGTCTCAGTTAGGCCGCCCCAAGATGCAGATCATGTTTGGTGATAACAAGACGAACTATGCTTCTAACAAGTTCAAGAGTATCCATCGCATGCTGAATGATAAGTTGGATAGTTTCTCTTCCTATATCACTCAGAACAAGTTAGAAGACAAGATTGGTTCTCTGGACAAGAGTGTTGAGAGCATGGTGAAGGTCGTTCGTCAGAAGTATGATTTCCAGAAGCTGTGTGATGATAATGTCGATGTTGATGTAATCGATGATGTTGTTCCATTCCAGGAGCTTGAGTCTCTGGTTAACGACTGTGTTCCTAGCTACTCACTGGATGCAGATCAGAGCAATGAGGTGTTAGACATGATCCTCGAGATTGATATCTTGATTGATATGAAGTACACATATCAGAAGCTGAAGGACATGACTAAGAAGATGGTCGCATGTGCGCGAGCCAGATCGTAGAGTATGATTGATGTGCTTCTATAGTTTGCATTCTGCACTATCTATATATTTTTTTGATTTAATAAAAATTGATTTATTGCATGTTATATATATCATCTTTAGATTGATCCTTCTCAAAGTATTCTGAATTCGCCAAGATGAAGTTCTGTGCTCGCAACGGTTGCAATGCTATTCTTAAGAGTGAAATCACCAATAACGAATTGATTTTCAAGTGTGGTATCTGTGCCGAGGTGTATGAGTCTGATCCTTCTGATACGCTCCTCATCAATGATACTATCCGCGAGTCTGATAGTCTTTACAAGCATGAGATGTACATCCGCAATGCGCAGTATGATACCATCTCTGAGCTAATCAAAAAAAAGTGCACTAACAGTGCATGTGATGAGACCATCGTTCGCGTCATCAAGATAGACAAGAATGGGCAATCCATGTATGTCTGTCCCAAATGCGGAAATCGATTTGTCTAGATGAGTGGCTTCACCATCTCATTGACGCTCCAGACTTCAACTCTGTTGGAGTTCCCAAGCTTGCGCTTGATGGAGAGAGGGCAACAGTTCTCCCTAATCTCTTTTTTTGCAATCTCAATTGGATCCGACAGATTCTCTGGATTGGTATAGATTGGAGCACCGTTAGAGATATGAGTAGCTCGCACACCGACAGTGTGAGTGTACTCATACGACGTCATATGATCACTTGTTATACGATTCTCTGGTTTAACGATAATGATCGTGTTGTCCGTGGTATCCGAAGCAGTCTTGACCTGATGAAGCTTCTTGCGCTGCACTACGAACTCCTCCTCTTTCTCTTCTGCATCTGCATCTGCGTCTACATCATCATCGTCATCATTGTCTCTGTTCTTGGTTTCTTCATCATCGTTGTCTTCAATGTCAGATGAAATCACTTCTTCTTCGTCGATGTTGCTCATCGCATCATCGTTCATGTCGAACTCATCATCACTAAGGCTCATGATCTCTACTCTTGATAAGACGGTCTAAGCTAGGATCGATTCGGCGTATAAGGCGAATCAAATACTCTCTTAATACTAGTATATATTAAAATCAATTTTATATAATGGTATAATAATATTATTCGCGTAAATACATCATGCCGATTACATCTAGTGAGATATCGTCTCTAGTAGAATCCAGATCTGGATTCATCCTAGAAGTGTATCGAAATGGAAAGAACGCCGTTGAGACAATCGCTGCAGTTTCATACTATCTATATTGCACTATCGTGTCGTTTGCATACATCGCAACCATGCGTCTTATCGTAGACACGATGAGCAACCTAACGATCTGCTCTGTGCGTTGCTGTGTATCGAACTCAGTATCTGATACTGATTCAATGGCCGATAGTTCTGATGAGGAGGAAGGATCCAAAGAGACCAGCACGGTTGTCTTCACATCAGCTTCCTTGTTAATTCTAGATGAATCTGGGTACTACAAATGCGTTAACATACTTCCAATCATTTCTGAATTGGTTGTTCTTGATGGTGGATATATTCAGATCAGCAAGATTGAGATGTTGTATCCTAATGCCAAATTCGGGTACTTTGGGTATTACTTCACGGAGGACGGATTGGAGAACAAGCAAGATGCGTTTGTACCTAGATACAAATCTATCGATCTGTGTAGCCGTATAGTACCTGTGAGCGGAAGCCGATGTAAGTATGGCCGAGTGTATCTATAGATCGATTTGATTTAATTATTTTTTTGATAGTTTTGACGATTAGTTCTGTAATATAATACGGATTGAAGTGGTATTCTTGCCTTAATTCGTATCTTTGATATTGTGAATTAGACATGTTTCAGCCTCGGTTCTCGACTTCTGATGATAGCACTGGCTACTCCGGTAAGCTAATCGTTGTAGAAGGGATCAATGGTTCTGGAAAGAGTAGTATCATTTCAGCTGCTGAGAAGACACTTCGTCGATACGTACGAAACGTATGTGTATACAAGTTTCCAGATCGTCGTACCAAGATTGGTAAGAAGCTAGATAAGTATCTAAAGAAAGAGATAGAGATCCCTAGCAAGTACGATGTGCTTGATCTCTTTGCTCGCAACCGTCTTGAGTTCCGTACTCAGATTTACAAGGATTTGTATAGTGGTAGTATCGTCATATGTGATAGATACACATACAGCGCAGTTGCATACCACATTCCTCTACACGTGAATGCATTGCATCAGATAGAATCATACTCCAAGATCATTTCATACTTTGATGTCAAGATGCCACAGCCCGACATCACATTTCTAATCGATGGAACTCATTTAGAGAAGAGATCAGAAGATGCCGAGCGGTTTCACTACACTGAAACAAAGGCGAGAATGATGCACATGAAGCTCAGTCAGGTGATCAGTATCACTTGCTATCAATACGTTGTAATTGAGAACAAGGAAGGGTTGATGAGTGAAGCAGTTGATACCATGGTTGACATGATTGGTTCTTTGTATGACTAGTCTAGTGGCGTGCTTATTAGCATTAAAAAGATATAAAAATTGATTTTTTTGAATAGAAAATATACCGTGATCATATTCGCAGTTAACCGAACACCACTACTCTCTTCACCTACCACAATGGCTACTAACCAGGATATCACTAAGGCTATCGCTGAGCTCACTGCGTCGGTGAAGAAGCTTGAGACTAAGATCGATAACTCTGAACTAGCCAACCGTACTATGCTCGAGATGCGCTGGAAAGAGATCAGTCAGAAGTTTGATATCTTCGCTAATCTCAATGAGAAGTCAGCTCAGCAACTAGCTGATGATACCTCTAACAAATCGAAGAAGCCTAACCGTCCTACTGTGTACAAGGAGCTCTTCCTCAAACAGCGCGATCAGTACATGAATGTATTGTTCACTCAAGATGAGATCGACATGTACATGCAGCATGCGGATGTGGTTAAGAAGACTAAGATGGAAGACAAGTATGGCAAAGTACAGCGTCTTATCTATGACAACCATGTCAAGACCAATACTCCAGAAGGACGTCTCAATGCGTTCGAGAGCGTATACGCCAAGTATATCGAGTAGTCATCTTATCACGACTCTTTAACAAAAAAGAGAGCACGTCAGTTTGCGAACTAACGTGAGCAATCAGAGACTCTGTCTCGCCTCTCTTTTTTTGATTAACAATGGGTTGCCACGTACGCCATGTGTCTAGACTGAGTCGCCATGATCGCGTCTAGCATCACAAACATTCCAGCTTCTGTGGTTCTGTTCTTTGTCATGAATAGAAGTGATATCAGATATGACAGTACTGTTCTCTGGTATGCTTTCCATACTAGGGTATCGCTGTTCATGTTGATCAAGAACTTGACAAAGAATACAATCACGATTGCACATATTAGAATGATGATTGATGGTTTGTATTTTGGTGCATTTGGGTGCAGCGCTATCATTGCACCCAGAGCGACTCTGATACTCACGCACCCTAAGTGTGTTAGTACATTGTGATTCTTGTATAGTGTGGTTTGGTCAGATGCACATTTATCGATTTCGTACAACATATCTTATTTAACTCTCTTATTTATATTGCTTCAAATATATTCATAATGACAAAATCAAATTCCTTAAACGGTATGAAAACCTCAGTATGGGGTCCGCACGCATGGACCTTCTTATTCTGTTCTGTAATCGGAGCGTATCCTATCAAGATAGACGAGAAGAACAAAGAGCACCTCAAGATCAAGAAACACTTTAAAAACATGTTTATGTCTCTTGGATACACGATGCCATGCGTGTTCTGTCGCCAGTCATATAGAGTTTTCATTCAGGAGATGCCTATCGACGCTGCTATGGGATCACGCGCTGCCATGACTAGATGGCTATACAATCTCAAAGACAAGGTCAACAAGAAACTCATCAAGCAAGAACTGGAATGCTACAAGAGTGAATACGATGTCGCTCTGACTCTGTACAACAACAAGAAGATATCAAAAGACAAATACAATGAGAAGATTAAAGAACTAAAGAGAACTATCTTAGTGACGAAGCCTAGTGTTCCATTTGCTACTGTATGTTCTAAGTATGAGAAGTATCGGGCGGGTTGTTCTGAGAAGAGCAAGAAGTGTGCATAGATGATGATACTAACAGGTTTCGCCGCCGAGGTACTCGACTACGATGATTGAGATCTCTACTCATCTTTATCATCTTTTGTGCATGAACTAGATCTGATTCTAGATATGACAAAGCGATTTGATCGGTTTCGTATCTTTTTGTATTCCATATACATTCGATACATAGGATTCGGATATATACATTCATTGTATATTTGTTCTGCGATGCTGTATCTGCTGCTCACTTCTTCGTAATCGTTGCATACCTTGATGATCTCATCTAGCCCAATGTCCTTTGCTCTGTATATGCGTGCTCCTTGTTCAATCGATATGTATCTCTGTAATCTGGAGGGAATCAATCGCCCCAGTTCCAAGAGAAGAGATGTTATCTCGATTGGTGAGTATGGTGATTCGAGCTTGGTTCTGTGTACCAGCTCTACATTGGTATCTACTCCATATTTGCGCAAAATACTTCTTATTTGATAGATACCCATTTTGCAGATTGAGTCTATGTTTACTGCCAAGTCATAAAATAGAATGATATATGTTCTTCCTAGGTATGCTATAGTATAGATGATCAGAGACGTTGATGGTACCTGTAGCCCTTTTTGTATGTATCTAGATATCCGATTTGATGCATATGCGTAATAGCTAATTCCGCTATCTACTTCACTTTGAATGATCATGTTCTCTGTAATGTATATTTTACTAATGAGGACGAAACTCCATTCGTGTTTCAAAAAAATAACAGAGTAGATCGGTCTAGTTCTTAGAACTATACTTGTTCATTCGTTTGATTATTTTTTTCTGTGCCTTATCGATCTGAGACTCATTCATCTTTAGCATGTTTACTAAGCTACATGCATTGGAGTCGATTGAATCTATCAGATCGCTAAGTGATCCTCTATCACAGTAGTCTATTGATATCTTACCTCCTTGTATTAGGCATTCATCTCCAAAGCAAATCGAATCGGCGCCGTCTATGTCCTTGATTGGTTTGTCTAGATCTAACAGTCTAACGATATCATTGATCTTCTTCGTTGCTATAAGGTGTCTTATGTATGCGTTAATGATAGAGGCATCGGCCATTGCTGCATAGAACGTGTTTGATCCTATCAGCCGGATTGGTGCATGTCTAAAGGCATATCGAATTGATTTGACATAGAATAGATGGTTTCGTTTCTTTTTTTGTAGTTCTAGAATGAATACCTTTAGCTTCTGTATCTGAGCCTCCGAGTCGTCTGAGTAGTCTTTAGAATATGACTTCCCTCCTCTAATCGATATCGATAAGATCCCAGAATCACTCATTGTTATTCGAGTTATATTTATATGAGGTTAATTTCTACTACATTTAGAAAGCAAACTTAAGAGGGCGAGCGCGCATGGCATCAGTGTTATCAGATGGGATCGACGAAAGAGGCATCGCCTTGTTAGGTACATCAGCCGGCGTGATACCATCGCTCTTCGTGTACGAAGGGCGCGAGTACGCAACCCAAGGGATTACATCATTAGGGTCATCTCGAACCGAAAGCTGGTTGATGTCTAGATTGCCATGGTCGGCACGCTTCTTAGCGAACTCACGGTGGTTCGATACAACCGAAGGTTCGAGAGCAGTCTTGATCATTACTTGGTTGTAATCACCCTGTTCAATGAGAGCAGTGGCCTGATCGGCGGATACCTTACCAGGCATAGCGTTGTTGAAAGGTTCCTTCTTGTACGCCTTAGCATGAGCATCACGGAACGAAGAAAGAGTCTTGTAGTGGCGAAGGGCAGCATCAGTCATATCAGCAATGCTATCCTTGGTCTTAGCGAGAGCGAGAACATGAGCCATGATCTTCTCGCCCTTTAGCTCAAGCTTGGCATTTACCGATTGAAGGACCGCATTCTGCGAGGCATTGAAATCGCTGCTGTCTGCTAGGAACTCAGTCGTTAGGTCAGACATGACGTGAAGGGCAGTCGCTGACTTGATCCACTTGTCGTGATGCTTATCGAAGTTGCTGATCGAGCTCTTCTCCTTAGCCGATTCCGCATCAAGCGTGTACTTATATACTGTACCCATACGAGCTAGAGTACTAATGATAAGAATGGCCTTGTTGATATCGGCGGCGTTGCTTAGCGCGATCAGATGGTTCTGCGCGGTGTATGTACCAGAGTTGACATCGCAGTTGCTGAACTCGTTGTCAATGAGGCGGGCCGCGAGCTGAAGCTTGAAGATGTTGTCTACGGTATCGGTTTCATTCTTAATCATTTGGTTGAGTTTGGTCTTGAACTCCGCCTTGTCGAACTTAGGGAACTGCGAAGCATTGGTTTGGATTTCATTGCTGAGATGATCACGAGCGCTATCAAGAAGGTTGCCAATGTACTCCGTCTGTTCCGACACAAATACACGCGGATCGGACTTGTCGCTGTGCGGGCATCGTCCGCCGCAACCATGTCCTTTGCACTTCCAGTGGTACATCGCTGTGATATACGCAGCCGCTCCAGACGACGCCGCGATGTTGTTCTCTTCAATCTCTACCGCAATCAGAATCATAAGAAGATAGATTACTAGACAAGCAAAGAGGAAGGTTATCATCTTCTTCGCATGGCGGCGCGTCCAGCAACCAAGGGTCGCGCTGCACGTACCAAACCAAGAGCAAAACTTGCCTTCCGAGGTCGGCTGCTCAACTATGCCAGTTGTAAGAACGGCTGGAAGATTTTGTTGATCTACAGATGACATGTCAGATACCTATTCTGTATTTGATGCACGAATTATATTAGACCGGGAAAAGTATTAGGACAAAAAAATATTAATCAATAATGAGCTAGGCTCGACTATTAACTAATATTTGAAGTGATTGAGTTTGGTCTCAGTCTAGTGAATAGACAATAGATCAATGCAGAGATTGTAATCCAAATATTACACATCTCCTTCTACAACTGAGCAATACCCAATCCCATGGATAGTGATTTCAGATGAGTATTTATACTCAACGATATCGCCTACCTTGGCACCGATCCATACCATCTGTGGATCTGAATCAAAGATACGAGGGAGATCAGCGTATGTCTGGTAGTGCTTCTCCAGCTCCGCTTTATCATCATCTGATAGAATGCGATACTCCGGAACTAACTCATACTTAGGAAGTACTGTCTTGAGTAGCGCATACGTGTACGCACGGAAGGTGCGTGTGCGATGCTCACTTGTGTTAGACAGGTCAGTGATGTACGATCGAATTGATGAATTCATTTTATTCGGTGTGATGATGATCGCATCTGCATTCGGGTATCTGATGTGATTGATAAGCTTGACTACATTCGATCGTTTGCTCTCGATCTCCGTGTTGATGTATGAGATGACAATGTATGTCACCCGCATATCATCCTTCTTACTCTTCTCATTGTACTCAGACACATATTTCTTGATTCGCTTTAGATCCTCATCCGATGACACACGATCGGCTTGCACTGCGGTCTGGATGATGTACTTACTCTTCTGAATTTGAGAGATTAGATCGTTCTGTGTCATCTTCGTATCAAGAGACACGAGCCCACGGTACTTGTAGAATTCATCTAGGTTAGTGTAAATGTTGTAGATAGTCTGGTGAATGTTGTTCATCGTGTTAGACTGGTTGTGTTAGTTCGCAATGGGTTAAAACAGGTCTCTGTATAACTACATATATTAATATCAATTTTTATATGGCGAATCAAATTAACAAAGAAATGTAATCTTTGCCCAAATATAACATCTTAGGAATAAAGATAAACGATCTAATGACTGGCTACATCGACCAGACCGGGGGCAGCTGTACATGTTCAAAGCGTGCTCGACAGTACATGAACGCTAGTCTTATACTAGTTTTTATCGCGATGGTATGTATCATTGTGTATCATTTCGGATGGCCGTTTCCCTCGATGCGAAACCGTCGTCGTGTTCGTTTCACTGTCAACACATACGAAGACGAGTTGAATCTATACAAATCTCTATCGACAGATGAACAGAAAGAATATCTAAATATGACCAAGCAAGCCAAAATAGATAAATACTATAGCTAATTTTATAAATTCAACCACAATACTGTACTCCATCGTGTTCTTCTGTGCACATTCACCATTGGATGATGGTCGTTAATTATTTTTATTTTTTGGAGAATTACTTTTATTGAGACTAATATATAAGACCGAGATCAATAAATCCTCGAATCATCAGAAATATGGAAGAATACTTTACCGGCGGTGACGATTTTTACGGCGGAGCCGTAACCCCCTTCACGCTTGTAGCGGTACAGGAAGGCGCTTACTTTGTCCGTGCCTGGATGGCGGCACTTGTAATTGCTCTTCTTCTACTTCTTTGGCTTCTTCACTCCCAAGGTGTATTTAAGAAGAAGAGCGGTTTCGAGGGTCTTGCCCCCGGCCCGTACAGTCTTCGTGATGATGTAGGCTGGGACAGCAAGGACCCTTACGCGATGGCTCAGCTTGCGCTTCAGACTGCGTCAACTGCAGGTGTTAAGCAGAACCTAGTTGAGGCTGGTCGCGAGCCTGACCTCTACAACGTCGACCCGGTTGAGCTTGCCACGCAGCTTGCTATCCGTAAGGCGACGACCACCAAGGACCAGGAGACGACCGAGACGGCCAAGATCGCCGCGGCTATGGCGGCTAACGCCGCTGCCGCTCCCGCCAAGTTCACTGAACGTATGACGCCTGAGGAGGAGCTAAAGCGTCAGCAGGCCGCTGCTGCTGGTCTCACCAGCGCCGGTCTTTAAATAGATAAATTCTCATTTCCATGTTTATCTGTTTAGAGTAATATAAAATGAGTACAATGGAGAATCTAATCACAGGAGATGCGTATACCTCCAACCCGGAGGACCTCGACAACCACGAATACGTGGAAGACACTGAGGTAGTATCGAATGAGAAGAAATCCGTGTTTTCTACACCCAATATCATAATTGGCATCTTTGTAGTTATTGTCATTCTACTATTCTTATACATCGCTAAGCGATCTGGAAAGAAACATAATAAGGCAAAACTGACAGATAAGCGAGGTTCTACTATAGAGAACGACGAACCTAGTTATGATATCACCGGAGAGATTAGAGCATTCCATCTGAAGCAAGATAGATACATAAGCGATAACCTATAAGCCAAAACATACTTCATTTTTTTGATAAAACATCATTATAAAAATTGATACATTATTCATAGATAGATATACAGATTAGATCAGATCGGCCACTAGCTTTGACTTACTCCTTCTCTTACCGTTCATCATCATGAGCCAGAACATTGACATTATCTACACGGACGGAGCATGCTCGGGAAACGGAAAGGATAGTGCAACTGGCGGATTCGGCGTCTTTTTCAAGAAGAGTGCGTTCTCTCCAAGTGAGATTAAGATCAATAAACAATGCGTTCTCAAGTACGTGATGTACAAGGACGAGAAACTCAAGTTCCCAGTTACCAACATTAGAATGGAGGGGTACGCAATCTTGACTGTTCTATGGGCATACACTGAGAAGTACGTAAACCAGAAGAACATGACCGCGACTGACTTGGCAGACAGACTCAACTCATTCCGGATGAAATCACTATCTACTCTAAAAGAGAAATACACAGACGGTGAACTAGTGGTGCGCCATGCGCCATGTACAGATGCTCCAAAGATTCGAATCATCACTGATTCTCAGTTCTGGATCAATGTGATTACGAAGTGGTTGTCTGGATGGTCTCGCAAGGGCATCATGTCCGAAAAAAAGAACGTGGACATTCTCCTACTGCTTCACTACTATACTACGATTCTCAAACAGAATGGAATAGAGGTTGAGTATGTTCACGTGCGGTCGCATCAGGTTGGCAAGAGAACCGAGCATGCAGATGGCAATGATGTTGCCGATGTGCTAGCCACTAGCTCGGCTCAGAACATCAACACCAAGTTCACGTTCATATGAATACGTGTTCGCCGAAGTGATTGTAGATGATATGTCGTAGAGTATGATTGCGCTCCGCCATGTAGTCTATCACGGATTCATATATATCGTAGAATGTGTCCATGGATATGATGTTTAGAATTATGGCTTCTAGAGACTTATAGTTCGGCGAGTCGGTGTGTGTCCCTTCGTGCACCATCGCGACCTCATCTGAGTGTGGATGAGACTCCATTCTATGGATACATCTCTCTATTTTTTTTCTAAACGCTTCTATTAGCCGATTCCGTATACACTCATAATTGGATTTCCCTTTATTGAACCATCTATTCTGTTGTATTGGAATTACCAGTTGTCTAAGAAGATCAGGATGAATAGCCGTCCCGTGTCTATTGAGTATCGATATCTGAAACGCCCCTAGTTCAGACAGAACTATGTTCGCCGATTCCTCATATGTCTGTATCTTGCTCATGTATCCAAGTACCTTGCAGTAGCTCTTATAGCGATCCATATCTTGCGTTATGTCAGCTGTTGTTTCTGAGTTCAGATCGGATACTCGATGTGTCTCTGATAGTAGAGATTGGGACTGCCTCATAATCGTCTCAAGCCGACGAGAGGATCTCCGAGACTGTGCGGACATGAGTTGGTATATGTTTCTATGTCAAAATTGATTTTTTTAAAATGAATATACTCCTATCGTGTACAACCGCTAGTATATTTGACTAGCACTCTACCTTTAGTAAGCTCACCTTATTCTTGACCACTATGAACAGCATCATGCAGGACATCATCTCGAACGTATCGAGTAGCACTGCCGCCAGCCCAGATAGTCTTATCAAGATGAGTACGATGACCGTGGATGGAATGATCACCAATGTCAAGTTTGACAAAGAGACTGCTATCAATGGTCTCACTCTTACCGACCAGATAGTTGAGATCGGTTGCAACTACGGCCATCTCATCTGTGAGAAGTACAAGGAGATGGACATCTACAAGGAGCGTATTAAGAAAACAAAAAAGGGAAAGCGTGGTGCAGTGACCGAAGTGGTCAATGATGAAGGCTCCGATGGAGATGAACAGACTGAGGATAAGAGAAAGAAGCAAGGATATGGAACGCACTTCAACTCGCAGATCACCTTTACGGCTCTATGTGATATTGGGTTCGATGACTCCAACCCAGTCTACCACACGTATCAGATCAAGTTGTTTACCAATGGTAGAGTTCAGATTCCAGGCCTCGGGCCAGTGAACCAAGAACGAATCCTCGAGAAGCTACTCAACATCATTGTTGATTACATCAAGCAACACAAGGACACTCTTATGTTCAGAGAGTTCATGACGACCAAGATATGTAATCTGACTCCTATCCTCAAGAACTACGTATCCATTACTCTTGGAGAATCAGATTGTATGGTCGAGAAGAAGCCGTTCATCAATAAGCATGGCGAAGAAGCGTTTGCTCTGCCGATGATTGATCTCCAGGTATTGGAACCTGCGTTCACGGAATACAAGGTGAACCGAGGACTAGACATCTATCTCAACAGTGCAGTCTTCAACCCCCAGAGATACGCAGCGATGCGAGTCAAGTTCAGCACGCCACAGCCTCTCACCGGAAAGTACTCTTTGGACAAATTCATTGAGATGGCAAAGCTCTACTACCAGCAGAAGACTAGATTGTCTAAGACGAAACCAGTTCTTCTATGTGATAGTGATACGAGAATCGAGAGAGTGATCAAGCTGATGCAGAACGCCTGGGCACACAACAACAAGTCTCTCAAGAAGCACAAGCCGAAGCAAACCACGGTTAAGATCTTCAAGAGCGGTAAGATCAACATTGATCATGCCAACACGACTTACCAGGCAGAACGAATCAGAGACATAGTAGTCATGATCATCAAGGCCAACCTTGACAATGCTCTCTACTATCAGTACTGCCACAAGCGCATTAACAAGGCGCCGGCCAAAAAAACAAAAAGCAACAAGAAGGCATCTGTTCCAGATGACTCAGAGGCCGCTGAGGAAGCATCGTCTGATGTAGCCAATGATGACGTTGAAGTCATTGATGATGCTACCGAGGAGTAAGCTCAGATAACGATAGATACTCTATATGAGATATCTATTTTTTTCAATTGAGTTCGTATGTTGCGCCATGGTTCGAGTCTATCCATAGAGCAGATCAATGAATATGTATGCAAACACAAGTGTCAGGGATAGAAGGAATGTTCCCTTCATCGCGACGGTTCCATCTATCACCGCTCCGTCAAAACGAGATATACATTTCTCTATGAATATTTCGGTGTTCATGAGAATGAAGACTAGCCATAGAAGGAAGACCTTCTTCCACTCAACCGATGCGGCTGCGTTTACAAACATGCCGCCAAGATCATCCTTTGTGAACTTATTGGTATTCTTTCTATCTCCATTCAGAAATGATCTATCTTTGGCGTTGCGGCATTTGCCAGACTTGAACAGAGGTTCGCAATCAGGCATATCTCTATATCTCTATCTATCCTAATATGCGTTAATGTATATTAGTTCATTTTTATAATGAGTGAAGTTAGAATTATTTAGAATCTCCTCTATCTGTCTGCCGCTGAATAGGTATCGACGTTTGAGTGGATTGCTTAGATCAAGAGACAGTATCTGTTTCAGCTTCGGGTGATCCTCCTTTAGCATACAAAACGATGCGCCACTCATCCACCCATCCCGACTCTTTACATCGCCAATTCCAGTATCCTTGATAGAGCTAACCAACTTGATTGTCTTGTCCGTGTACTTAGATATCATCTCCTCTATAAACGCGGCCGGTTTCAGCATCAATGTGTCTACGAATAGGTTGTTAATTGGTAGAGAAGTGTTGTTGTCTAGAGCCGACTTGTACGCATCAATCAGTTTCTGTTTCTTCTTGTTTGACATTGACTGAGATACAACCATCTGTAGCGTGCTCTCTATTGCTAGTTCGATTAGATCGTTATCGTACTTGTCTTTGTACTTGGTTTGCAGAGATGAGATAATGTCTGATGATGTATTATGGCTCATGAGTTTCAGTTCCATGTCAGTGAGCTTACTCAGCGCCTCATACAGATCCTGTTTTATATCATCTGATTTGACATCAGAGAGGATCTCAACTACCTTGTATGCAAACACCTTATACACGTATCTCATATAGAAACCAGACAAGTATTCACTCGAATTCGCAATATCGTTGTTTTTAGGAACAGCATCATATGGCGATACAACACAATCGCTAAATAGATGCCAAAACGATTCAGATACCCGATCCTTATACTTGTACAGAATGCAGTGCTTTATAGAGAAACGATAGTAGTTGATAGGATGAGTAAGGACACTGACCAAGTGAGAGGCCATTACCGATTCTCCACTTCTGGCGGATGACTTTCCAGAGGATATGATATGATCAAGGGATCCTTTGTAGTCTTTTGAGTATGATGCTATTGTCTTCTCAACAGAACGAATACTGGTCTGCGCGAAGTAGCATCGATATGTATTTACAATCTTGTCTTTGTCAATGGTTCCGACGACTGATCCAATGACGTTCTCATCCGATATTACAAACGAAATCACCTTTACAAGGTACTTAGGATGGGTTCCGAGGTTGAGTGTCTTGGCCCAGAGCTGCTTCATATCAGTGCCGTCTATGTTGATCTTTATGTACTCAATCAGAGATGTGTCTACTGTCTTGGCATTGACAATCGCCATGTTATACTTCTGTATAAATGAGATGAAATCATCTACAGATGCCGTAGTGCTGTCCTTCTTGAACGCTGAGTTAATGGTGTCGGCTTCTATGCTTTCATCGAACTTCACCTTCTCGTTGAGTGGATAGATCATGATATCTTTGTTTTTTGCTAATGAGGCCTGTACTGCAACAAGCCGATACTTATCGGTTATGTATTTCTTCTTAAGCTCAGCCACGTTTGCAATATTAGAATATGTGAATTGTTTTGTTCTGGCTATGTACTGAGTTTGGTTTGCCAGGCTGTGTATCTTGAGGCAAGCCTCTATGACTTCATGAGGCATAGTCATTACTACACTAGCCGTTATGTTCTTAGATACCTTGTACTCGACTGTGATAGGAATCATTGCCCATGTAGATATGGCTGAGATGTCTTTGTATTCCTGATTGTATCTGGTCAGAACGATGATGGTTTGGTTCTCTGGATTGTACATCTCTGTGTTCGTGAGAGAGATACCCTTGTCATCACAATCGTCATTGAGTATGAATGTGTTGAGTCCATAGTAGTACATGATCTCGACAAGTATTGAATTCCATTGGGATGTGAGATCGCGTTCGCTCGGTCCCGTGTCAACTGGCTTATTCAGAATAAATGTGTTGTTGATTGCATGCATGAGTCCATTCAAATCATTGAAGATGGTTGATATCTTTCCGCCTAGTAGATAGCTAAATTGCTCGAATCCCTTTGACAGAAATGTGTTGATGGCGATCGCCATCTCACTGATACTTACATTGTAGTATGCTGCATAGATACCGATTGCATCTAGATGCGAATCTGGATTGTACATGTCCATGCTTCGTAGTGTGCCGTTGGCAATGATGCCACTGGTTCCCAATATCTTCTGTATGTACTTAGGTAGATACGACTTTCGGTCTATGATTCTGGATGTTGGCATAGACGAACTTGGGTACTCCATGATGTACTGTACATATGTTCTCGAGTGCCAACTAGGGTCTTTGACACTAGAATCGCTCTTTGAGCATTTCTCTATAAGGTCGTCCTTTACCGGTTTCTTTCTGCAGCACGGAAGGCAGTATCCTTCTGGATGTTGTCCTATGATCATTCCTAGATAGTTGTATGTCTTATCCGTACACTTGTAGTACTCATCTCTGTTATATGTGTAGTTGATGTATTTGACTCCCTTCTTGTCATCTTTCGTGGTGATCTTCGGTTGCATCTTCTTTTGACATAAACGCGGATACAGAGTATCTGCTTTGTAGTTGAATAGAACTGGATCGACTAGCTTCAGTTTGTCCGTTGATGTCTTATTGTTGAGTAGATCATTTTGCTTGGATGCCACCAGTCGCAGAACAAGAGATACATAGAACTGACTTTCTGCCAGATCCAGGTTAAGGATCTCGACGCTCAGATAGTTCTTTATGTACTTGATGTAGATCTTCTTACTATCGAAGATGGTCATCATGTTCTTGAGTCTGGACTCGTCGCTAAGATAGTCGAATGTGTTTGTCGATGTCTTGGTAATGTAGTCTATTGCTGTCTTAGAGAACGATGTTATGTTCTTGGCTAGAACATAGATGATGCCGGTGTTCATCTTGTCATTCTTCGCATACTTAAACACATTGGTAGACAACAAGTCATCCATCATTTTGATGAATTTATCGTAATCATACTGTTGATTGAACATGATACCAACTGAGGCATGTCGGATCGAATACGAATCTCCCTTTGTGTTCAATACTGGTAGTTTGTGATTGGTAATGAAGATCGAGTCATCTAGAGAGTTTATTGTTTTCAGCATCTTGTTTACTATGGTTTCAATCTCAGATATGAACTGAGCCTTGTCCATGAGGACCGTTCCAGTTGTCTCTCCATGTATAGAAACATAACCAGTTGCATCGATTAGTACATTGATCTCTTTGAAGTTAACAGTGGGAAAAAGACATATTTCTATTGAATTTGTTTGTATATCGGACGATACCTTAGCGGGCGAAGTCGTGGTGATCAGGTTGGTCTTTCTTATCACAGTTGATACATGTTTCACAGAGATGACCATGTCTATGTAGTTCACGATCGGGCGGCCCTTGTCATCTACAACGGTCGCAATCTCAATCGCATCAAATAGTCGTTTTATAGAAATGACCGTATCGCCGTATCCATCAAATACTAGATCCAGACTCTTGGTGTTGATCACATGCGATACCTTGTTATCTGAAATCGTGTTTATGGATTGGATCATAGATGTCTCTTTGGCCAGCTTGTCCTTGAAGGTCTTACGGTCGAGGCTGATACTAGGGTAGTATGAGTATAGCTCATTCTCGTTAGACACATACATGGGGTATATCGTTTCTGTTATGATTGGGAAGTACATCCCAATGAATCCCTTATAGATAGAGTAGTAGCTAGTTGTATCTGCACTAGAAATGTATTGCAGCTCATACTTGTCCGAGATGAATGAATCCAATGTGAGTAACGTGTACTCGATACCGATATCGCCGACCTTCGTTGAGTAGTCAGTTGCTATGATTTTGATGTTGTCATATATCTTGTTGAATGTTTCATGGATGGGAACCCCAGCGATTGTAATCGAGTAGTCTATGTCTAGGATGTTTGGTCGAATAGCATCTATGTGGACTCCGTTCGATATCTCTAGATAGTACCCGACCGCCATGTCATCACTAGCGAGATACTGCTTGTAGTATGGTATCTTCGTGATGTACTCTATCTTGTTCTTGAGCTCTTCTATGGTGTCTTCCTCGTATACGGGTATGTCTGTGATGAACTCGATCTCTAGTCCGGTGCTAGACAACTGCAGCGTCTTGCTACTCACCCTTTTCGTTTTGTTGTAATACGAGTTTCCATACGTAGACCCAATGCCTTCATTGAGAAGTTGATCGAACTCATCATCGTCCATCTCATCCCAGTCATTGCTAAGTATGTTGCCTCCCTGTTTGACCCAATTGTTGTCCTTAAACTCATCTAGATATAATACCTGTTTCCATGCTGCTCCGTATAGCTTTGGTATTGCGCTAAGTTGCGGTATCTTGGACTTCGTGTTTAGAGCAGTAGCTAGCTGTTTCAGTTCTTGTTTGATCTTATCCGAGCACTCTCCAACGATTACAAATATTTTATGAACATAGAATTCCTTCTCTGGGTTCACATTCAATAGCTTAATACACACAGGAGCACATGTGTTAAAGAGCAGCTTCCCCCCGCTAGAACGCATCGGTGAATCCGGCATGATGATGGTAGAGCAGATTATATTTTGTACGTTATATGTTCTTTGACCTAATATAAATCTAACTAGGCGACAAATCATATACGCGGTTGCTATCAGAATCTATACAAATGGATACCACTAGGCGTCCATTTGTTCCTATAATACCGAAAATCACGGAATCTAATGCTTTGGTAGGCATAATGGTATTCTTAGTAATCGCGATGTTAGTCATGTCTAGCATTGCACTTACAACATGGGCCTTAAAGCGGTTGCTTCTAAACAAGTCAACTCGAGATGGTTTTAACAACAAAGATCATCTTGTCTATAATCGATGGGTAGCAAGATCGGCTCCAAAGACAGAGGCATTCGTAAAGATCCGAGTTGGTGGAAACGATTTCAAGGTCCACGAAGATCTTGACAATCCAGAAGAGGCCGCTAGAGTAATGAGCCGACTCAACGATACAGCCAACCAGCTAATTGACGTTCTAAAAAACAAATACATTCTAGGAGATGGAATGACCAAGATCAAGCCAGAGTTTAAAGACAGAGTTAGAAAGGGAATCAATGATCTCATCAAGAACTACAGAACGCCTAATCTAGAAGAGAACATACCAGAGCGATCTGGCGGCGATACCAGCTATGTTATAGACAAGGGGGATACGTTTGCCATGTGTCTTCGCTCGCCGGAACAAGGAAACAAACTAGAGAAGAATTACAATGATCTGGCCTTTGTGCTCTTCCACGAAATGACGCATCTCTTTAATGAGACATACGGACACGATTTCATGTTCTGGAGCAATTTTAGATTTGTACTAACAGAGGCAGTTGAGGCTGGCTTGTACCAAAGCGTAGATTACAAGAAAACGAAGTCACCATACTGTGGAATCAAGATTACGTATAGTCCTCTCCACGACACGGAGCTACCATCGTATTATGAAAATTGATAAATTTACACAAAAAAATATACACAACGCGTATAGACCACTCAACACTACTACTCTCTTCTAAGCAGCGCAACTATGTCATTCGGAAAGATCGTGATCGACTCTGAGACCTCTTTCTACGCACTCAATACGACAATCAATGCGTACCTACCGGACTCGCAATACCCGATTACCATGGATCTCATTAAAGAGAGATATGAACGAGTCATCGATATGATCAGACAGACATACAACATCTACCACGTACACAAGTACATTGGAGATAGTCTGTATGTTCATAAACTACTGTTTCTAGAGATCATCAGATCCCTCGACTTGCAAGCATACATAGAAGTGAGTTCTGCTCTTGATGAGTACACTCAAGACGAATGCAAGGCATCAATTGATGATTACAAGAAGATAGCAGCGGACATTCAGCTCGACAGAGATAACTATAAGAATCTCTCAGATGCATACAAGAGAGACTACAACGAAACAGTCATCATCTCAGAATCTCTTGAACAGCAGGTTCGTATGTTGAGAAAGACGATTGATGACCTTACTCGTTGTAGTCCTACCATTGTAGTGAACACATCAGGATCTGCTCATAGCGGCAGATCGACAACTGAAGAATACTCTGATGATAGCTCTAATGATAGCTCTGATGAAGAATCAGATGTCTCTGATGCGGACTATGAGACTCAAGATAATAGAGAATCCGATGACGAAGACGAGAGTACCTCATCTAGTGGCAACTCCGAAGATGAAGATGGGTATGACCCTATGTCTGATACGGAATCTGAACGAGACAGCGAGATAAATACTCATGAGTCCGGCGTGTACTACTCCTCATCATTGGTTCATCCTATAAACGATCTAACTGAGATTACTCAGATTAGTAGTCCTACCATGCCAAGTGGCGAGACAACTCAGTCATATATCAATGATGCGTTTGATTGAGCATGATAGTAAGAACCACGCGATATTATTTTTTTATATATATATACCAGATACAACACTATCGTGTCATACAGCTACTAACCTGTCAATACATCAAATACATACCTAGTTGACCATGCTATCTCTACTACATATCTACTTCTACACAAGTATCATCTATTTGACGTTCTTGTCTAGCTCCATCGCAACTCTGTGTTCCTATCCTGCATCTAGCCGATACGACTCAGTAGGCCTCACATCTGATCAGCTGAAAGTGATGAGATCTATATCACTTCCGATTTGGTACACCGACCGAAACTCGGATCCTATTGCTGGAGTCCGAGATGCAATCAAGAACTGTCAAAATCAAACCAGCGTGATCATCATATATGGAATACCAAACAAGGACTGTGCTGGCGTAGAATCCAGTTCTGGCTCTAACAAAGACATGAACGATTACAAAAAATTCATAGAAACACTAAAGACCACGGTTGGATCCGCTCCTGTTATATATATCTTAGAACCAGATGCTCTCGCTCTATCTATCAATGGCAATTGTGGCATTGCTAATGGATACAAAGCATATGTACAAGTCGCATACGATTCTCTCATAGACACATCGGCTCAGATCTATATAGATGTAGGATTCTGGACCATTATATTTGGATACAGCGATCGCAAGGCTATGTCTGATCTAGTGAACGAGATTGATACCAAGAACAAACTAAACGGTATATCAATCAATCTATCAAACTACAGATCAACTCCAGAAATGGAAAAGTACTGCGGCGAGTTCATCAATGTATCTGGTAGGCAATACAAGTGCGTTATAGATACTAGTCGTAATGGCAACGGTCCCAGTCAAAGCAACGAATGGTGTAATTACAAGGGCGCGGGCCTTGGGCAGCTACCCACCAAATCACCATCCAACAACATAGACTACTATCTATATCTGAAACCGCCAGGAGAGCTAGATGGGAGATGCACTGGCAAGTCGGACTCGTATCAGTCTAGTAGCGGAGGGGCAGGAGAATTCGATCTCTCTTTCTTTAACATTCTATGGAACAACAAGAACATAGGAACCATTTCATCAGACACACCATCGGTCTCCCCTTCCAATGTGTCTATGAACGGATCATCAACATCTGTACCATTCCCATCTGTGGCTAACGTATCTAGATGGGAATCGAACAACTGCTCTTGCGTTTGCTATGCATAGACTAGATACAAGAGTACATATATGTATATTCACTAACAATGGACACGATTTGGACAACAACTAATGCATCCCCGGTGCTGATCGCCTTGCGATCTCATCTCATTTCTAAAGGGTATGTTCCTCCACCTCCCAAAGAAGCAGAGGATACTGATCAGCCTGCCTCAAAAAAACGTAAGCTTGGTTAAGAGCACCAGAAGCCAAACCATGTTTTTTTGATTCTCATAAAATTGATAAAGAGTACAATAGTATATCAACAGATACACAGACTTCCACCTTCTCCGCATTAAGATGAACTACACTATCGACAATGGCTCAATCACTTACGTTCCCCTGTTCAACAGATCGAATGACAAACTGCGTTCATGGACTCTAGCCATTAGCCTATTTGATGATAAAGATACACTAGTACCGATTCACTCTGTCGAGATGGAGATTGGTAAGGGTCATTACTGTAAGACAGTATCTACGTATGGATACGTAGGAATGAAGATGACAGTATCGGCTCCAACCATTACCAGATCTGGTAAGAACATCGGGAAGGCAAACGCGACCACTCCTCTCACACAGGCCATATCAGAAGCAACATCAAAGTACAATCTGAAGTGTCGAAGTGGATATGCCCAAACAGCACCAGATGCTGATACACCGGCCCAAGCAGCAACTGCTAGTGCCACTCAGGTTCCATTCCCCATGGCACTCAGCGTGTACAAGAATCAGAAGAAGAAGATTGTGTATCCGGTGTTTGTGCAGCCCAAGCTAGACGGAGTTCGAATGGTGGCCCTGTTGAATGACAAGGGAGAAGTGTATCTATCCAGTCGTCGCCATAAGGAGATCCATGGATTTGATGATCTAAAGAAAGCCCTTTCTAAGGTCCTTACTCCTGGTCTTATCATCGATGGAGAGATGTACCAGCATGGTATGAATCTGCAAGATATCTCTGGCATCGTTCGTTCAGAGAGCAACACCAAAGACAAGATCAGTCTATCATTCTATGTGTTTGACTGCTTCACTACTATCACCTCTCCAACCGATTCCAATCTGTTGCAACCGAACAGCCCATTCAAGGAGCGAATCAAGTATCTGACTAAGATACTCAAGAAGGGAGGATCGAAGCACATCGTCCTTACAGAGACAACAACGGTCGACGATGAGGAGAGCGGTGATCAGTACTTCTATAAGAAACTGGAAGAGAAGTATGAAGGTATCGTGTACAAGAACGCAGATCGTCCATACGAGTTTAGCTTTGATAGAGAGAAGCGCTCATTGTACAATCTCAAGCGAAAGGCAGCATTCGACTCTGAGTTTAAGATTGTGGGATTCGAAGAAGGCAATGGCAAGGACCGCGGTTGTGTCATCTTTGTGTGTGAGACTGAGATTGGAATCAAGTTCAATTCTGTTCCAAACGGAGATTACGCATACCGCGCTTGGTTGTACCAAGATTGCCTTGCCAACTTCGATACCAAGTACAAGAACCAGTATTGTAAGATGTACTATGAGGATCTCTCCAAGCAAGGAGTGCCACTGCGATGCCGCATCATTCAAGTGCTACGAGATATGAGCTTTGACTAACTCAATCATTCTTAACATGATCGAGCGTCATCTCAGACACAATCGTGTCGTATTTTTTTCAAAAAAATAGACGATCGCTCGCGTCTATTGGTCTCAGCCAGTGGAGCCAAAGCCACCATTGCCTCGAAGTGTAATCAGATTAGAATCTGTAAATCGAATCGATGTATTTACATATGGTGTGATTACGAATTGCGCACATCTACAGGGTAGCTCAATGTCGGGAAGCTCAGAGTCAATCTTAGTAAGACAGATGAGGATCGATCCTGTGTATCCTGGATCAATGATTCCAGTTCCATTAGATAGAATGTATCCGTGTTTAGACATGGAGCTTCGAAGGTGCACCTGAGCATAGAAGCCTAGTGGCAACCGCAGTGATACACCAGTATCATATCTAATCGTATTCTTACTTAGAACCTTGTCCACCTTCACGATGGTAAGATCATACCCAACGTCTTCAATCGATCTCTTTGGAATGATTGCATTAGGCAGTGCCAGATTGCATCCAATGAATGGGACACCAGAGTGAGCAAAGAACATAGATGCTTTCTCGTATAGTCCATTGGTATCGAATCCACTGATACTCAGTTGGTATAGCTTACTCAGAATGTTGACATTGTAGTACTTTTGACCATTCACCGTAAGAACTGGGACGGTCTCGTCTAGAGAGATATCAATCGTAGTCATCTTTATATACAATATACATGTCTAAAATCAGGTTAAACATAGTTTAGTTTCACGAAATTGACTGGTTGTTTATATTTGTGATCCCTTTCCGCCATCGTAGTGTACACTTACACTACCTTCTGCCGACCGCGCCGATTCGCCGCTACCCTCCGCCGCCGCTCTACGCCGCCGCCTTCCTGCCACCCTTCCTCTCTCTTATCTACTTTCACGATGGAGTTTGTTTGCTACAGCGCCGCCCTCTTCCACGAGGATGACATGCACGTCAAGCTCATGGCCAACTTGGACAACATTCAGTCTGGACTTGCTTCGATTGCAGTCAACGATCCTTCTATGGAGGAATCAGTTGATGAGATCATAGCATCCATCCAAGAACCGATGCATGTGTTGCACTACTGCATCCTTGTAGATGATGCCTTTTCGGCGGCCGGCGCGATGTACACGATCATGCAAACACGCACCCTCGACCGTCTCACTTCTCTACTTCAGGTAGATGACATGAGCATGGAGAGTCGTCAGGTTCTGAACGACGTCATTCGCATGTACATGGAGGTTGTAGATAGAGTGAACGAGGTGTACTACAAGCTCGGAGCAGAGGTGCACAAGATCGAGACAACCATCATGCGTCTGGATGACAAAGAGAAGTACTACGGTCTCCGTGCTGCCACAATCGGTCACATAATCGTGCTTCTAGGTCGCCAAGACTTCGATGTCATGGAACTCTTAGAGGTACACAGCCCGTTTAACTTTGATCAGGCAACATACCTCACAGAGATGTACCATGACGTGTATGGTACGCTCGACGTCGGAGAGACAACCAACCCAGTCTCATTCTTCTTAACAGAGGAGTACAACCAGATCCCAATGAGAGCTCTGGAGTATCGGGATTGGTGCCTTGGTGCAGCAGGTGAAGAGTTCGCCGACCCCGAAGAGGCTCCTCTTAGATGGACGAACGCCATTGGAATCTATTCTGAGTTTCCAGCTGAGGCGGTTGCCAGATACGGACACTTGATGAACTGGTCGCACAGAGGAGTGGTAGTGAACGCATCTCCGCAGACGATCATCCGCAACTGGTCGCGTGTCAAGCAAGATGTGTCCCCTCTGTTGGAGTACTGCATGACGTCCACGCCATCGCTGACGAAGTTCATTCTAGAGAACAGTGATATGTGTCCGAGAGATGAGGCGACACTCTACGCTCGGTTCGCTCAGTCAGAGGAGACCATCAAGATGGCGATTGAACTCATCGATGATGGGTACCGCAATGTACTGATCTCGGTTGCGGACAACCAGACGCTCACTCCGTATCTTGCGCATCTCTGCGAGAGATACGCTGGGTACCAGACAGAGGCATACATGCAGCTACTCAAGCTGTACGAGGTCAAGCAACTCATCTTCCAGATCGACAGTCTGACGGTGAACGCTGCATCTATGATCTCTCAGTACGTGTACTAGAGGTATGGAGCCACATTGCATTTCGTGAAGTTTTCATTTTTTGTGTGTTATATAGATCTATTTGACAACAACTAATATATCCATCCATCCATTCAATGAGACCAGAATAGACAGCATAATGGTATATATCTATGCTCTAGAACTACAGAACGGGAAGTACTACATAGGCCGGACTTCTGATCTAGAAAGAAGACTAGACGAACATCAGCATAGCAACTACTCATGCGCATGGGTGAAGGAGTATCCAATGGTAAGAGTAATAGAAGCGTACTCAAACTGTGATGCGTTCGATGAAGACAAACTAGTAAAGGTGTATATGTATAGATACGGGATTCGAAACGTGAGAGGCGGCGCATACACTCAAGTGCAACTTCATGAGTATCAGTATAGAGCGCTAAAGAATGAATTGTACTCGGCATCTGGGCAATGCTTCCGATGTGGCCAAGCTGGACACTATCTATCAAACTGCCAGAACAACTACAATGCCGAGTATCAGCCGTTGTCCAATACTCAACCAATGGATATTGACAATTATTTCAATCTATAGAGCTCCTCTCTGTTTGTGAAAATTGATTATTGTATAGTGAATATATACACTTCGTATACAAGAATATAATGAGCATCTCTACTACGCCTGGAATCGCCTCGACCAAGCCTCCGCTCCACGAACGCCATATCAACTCTAATTCAATTGCCAGAATGGAACTCAACGTTGTAGCCTTCAATCGTATCATCGCGCAACAGGCAGACATGATCAACTCTCAATCCGAGAAGATCAACTCTCTAATCAAGATCGTTAACATGCAAAGCGAAACAATTGAGTCTCTCAGAAAGGAGATGCTTGATGTTAAGAACCTAGCGATTGCTAATAAGGTGAGCAATCAGAAAACACATGGTGCAATTGAGAGAGTGTATGGTAAGATGGTCGATCAGCATACTACCCAATGCATACACAATCATAATACTGATGCCAGACTTGATCATGCAGAGATCATATGCAACACAGTGATGTCGATCTTAACGGCTCCCAACGCGCAAGCGACCATCTAGGCGCATATTCTTCTTTTTTTGACAACAAAATTGATTTACTATGAGTATGATTATACTCAGACACTATCTGTGCTCACCGTTTCAAGTTATCGATCCATCTTGGTCCACTTCATCATTACCAATGAGCTCATCTACTGCTTCATCCGGTAAGATTCAGGTACTTAGCGACATTGAGCACGTGCTCAAGCGTTCTGGTATGTACATTGGCGGCCACCGTTCTATCTCTGAAGAGATGTATGTGTGTTCCTCAATTGATGCTGATGGCGATCACTCGATCGAGAAACGAACTATCAACTATGTTCCGGGTCTACAGACTCTATTTGAAGAGATCTTGCTAAACGCATTTGATCAGACGACCAGAGAGGGCACTGGATGCAACACCATCAAGGTGAACATTGATAGAGAGACTCATACTATCTCAATTGAGAACAACGGATCTGGTATCTCATCCGAGAAGCAAGAGGTCGTTGTCAATGGGACGTCATCAATGATGGCCATCCCAGAGATCGTATTTGGTATCCTTAGAAGTGGATCCAACTACGATGATACTGAAGAGAGAGTAACTGGAGGAACCAATGGATACGGCGCCAAGCTAGTAAACATCTGGTCAACCAACTTTGAAGTAGAGACAGTTGATTCTGTCTTGAAGAAGAAGACGCGCTTTGCATGGAAGGACAACATGTCGGAATGCTACATGCGCAAGATCAGCGCGTATGCTTCTAAGCCACCATTCACCAAGGTGTCTTTCACTCCAGATCTTGCAAGATTCGGAATTGATTCTCTAACCGACGACATCGTATCTCTCATGAAGAAGAGACTGATTGATATCAGTTTTGCATCCAAGGCAACAGTGATCACTTGGTTCAACGGGAAGAGAATCTCGATCAAGAACCCAATTGACTACATGAACCTGTATGCTTCTAGAGAGATGATGGTGAAGCCAATTGCAGATGTGTCTGGAGAGAGATGGACGGTTGGTGTGATGCACAGCGACTGTGGCTTCCAACAGACATCATTCGTGAATGGCATTCATACCAAGAACGGAGGAACACATGTCAACACAGTAGTCAACAAACTGGTTGCCTCTCTCACGGAGAAGATCAAGAAAGCAAAGAAGCTCGATCTCAAGCCTTCCGATATCAAAGGAAAGCTACATGTGTTCATTAGAGCATTCATTGTCAACCCGAGTTTCAGCTCACAGACAAAGGAAGCCCTGAAGACAGACCGCCGATCATTCGGAAGTGAATATGAGATGAGTGATAAGTTCACCAAGCAGCTTCTGTCTAAGGACATGATCGACATGTTCACAGAGATTGGAGAGAGCAAAGTGCTTCAGAGTCTCAACAAGACAAGTGGTTCTAAGACCGCTAGACTGATTGGTATCAAAGGCCTTGAAGACGCTAATCATGCTGGAACAGCGAAGTCAGATGCATGCAAGCTCATCCTTACAGAGGGACTCAGTGCTAAGACATTCGCAATGAGTGCTATCACTGTAATTGGAAGAGATAGATTTGGTATCTTCCCTCTCAAGGGCAAGCTCATGAACGCGCGTGCTGCTAGCAAGACTAGTATCGCTGCCAATGTGGAGATCAGCAATATTGTTAAGATTCTTGGTCTGAAGCATGGTGAGAAGTATACATCAACCAAGTCATTGCGATACGGCGGTGTGGTCCTCTTGGTCGACGCCGATCAAGATGGCAACCACATCTGCGGTCTTATTCTGAATCTGTTTCATTACTTCTGGCCAGAACTGATCGCGATGGGATACCTCAACCTGTGTAGTACTCCTATCGTTAAGGTCAACAAGAAGGCAGAGACGATCTCATTTCTGAATCTCAATGACTTCAACCGATGGGAACAACAGACTCCAAACGCACACACATACTCTGTGAAGTACTACAAGGGTCTGGGTACGTCCACTGCAAAGGAGGCAAAGGAGTGTCTTGAGAACATCGATAGCAAGCTACTCATGATGACCCCAGATGATGATATGGACAGTTCGGTTGAATTGGCATTCAATGATAAGAAGGCAAACGACCGCAAGGAGTGGCTTAAGTTCAGATACGATCCGAGCGACAATATCGATCGTTCCGTACGAGAGGTTGCAGTCAGCGACTTCATCAACAAGGAGCTAGTTCACTTCTCTTACTACAGCAACCAGAGATCTCTACCATCCGTAGTAGATGGACTGAAGCCATCTCAGAGAAAGATCCTATTCACAGCGATCAAGTATCTATCGGTATCTGAGATGAAAGTTGCTCAGTTTGGCGCGAAGGTTGCTGAGAAGACAGACTACCATCATGGCGAGGCTTCCCTCATGGAGGCAATCGTTAACATGGGACAGAACTATGTTGGTTCCAACAACATCAATCTTGTTGATCCAATTGGATGCTTTGGAACGCGACTGTGGAACGGTGATGACGCAGCGTCTCCTCGTTATATCTTCACGAAGCTTGCTCAGGTAGCAAAGACCATCTTCCACAAGGACGATGCTGAGCTACTCGAGTATCTCGAATCAGATAACATGAAGATTGAACCAGAGTACTATGTCCCCGTGATCCCGATGGTACTCGTCAATGGAGCGAACGGTATCGGCACTGGCTTCTCTACTAAGGTACTGAAGTATAACCCTGTTGATATCTGTGCTTACCTCAAATGCAAGATGCGCGGAACAGATACTCCAGCACTCCGACCTTGGTACAGAGGATTCAATGGAAGCATCTTGGAATCTGGTAAGAACTCATACACCTCTTATGGCAAGTTTGAGTACCTAGATGATCTACAGGCGATTCGAATCACGGAGCTACCTATCGGCACGTCGACTGAGTCATACAAGGATCTGCTAGAGAAGATGCTAACAGAGAAGATGTTTGGGATTCAAGATGTGATTCTCAATCACTCTGATATCATTGTTGACTTCACTCTCATCATGGATGCGGCCGCGTACAAGAAGACAAAGGCAACTGACAGAGATACCATGATGGGACTACTCAAGTTGACTTCTAGTCTGTCGTACAACAACATGCATCTCTTCAACAAGGAAGGTATCATCACCAAGTACGATACTGTCGAAGAGATCATTGATGAGTTCTATGCCATTCGTCTGATCTTCTATAAGAAGAGAAAGGAAGCAATGATCAACCAACTCGAACACGAGCTGAAGGTACTTAGCAACAAGGCAAGATTCATTCGGTATGTCAAGAGCGCCAAGCAGTGCTCAGTTGATATTCTCAACATGAAGGCAAAGCAGCTAAGTGATCATCTATTGGCTAAGAAGTTCGATATGATCCCAGAGAATGATCCAGAGTTCAAGTACCTAATCAACATGCAAATTCGCAGCATCACCAATGAGAACGCGGACAAGCTAGATCAGGAGAGAGACGACATCTCGAAGCATCTAGAAAAAGTCAAAAAAACATCGATCGAGTCGATGTGGGAGACTGATCT
>JACCDR010253313.1_pt1 | contig 37136 bp, 51 predicted proteins | sample 7446431 | NCBI WGS metagenome assembly JACCDR01 (sample SAMN15323443, study PRJNA562643) | freshwater metagenome | isolation source: river surface water | place: USA:Blue River Watershed | collected 2017-08-17 | reverse complement strand
GAGGCGAGGGCGGAGCTGGTGGGGGAGATATGACCTGCGAACGCTGCAACGAGGTGGGCGGCAAGCTCTCGCACTGCGAAGTTTGCAACCGGACGATTCCGCCACGCGGTAGGTCCACGCCGATCGATGGCCTGTACTGCGACTGGGAATGCCCAGGCCACAAGCCAACGTCGTCGCTGTGGCCTGGCGAGCGGTGGGGCGATGCGCTGCCGTGCATTCACGGGATGAATGGGAGGCCGATACGATGACCAAGCCCCGCAAGCTCTCACCAGCCGAGATAGCCGAGCGGCTCGGCGTCCCGCTACAAACCGCGTACGCGCTCATTCGCACGATGCCGCACGCACGGCTTGGTAAGCACATCAGGGTAGACGAAAAGGCATTCGAGGAGTGGTTTGCATGTCATTGTTCCGACGCGGCGGAGTCTGGTACACACGAATCAAAGCCGGTGGCCAGTGGGTCAAGGAAACCACGAACTGCACGGACAAGCGCGCAGCCGAAGCGGTCCACGTCGAGCGCCAACGATGCGCCGCAGATCCGACCTATCGCGCCACGAACGCGACCACGCTTGGCGAGCTAATCATGGGCTTCCTCGGAGCAGAAGAAGTGCAGGCCAGAGCGAAAGGCACACAAGAGATGTACGAGCAGAAGTGCCGCCACTTGGCGCGCGTGATGGGGCAGGGAACGCCAGCGTCGCAGGTCAGCGCTGCGACGGTCGACGCGTACTGTGAACAACGTCTCGCGGAAGGTGCGAAGCGAAACACGATAGCCAAGGAGCTCATCGCGCTGCGTGGCGTGCTGCGCCTTGCGCTACGTCGCGGCCAGTTCTCCGCTCCGCTCGAGTCGGTGCTACCGAAATGGGACGCGCTCTATGAGCCGAGGACCACGCACCTCACGCGCCAGCAGCTTGATAAGCTTCTCGCCGAGCTCCCAGAGCACCGAGCGAACTATGTGCGCTTCGCCGTTGCGTGCGCGACGCGTCACGCCGAGACGATGGCCGCGCAGCCCGGCGACATCCGAGACACCCACGTCTACGTGCGGAGCACCAAGACGAGACGCAAGGGCTATGGTGACAGGCCGGTGCCCATCACGGACCTCACGCGTGACCTGTTGGAGCGCGTGACGCTGCCGATTCAGAGGTGGCCGGACGGCAACCGCAAGCGAGACCTCGATGCCGCATGCAAGCGCGCCGGCATTCCGCGTGTGACCGCAAACGACTTGCGTCGCACGCACGCAACGTGGCTTGCAGAAGCCGGCGTCAACGACAGCCTGGCCGGCCGCGTGCTCGGTCATGGGTCTGCTGAGATGGTGCGCCGCGTCTATGGTCGCCTCTCGGCCGAGACGCTGAGCGCCGCGGTTCAGGTCGCGGTTTCGAGTGGGACATTAGCGGGACAGAGCAACGCGGAGAAACGCGCAAAGACGAACGCCAACGCGTACGGAAAAAAGCAAAAAACCCCGGCTTTTACCGGGGAAACGCTGCAGGGGCTGAGGGGCTCGAACCCACGACCTGCGGATTTGGAATCCGCTCGCTATCGAGGTGACGTCCAGGCGGATTCGCAAGGAATCGACCGCTGTGGGACATTAGCGGGACATGCTCGCGCGGCGTTCTTCGACGTTGCAGCCGAGACTGTCTTGGACGCATTTGCGGCCGCAGGAGGCTTGGCATGACCCGCTTGCTCATCGTCTCTGACCTGCACCTCGACACGCACCTGAGGCCAAGCGAAGTCATTCGCCAGGTCTTCGTTCCTGGCACGTACGACGTCGCGCTCATCGCCGGCGACATTGCGAGCGGCCCGAAGGCGCAGCAGTACTGGCTACAGGATCTGAGCCGTCGAGACATCCCGTACGTGTATGTTGCAGGCAACCACGACTATTGGAAGTCGACGTGTGAAGGCGAGGTGTCCGGCGTTCACGCCAGCTACCATGATCTTGCGGGATGGGTCGCCTGCACATCGTGGTACGCGCCGCCGAACGCGCACGAGTGGGTCGACTTCCGCCGCACGTTATGGCTCGCCGAAGCGCTGCCCGCAATGCACCGGCGCGACACGGAGCTGCTGCGCAAGACCATGTCCATTGCCCGCATCGTCATGACCCACATGTTGCCATCGTACGCATGCGTGGATCCGGAGTACGACGGCGACCCGACCAACCGCTACTACGTGAACGACTTCCACGCCGAGCTTGAAGCTGGCAAGGGTCCGCCGCTGTGGGTGCACGGGCACACGCACAAGCGCATGGATCGAGTCATCGGCAAGACGCGTGTAGTGTGCAACCCGTACGGCTACCCGGGCGAGAATCCGCGATGGGAGCCGATGATCGTGGAGGTGGAGTGATGGGCACAATCTTCGTCCACGGCATTGCAGAGTACCGGACATGCGACGCGTGCGGCGTACGCGTGCCGCTACTCACCAGCTACGGCATGCCGCGAGCTTGGCTGTGCAAGTCGCCCGTGCCGAGCGGATGGGGACGCGTGGAGCATGGCGACGGTGTTCGCCACTATTGCAAGTCATGCGTCAAAGGAAAGGCGCCGCAATGAGTGCTAAGCTACCCGAAGCCCAAAGCGCGTCCGCCTCGGCGGAAGGGCCTCAGCATGCGCCGCCTCGCCCTAGCTCCGGCTTCGGCGAGGCACTCTTTCCCTGCGTCGAATGCGGCGGCAGTGTGCGCATGGCGTCTGCCGAAGGCCTGACGTGGCAGCTCTGCAAGCCGTCCGAAGGTCCACCGGTGCCGATACCGGCGCATGTCCTGGTGCCTCGCTGCGACCGATGCGGCGATGCGTGGTACGGACCGGAAGACTCGGCCCGCGTCGACGCGGCGTTGCGCGAGGCTGGCCACGGCGCGCCGTTCGTCGACTTGCGCGCAGAGTGGGAAGCAGCCGCGGTTGGGTTTGGCGACTCCGCGCTGGGGTTTAGCGAGGTGCGACGCGCGGAATTTGAGGCGATGGTGTCGCGGATGGATCCGGTCGAAAGCTCGGTACTGGCCGTGCCCGACAGCCCGCCGCACACGCCGCAAAGCCTGCTCGACTTCGCCGCGCGCGGGTTCGTGCGGGTCAACCGGTACCGCGCGATGCACCGACGTGCGCAGCGAGCGGAGAGCAAACTGCAGCGCATCGCACGTGACGATGGCCGCTATCAGTGGCTGACGTCGCGGCTTCGTAACGCCGAGCGACTGCGCAGCAGCCCGGCGCATGGCGACGTCGCACCGCACGACTACGCCGCCGTCCAGCTCGCGCTGGGCCTGCTGCGCGGGCTGCAGCGGTGGCTGTATGACAAGCGAAAGAGCGACCTGGTCTACGTGCTGCGGCTCGAGATTGGGAGCTGGACGCAGTGAAAGGAGATTTGTGATGGCGCTGATGGAGTCTGAGACCAACGGAATCGAGATGTTGTGCATTCACTGTGGCAACACCTTCGCTTCGCCGCGCGTGTGGCACACCACACTGTTCTGCTCTGAGGAGTGCCGGGTCGCCAGAAAGAAGATCCAAGACAAGGAGCACTACCTCTCGCGACTTGGTCGAGGCCGCTCTGTCTCCGAAGTCATTCGCTCAAGAGAGCGCAGTCGTGAGTGGGGCATAGCGAACCGCGGCGTCAAGAAGTCGCAACCGTGGCTGCGTGGTCAGCCGGTCATCGGAACGCACTTGCCTGGCGCCACGATGGCAATCGAGGTATTGCCGAAACCGCGCTGGCCAATCTCGCTGCGCAACACTCGTGGTTTGCACGGTGCGCTTACGTCGGCGCTTGGCATTGGCCACGTGCCCAACTTCCCGCTTTGGTCGCTGCGCATGACCGACCTTTCGCCGTCTGGGTGGTCGGTGCATTGGTGGACTGAGCAGGGTGTGGCGCTCGCCAAGACAGAGTTCAAAGGCCACCTGTTTGACCGGCCGACAACGTTTCGTTTCGGACAGGCGTTTCGTCTCAAGGCGCCAAACGTCACGAAACGAGGTCGTCGGCTTTTGCAGGTCGACACCATCACGCCCGTCAGCATCGCCAACACCGGCAAGACCGTCGTGCACACGAAGGTGTCTGCGACCAACATCGTCAACACACTCAAAGGCACCGGCAGCCTCGTGCATCGATTCCACCTTGAGTCCATGCAGGACGACATCTGCATCGAGCTCCGCGACGTGCATCGAGAGGAGTCCGCGGCTGTCCAGCTCGGCGGCAAGTTTGGTGTGGTGCGCGGTTGGGAAGGCTCGTTCGTCGTCGAAACCAATGCCATAGGCGAGTGGCTTCTGCGCGCGGCTGCGATGGTCGGCATTGGCTCACGCGTCGCGTTCGGTCTCGGCCAGATTCGGGTGAAATCATGTTGAAGCCGTCGCCAAGCTCGATGCTGCATGCACTCAATGGCTCGACTGCGAGCCCGATATGTGGCGACCTGGATCCGTTCTTTTGCTGGGTCTGCGGCGGCAAGTCGACTCGCGGCGTGCTGCGCCACAAATGGCAAGGCTCCAACTTCACCGGCCAGAACCGCGTGCGCTGCGCCGAGTCCGCTTACGTGTGCGAGCCGTGCGTGGTCGTCATGGCAGGCAAGCCGCCGAACACAGAACGCATGTGGACACACCTCGTCGAAGGCGATTCACACGTGCGCGTGAACAAGGGCCAAAAGCCAACAATCCGCGAGTTCGTGAGGCGTAAGCACACGGCGACGTGGTTTGCCGCAATCGCAGACAGCGGCAAGAAGCACATCATCCCGTGGGCCCCGGTCAATGGGCCAGGCGTGGGCGGCTTCGTTATCTTCGAAGAGGCCGTCATCGAGGTGCCGGCAAACACGTCGATGCTCGACGATATCGCCGACCTTCTCACCGCAGGCGCAACGAAAGAGGAGATGCTCCACGGCGGTTACGGCCCGCGTGCGTGGCAGCTATGCGGCGAGCGACTTGCCGTTTTCGAGAGTCGATACGGACACGAGCGCGGCGGCCACTGGTTCGAGCTCGCAGTGTGGCTTGCTCAGCGAGACGAGGAAGCCGTGGCAGTCAGGATTGAGGCTGAGAAGGCGGCGAACGCGGCCAAGAAGGCACGAGAGAAGGAGGCGAAGCGTGGACAAGGAAAAGGCAAGAAACCTAACGATAGAGGTGATGCTCGAGCTTCGAGCGGCGTACCTGAGGACGCCGGGGTGCAACGTGCTGAAGCACTGGGACCGCCTGCAAAGCAGCCTGCTAAGCGCAGCAAGGCAAAGCGAGACGCCGGAGGAGTGGCTCACACAGATGAGCCGAAAGCTCCAATTGGGAGCGCCGCAAAGCGCCAGCTCTCGCTGCTTTCGTGAGCTCGCAGATTACGTCAGAGAGGAGCGCGCTTCGCGCGCATGGCTCGACTTGCTCGAGCACGAATTTGGGTACCTGCTCGCTCTGGCGAGAGGTGTGGCGGAACAACGGAAAGAAGCACGAGAGGCAGAACAACATGCATGAACAGGTTCGTTACGATTTCATCCTTGAAGCACTTACCCCAGTCGCACACGCATGCGAGAGCGTTGGCAACACGTCTCTGGTGATGCGCGAGAAGCGCCGCCTTCCTGATGGATCGTTCGCCAGCGTGCCCATCATCACAGGCGACACCATGCGGCACGGTCTGCGCGAGGCGTCATCGTACGCGCTGCTCGACGCGGCCGGCATGCTAGACAAGCCTGCGCTGGGCGAGGCAGCGCTGCGCCTACTGTTCGCCGGTGGCATGATTAGCGGCTCGCAAGAAGGGTCGGTGAAGCTTGCTGACTACGCTACGATGGTCGACCTGTGCCCACCACTCGGCCTGCTTGGAGGCTGCGCACAGAACCGCGCCGTGCCTGGCAAGGTACAAGTCGACGCGGCAGACCTCATCTGTCAAGAGACGGCGCACCGCATGCCCGAGTGGGTCATGGAATGGCTCCGAGAAAGCAAGGTCGCTCTGCAGTCGGCGCGAGGCCACATCGAAGAGGTGACGCGGGTCCGCATGGATCCATCGCTCGACCCTGGCAAACGCAAGCTGCTAAGTGACGGCGGCATCGGCATCGAGCGGCGCATGATGGCATCCGAGCACGGGAAGGAGGTCGGTGACGCGCTACTGGTTGAGTCAAGCAAGAGTACGATGCTTCCTCGCTCGCACGAGACCGTGGTGAGCGGATCGCTGTTTTTCTGGTCGGTCACCGCCGTCGTGAACAGCGAGCTCGAGCGCGACACGTTCAACACCATGATTGGCGCCTTTCTCCGTGACGCACGCGTTGGCGGCAAACGAGCCACCGGACACGGTCGCATCCGTCCGATTGTCGCGAAGCAAATCACCGTGCGGCGCCCGAAAGAGGCGCCTGAGAACCTCGACGTCGGCGCTCTGGCCCCGCGTGTCGGTAGCCTGTTCTTCGCACACGTCAGCGAGCGCAAGGACAAGGTCGCCGAGTTCCTCGCTGCGGTGGACGCATGACGCCACTACGCGCGACAGCTCACCTGGCGAACGGTGTCATGCTTGGCAAGCCCATCTCATTCGACGCGCTGCTGATGGCAGCCGTCGCACTGCGTGACAACCTGCCGCCCATCGGCTTCGGTCAACGCATCGACATTGCTATCCCGATTGCACAGGAGCGAGGCATCTATCTGTCGTCGGTGAGCCAACAAACGGTGGAGTGCCATGAGCGGCGACACATCAACAAGCGGTTTCCGATGGCCGAAGCCCAGATGCTTGGCGCTCGCAAGATGAGCATCAACCCAAAAGGTGGACTGTCGAAAGGTTTTCGGCTGCCCGCCGAGGTCAGTCACATGGTCGGCGACATCGTGACGTTCTACGCGGTCGGCGACATCGAAGGCGTGCGCGAGCTCTTGCAGTGGGTGCAGTACCTCGGCAAACGGCGCGGCGTGGGTCTTGGCAAGGTCACGCGCTGGGACGTGGCAGAGCACGAGGCGTGGCCTGGTTTCCCGGTCATGCGTGACGGCAAACCGATGCGCCCTCTGCCGCTAGACTGGCCAGGCATTGGTGAGCACCGGAAGGAGTACCGCGTGCTCACGCCGCCGTATTGGGAGCAGCATCGAGAGGAGCTCTGCGCGTGCTGATACCCAGCCCACGACACACCGAGAGAGACCTGGAGACGTGGCGTATCAACGAGGCGATGGACCGCGAGAACGCCAAGCGCATCGACTGGACCAAACTCGAGCGCGACGCCATGGCGGAGATGCAGCGATGGATCGAAGCAGGCGACGGCTCTGGCTATCTCGGCGTGTCGTGGGGCAAAGATTCTGTCGTGGTGGCGCACCTGCTGTGCAAGATGCAGGTGCGCTATCCGATGGTTTGGGTTCGTATGCCTGGAGACAACCCGGACTGCGAGCTTGTGAGGGACGCATTTCTCGCAACGCACAATGGTGCATGGTACACGGAGATACAGGTCGACGTTGGCGGCGACGTGCGCGACGGCCACAAGGCGGGATTCGCCGAAGCTGCGCGACGCCATGGTGAGCGACACATCAGTGGTGTGCGCGCCGCTGAGTCGTCGATTCGCAAGCTCCGCACGCTGCGCTGGGGACGCAGTACAGAGAAGACGTGCGCACCCATCGCGTGGTGGTCGACGGACTACGTATTCGCATACATCTATCGCGAGAACCTGCCTCTACACCCGGCGTACGCATGCACCCAGGGCCGCACGTACGAGCGGCAGTACCTGCGAGTGGCGGCCATCGGCGGCGTGCGCGGCACTGGCGTCGGGCGTCGCCAGTGGGAAGAGGCGTACTATCCAGATGCCATGAGGGCAATCAAACGCTAGTGATTCCAGCATATTACCGGTTCATGTCGATTTATGCTTGCGCGGGGCGCCCCGCGCGGCTATCTTGTATCGGGTCAGGGCACGATGCCCCGGCAAAAAGCCCCGGCGCGCAGCAACGCCCGGGGCACGGTAACCCCAACAGCCTGGAGTCACACATGCAATCCTACACCATCTCAGCAAACGGCGAAATCATGGGCACCTACCGCGGCGAGAACGCGCGCGACGCAATCGAGGCGTACGCCCGCGACGCTGGCTACAGCGGCGTTGCCGCCGCGGCTGATGCGCTCGGGCAGAGCGAAGCGGAGTTCGTTGCAAGCGCGAGCGCCGTCGTCGAGGTGGCGCAATGAGCACCGTCAAGTGGACCGCAGAATTCGGGCTCGCAAACACGGCGCGTGGTGAGGCGCCGACGGTAGAGGCAGCGCGCAAGGCTGCGCGGGCCGCGTTTGGAGACGTTGACGCGACCTACACTCTCAGCACCGGCGAGCGCGGCGTAAACGCGCTCGACTACAAGACCGCAAGGCGCAAGTGGCGCATCTTGAGCGAGGAATAATAGGGCGCAGTCTACCCACGCCGGGCCCCTTCGTGGGCCCTGGCTTTTACATGGAGAATACACGCATGCCAGTAGTCCAGCTTGATGGCCGCGCTGCGGTCGTGTGGGAGCAAGAGCTTGTGCGGCCGAGCGGTCGCAGCGTCGGAATGCGCCGGTTCGTGCAGCACTTTTGGTGCAAGCCGAGCGACCCGTCGCTATGGGGCAGCGAGCTTGAGCGTGCTGCTACGCTCGACACGGAGATGGCCGAGCTTGCGTACGCATATACGCGCACTCAGTTCTCGGCCGACCATCCGCCGCCGCAGTTCTCCGCGGCGCAAAAGCGAGAGCTGAAAGGCTACGCTGACAAGCAATACATCGCAGTGAGCGCGCGCATTGAGGAGCGCTACGGCGTACCGTTTCTGTTCGGCTTCCGCTGGGCGCCTGACATGCCCGAAGACGGCTATCCGGTGGAGCCATGACCGCAGCCGCCAAGCGCCACCGAAGCGGCTCAGAGCGGCGTCGGGTTGTCCGACGAAGCGTCAAAATGCTCCCAGAGCAATGGGCGGCCATTGAGGCAGACGCGGAAGCCACTGGGCACCGCTCGCTAGTCTCGTATCTGCACACCGCAGTTTCGGTCTATCGGCACGTGCGCGCACGCAACGGCGCTGCGGCCACGTGTGACGTGTGCGGCGCGGCAGTCGCGGGCGATGGGTGCGGGACATGCGGGACGGAGTGAAGGAGTCAGATCATGGCAGCACGTAAGACAGCAGCGAAACTCTTGCATGCAACTCGCATCATGTCTGCAGACGAGGCGAACCCAGCCATCGACGATATGCGGCTTCCGGACGGGCGCTCGGCAGTAGTAACGTGCTGGTATGATGCTGCGTCCAAGACCGCGACTTTTTTGGCGCACGTACCATCCACGAACCACGCGGCAGATCAGAAATGGTTGGTCGACAAGGCGCGAGAGCTTGTTCCTGCTGGTGTCGACGTGCGGGTCAAGATGCTGAGCTTCCCGGTGTGATGCGGCGAGCACAAAAAGGCTAAACCCGCCAAGCCGCGAGGCCTGACGGGCTTAGTGGCACCTTGGGTACCGGAGCATTGCACTCTACACCAAAACCCGGCCGCCCTCAACTCTGGCCACGCGCAACTGACGCCGCCACCTCGAGTCCTGCGGGTACGGCGTCAGCATGTCCGCCAGCGCTGCGGCCGCCTCGCGCTCGCTCGCCCAGGCCCGGCCGACGTAGGCTATCCACGCGCCGCGTTCGCCAAGTGCGGCGATGGTCCAGCCTTGCTGGTCGCGGCGCTTGTAGCGGGTGCTGCGGGGCTTCATGCTTGCGAGTTCTGTGCTAGGATTTGCGAATGGCTAGGATCGGCGTCGAAGAATATCGCCCAGATGATCCACTTGTGGACGTGGAGTCCCACTGTGGTCAATGTGGCTTGCGGTTGCGATGCCGTGTGCCGCGGTCACAAGTCGGCGCACCATACACCTTTACGTGCTGCATAAAGGGTCGCTCGATACATACGCATCGCCCCAAGTGACGTCGAAGTCACGCTACAACGCCCACAACCGGCGGATGCACGACGCGGCGCACGAGGCGAAGGCCTTGCGCATAGTCGATCCATTCGCGTGAGTGACCAGCGAAGAACGGCTGAATCACGCGGCCGTTCGTGCGATGCCAGCCGTAAAGGCCTAGCACTTTCTTGCCGCGGTGTTTCGCGTCGCACACCTTGCACCAGAACCCTTCGGCTCGACCTGCGCATGCGCGGCACGCGTCGAACACAACGTCCTTGTGCGTGCCGGCGAGCAGCATCCAGCGCTTGCCATCGAGCAGCTTCGCGATGCGCTCCTCTTGATCCTTGTATACTGCAGGCGTCGCCATCGTGCGCCACGTGCCGTCATGCTTGCGTATCGGTGGCTCAACGCGCAAGTCAGCGGCGCGCCAGATTGCGTCGACCATCGCGCACGTCGGCAGCTCGTACCCCAGGTCTTCGGCGAGCTCGGCGGCTGCACCGATGGCGATGGGCGCGTGGTAGCTGTCGGCGACTTCCCACAGTACGCCGTCAATCTCGAGATGAACGAAGACTGTCGTCACGGAAGCACCACCACGCCAGGGCCCACGCCCATCGCGGTCGCGAGCGCGGAAATAGGTCCGTAGCCGTCGATGCGGTCGTCGCTCACCTGTCCATGCGCGACGATGCCCGCGCGTGGCTTGCGGTCCTTCAGCTTCCACGCCTGTGGCTCGAGAATCTCGCACGCGCTGATGCTGTCGATGAGCTCGCGCAGCGTCAGCACAAGCTCGGTGCACGCATCAAGCTGGGCTTGGAAAGGCGGCAGGTACAGACCTTTGCCGAGCGCCGGCGACAGCCACTTGAATGGCCCACCCGGTCGCAGTCGCGGCGCATCGGCCCAGTCTCCCCACCACGGGCCGCCGGGAGCTTTTCCGTACGGTGAGCGGTCGGTGACAGGACACACGACCTCGATGCCGATGTGCGCTGGCGACCATGGACCAGCATGCCACGGCGCCGCAAGAAGCGGGTCCGCGCATTGCAGGATTGAGCCGTCCTTGTCGACGATGAAATCCGCGCCGACCACGCCTTTCGACCACGTCATCAGCGCGCTCTTCGCGTCGCCGCCCGCGGTCTCATGCAGCACGATGCCAAGCAGCTTTTGCTTGCGACCGGGCCACGACTTCGCGCGGTACCCTGGCGCCCACGCGCACGGAAACGCGGTATCGATGAGACTGCCACCAAGCTCAATCTTTCCCATGCTGCGCTTTCCTCTCGGCTCGTGCTCTTGCTCGGTCGTGAGCGGCTTCATTCGTCGTCGTCTCTGCGTGGGTCCACAGCCGGCATACCTGGCTGGCTTGGCTTGCGATGCAGGCCCGCCGCGATACCGCCGGTGTACGCGTTGCGGTCGGCGACGGTGCAGACACCGGTACCGCCGCAGACGAAGCACTTTGGCGTGCAGCGCGGACACTCGACCTTGGTTTCGATGGCGTCCTGGTTTGCGCGCTCGATGGGCTTGTCGTCAATCGGTTGGTGCATGATGCATGTTTTCCAGTCAATCGTCAGCGTCGGACGCACGGCGAATCTCACGGAGCGCACGCCGGCTTTCCGACTCTTCGGCGAGCATGCCGCGCACCTTGCTTGCGATGGGTGCGTCGTTGAACGCGCTGCCACGATCCAGCATCGAGTGCACAGCATCGCCGCCGAGCCGCACCGCTTGCCGCAGCAGCTCGACGGCCAAGTCCTCGACCCAGTTAGGCAGGCTCATTGCACGCCCCCAAAACGCCAGCGAGGCGCAAGCCATCCTCGACAACCGGCGGCACCGACGCGCCGGCGGCTTTGATGGCGCCCACGATCGTCAGGAGCGCCGAAGACGCACGCGCGAGACCGCACACAACGCCGAGACGCTCGCCCTTTTCCCACGCGTCGACGCCTTCGGCCGCCGCGACGATTGCAGGCCGCGCGACGTCGTAAGCGTCTGCGCACGTTGAGGCGAGCGCCTCAGCACCTTCGCGCTTGCCCACGGCTGCAGCCTTCAGCGCGATGTCCGCGCACAGCTTGTCAGCCACGCGCGCGGCTTCGGCCACTGCGAGCACGACGGCGCGCGCGGTTTGCCGCGGCGCTTGCTCCGCTTGTTTGGGTGAGCAGGCGTATGCGGCGCAAGCGATGGCCAGCGCAGCGATTCCGATTGGATGTTTGGTCATGGGATACTGAGAGCCTCCACGTTGAAGCGTCCGGTTGTGGTCGCGGTAACCGCGCCAGTGGTCTCGACGTCGTACGCCCACTCGCCTGCAGCGGTCGCGACGAAGGACAGGAAGTAGGTGCCAACGCTTGGGTGTGTCATCTCGGGCGACGCATGCGTGTACGCAACCACGGTGCCCGCCGGGTCACGCACTTGGACCAGCACCGTGGCCGGATCCGTGAGCACGGCATCGGCGTCCTTGAACGTGAGCGGCATGCGTACGCGCGTGCCTGCGTAGATTTTCTGCATCTCAACACCTTTCGACTTTCACCGTGATGAACGCGCCTGGCGCGACGTCGGCCGCTGCAGCGTCACGCCTGACGATGCCCACGGCGGCAACATGCGCGCTCACGTGAGCGCTTGCGCCGTGCCCTTGAATCCGTGCCGTCACCGAACCAACACGCACCGTGGCGACCGACGGCGCCGGCTCTGTTCGTGCTGCTGCATGATGCGCTGAGACGTCGGCCGTTGCCGTGTCAGACACGATTGCGGCAACGATTCGGAATGGCCGAACAGTTGCGCTCGCCGTGTCGGCCGAACGCGCAACCGTGGCAACATGAGCCGCGACAGGACCGACATGCGCGCAGCCGGGGAAGTCGGCCGCGACGACGGACGGTAGAATGAAGCCAGCGGTCGCAAGCGCGATGGCTAGGTAGCCAACACCCTGCACTGCTACAGCTCGCGGATGAATCACGTTCGGGTGACGGTTACAGTTCCGGGTGGCGCTTCAGAGATGGTTTGTTGCACGCCTGCGCCTGCGGTTCGCTGCGTTGCGGTCACAACCAGCGGCGCGGTGCCGTCGAGGCCACTGAGCCGCCACAGGTCGAGGAGCTGGTTGGCTTGCGCGGTGCTGAGCCCACTGCCGCTGGACACAGCAATTGCCGACGCGCTGCGCTCGATGACCGTGACCACGGTGAAGTTGCCGAGCGTGGGAACGAACATGCCCTGAACAGGGTCGAGTGAGTAGAGGTTGCCCTCGATGCGCAGTTCGTGATCCGCCTCGTGCGGCCGAATCTTCCAGCCGTCGACGGTATTGAGAAAGATGTAGGGTGCAACTGCTTGGCCTGCACCGATGGGGTCACCGCCGACGGTCGTGAACGCGTGCAGAAACTTCGAGTTGTCCGAGAGCTGCAGCCAGTCTTTCCAGCGGCTGTACAGGTCGATTGCGGTGAAGGCTACCGTGCCAGGCGTCAGCACGATGAGCTTGTTCGGACCGTCGAAAGTGTAGGCCATGCTAGGGGTTCAAGTACTGGCGGTCGACCTGTTGCTGGACTGGAATTGTGGCGCCGGCGAACGTGAGCGGGATGTTGAGCAGCCGCGTGTTCTGGTAGCCAAGCGAGAGAATCGAGATGTCGACTGCGGTCACCACGGTGTAGTCATACGACCACGAGAACGTGCCGCTCACGACGTTCTCTTCGCCCGCGAGTTCGGTTTGCGTTCCTGCTGTGTACACGCGAATCTCGGTCGGGTTTTTGAGCCCGGTAAGCTGCAGCTGCGGCGCGTAGAGGTTGGTCACGTCGAGGTCCACAACGACTTCGCACGCAAGCCATCCTGCGACAGGCACCGCGGTAGCAGCGGTCGCGGTTTCGGCTGCGCTCACGAAAGCCACACCCTCTCCCTCGCGAAGCGTCACGGCTTCGGTCGACGCGCCTCGAGCCTTGCGCTTGATGCGGTTGAATCGTCCTGCGTTCGGCGCAAGCGCATCAGGCGTGGCCTGTACGCCACCCGACACACCAGACTGGCGACGCTCGGGGAACACGTTCATCCACGTGGGCCCGACGAAGTCTTTCGTATGCAGGTAGGATACACCTTTCGGTGAGCCTGCAGAGCCGTCAATGATGTACTGTTGCGGCACACCGAAGGGAAGCAGCGGCGCATCAACCGCGACGTCGGCGAAGTCTGAGAGGTTGAGGTCGGCGGTGTCCATCTTCGTGGCCACCACTTGCGCGCGCGGGTCCGCGACGGACTGCGGGTCTACCGCGCCGACCGGGACCATCTGCAGATACGGCGTGTCGAACGTGCCGAGTTCCTCGATGTTCACGTCGATGATTTCGACCGTGATGCCGGATGCAACCGGGTTGTCTACGCCGATGTAACCGACGTTGTCCGCAAGGTGGCTCACGAACTCGCACACGCGGTAGGTCGAGCCGGTCGACGCGTCGCGAAGCGTAAGCTCTACACGCAGCGGAAAGTTGGCGTAGCTGGTTCCGGTCGCATCCACAAGCGCGACTTGCTCGCCCGCGCGCACGACGATGGGCTGGTCTCCACGTCGACGGCTCCACCGACCGACACCGTTCGCGCGACGACGGCCCGCGGTGTTCTTTCCCGTAGCGCTCGCAAGGCTTGCGAGCGCTACGGATCCGTTCTGGTTGCGGGTTGCAAACACGCGGCGATACGTGCCCGTCACCGACGTGTACGAAGGCCTGGTCATGACGCGCACGGTACCGAGGCCCGTCGCGGTGCTGTCATTCTCCGACGGTGTGACGGCGGTACCGCCGGCCAAACCCGTCACGGTGCAAAGCTGCAGAATGCACGTACGTGCGAGCGTACCGAATCGTGACAGCGGCGCCACCTCGACGTTGGTGATGACGATGCGCTTGCCGCTGCCAAGGCGGTTGACGAGCGCCAGCACGGCGTTGCCGGACTGCGAGATCCAAACGCCTTCGGTCGCGATTCGGTAACGAGCCATCAGCTTGCTGCGTCAGTGAACTCTTGGATCACGTCGAGCACACCGACCGCGGTCGAGCCGGTGTGACGGACCACGACGCCCTCGCCGGGCCGGCTCGTGATGTGCTCGATTGCTGCATCGTTGATGGCGCTGTTCCAAATCTCGTTCAGCGGCACGATGCATTCAAGCTCGTCGTTCACAGCGCTGGACACTGCAGGCTCGTCATTCGACCACATCACGCGGCGGAAGATGTCGGCCAAGAGCGTGTCCGTCGCGCCCGTCGTGTTGGTGACCGAGCCCGGCAACGACGTGCTGGTCGTGTCGTGCTTGGTCACGGTTGCCGCGGTGCCACCGGTCGACGCCGAGTTGCGGCGAAGCTCGATGGTCGTCAACACGCCAGTGACCGCAACGGTTTGGTTGTTGAGCAGAATGACGCGCGCGGTACGGATCACGCGGCCCGAGCCCGCGCCGTTGAAGCATGTGGACATGCTCTTGTTGCTCGCGAACGCGGTACCAGAGACGAAGCTCGTGAACGTGGCTGCCATCTATCTTGCTCCCAGTAGGATGCGATCCATCTCGCTGTCGGCGCGGCCCGTGATGTGCTGCGCTATGATGCTGTTGTCGGTGAGGTAGCGAATGACCTTGCCCACAGCTTCCTTTCGGTCGCCAGGCGGTAGGTTTCGGTGACGCTGCGTATAGACCTTGAGTGCCCACGCTCGAGCTCGCGCGACTTGCGCCGGCGACATACCCATCGGCGTGTGGAGGATGACCGATTGCGTGGGTTCGTCCCAGTTGAAGCGAGGCGGTTTCATGGCTAAGCGTTAGCGTAATTACGCTCCAAAGGTGCCACCAGGGACACCGTGTTCGCCGTGCTGCGCGCGATGGTGCCGGTCGCTCGCACGTACTGCCCGGTTGCCAGACCGATGGCAACCACCGTGATGGTCGCGTCGGTGCCTGGCGTGCGTCCGCCTTGCGCGTTGCCATCGTAGTTGAAGGTCTTGCTGATAGAGCTCGCGCCGCTCACGTTGCCGGCCATGTCTGCACCTGCGTTGTCGTCGACGATGAGCGCACCGGATTCGCCGAAGTCATTACTACCGCCGGGCAGTGTTGTAAAGTACACCCAATACTTTGCGCTTGCGTCTGCCACGAGGTTTGCGCCGAACTGCAGCGTGAGCGTTGCGACGAACGGAAAGGTGCGGTTCGTGCCGGTGTTGTCGCGGAAGGTGATGCGGTTCGTATCGTTGGCCGAGAAGCCTTCGATCATGACGCCGTTGCCTCCGCCGTTCGGGTTGACTGGCGCAAGCGTTCCAGCCTCGAGCGTGTCGCCGACGAAGCGAAGCAGAAGGTCGGCGGTCTTGCCGGTAATGCTCTGATCCGTACTGTCAATGTCCGTCGCTTGACGGAGCAGGTACTGGACCTTCTCGTAAATCTGCTCGGCGGTCGCAGACACCGGAGCCGCGCGCTGCAACGTGAAACTCTGGTTGCTGACCGTGCTCGGGAACGTGGTTGTGATGGTCACAACCGTGGCGGTCGGTGTGCCGCTGATGGTGTACGTGCCCTTGTTCGCGCCCTCGTGGATGGTCAGCGTGCCACCGGTGTAGTTTGCACCCGTGATGCCGCCTTCTGAGGTGGTTAGCGTGTTGCCGGATGCGGTGCACGAGCCATCAACGCCCGAGTGCGTCCCGACGTCGATGACGATGCCGAAGTTTCGGTTGGTGCCAGGCGTGTCGACGTCGCGCGAGTACGCCTGGTCGAAGTAGCGCACCAGGATTTGCGTGTACGGCGAGCTTGCGCCGATGGTCACGTCGGACGCTGCAATCTTGAGGTCGGTGCCGGTCGAGATTGGAAAGCGGTACACGATGCTGTCCATCGTGGTAACGCCGATGTCGGTCAGGTTCGCGTCGTCGTACGTCTGCGCTTGCTCGCGCACGAAGAGCTTGAAGAACGTGCGTCGGTCGAAGTCCGAAGCCTCCGCGTAGTTGCCGTCTCCGTCGTCGTCGCGGAGAATCTGCACAGCTTGGTTGACCTGCCCGGTGAGTTGCACGTTCGCCGAAGTGCCGCCGCTCACCTGCTGGAAATAGAGTTGGTCATTGCTCTCGATCGAGCCGAGACCCACGACGCCAGCCCACTTCGCAATGACGCTGCCGCTCGTGTTGCGCACCGTCCAACCACCGGTACGAATCAGGTAGCGCGAGGTGTCGTTTGCGAAGTCCCAGCCGTCGACGAGCTCGAAAGACTCGTCCGTGATGGGAACCATCGGGAACGGAAACGCGGCAAGGTTCTTCGTGTTCGGGTCGAGTCGCCATTCCTCTTTCAAGAACGAGTAGAGCGCCTTGAGTGTCACGCCATCGTTCGAGAGATTGCCGACGACAACGAGCTTGATGGTCTTCGTCGTGGTGTTGATGAAGACTTCCTGCGAGCCATCATCGGCTGCAGAGTCTTCGAGCAGGTCCGGATCTGTAATGAGTGCCATCTACGTAGCTCCTTACGGCGCACCGATGCGGGCGCCGGCACATGCGGCAACGAACGAAACAAGCGCAATGACCGCGAGAAGCGCGGCGCGGTTTAGGTTGGATGCTGGCGCGAGACCAGAGACGGTGTCGCGGTCGCGCGAGATGAGCTCATCGAAGATGGTTTTTGTGATGCGCTCGATGCCGTCGAGGCGCCGGTCAATCCGGTCGAGTCGGAGCGCGACAGCTTCGTCGTGGCTCACTGGTCGCGACCTTTCGGCGGAGGCGGTAGCGACTGCGACACGATGATGTCTGGCAGGTTTGCCGGCTGCTTCGTCAGCACGAACGCGACCCATGCGACCAGCGCGCGCGTGTCAGGGAACACGATGCGGAAGACCACGACCACGTGAGCCAGCCAGCGCGGAAGCTTGGCCAGCTCTTCAGCCGTGCGGGCTTTGGACAGCCATGTCACAAGAGCGCCGAACAACGGCAAGACAATGAGCGTCGTCACCGCGGGGTTTGCCCGCAGCCACTCGAGTACTTGATGCATGTATCCTCCAGCTAGTTGTGCGCTGTGATGAGCTTGTAGATTTGCTCGACAACCATCGGCAAAAGCGGGGCTAGCCACGTCACCTTTCGCTGCGTGAGCGTCGAGGACTGCAGCTTTCCGAGCGCCAGTGCCACGTCCGTTGCGAGGTCGTTCACGACCTTTTTCGCAGACGAGACCTCAGACATGATGCGACCCATCATCGAGCTTTGCTCCGCGATGGCGTTCGATTGCGCGGCGTCGCTCACCTTCAGCTTTGCCACCTCAGCACGCAAAGACTCTGTCTCGACGCGTAGCGCGCGAATGCTGGCCTCCGTTTGGTCCACGCGCACACTGAGCTCGGCAACACGTGACGGCACCTCAGCCGCCGGCACAAGCGTGCGCGGTGGCGGAATCATGGGCGCGCGCGGAACCGAGTCGTGCTCGGTGTGCGAGGGCAGCTTAGGGCGAGTCATTAGACGGTGTAGTGCATGAGCACCCAGCGCTGGCGCGTGGGCGCGTAGGCGTAGATTGCGGTGCTGACGATGTTGTTTGAGAACGGGAAATTCTCGAATCGGTTGGCCGCTGCGCTTGCAGCATCTTGCTCGTTGAACGTGATGGTCTGACCGGGTGGACCAATCAGAAACAAGACCTGTGGATCGCCGGTGTCAGGCGCGAGCATGCCGGTAAGCGTCGGCCCTGTGGCGCCGGTGAACTCGATGATCTGCGCGGTACCAGGATCAAAGTTGTTGACGGTGCCAGTCGCCGAGCTCGACCCGACGCTGCCCAGATTGCTGAGCTTGTTGAAGTGTGCCGCGCTCATCGAGCCAGGGTCCGTCGCGTTCGCGGCTGCTATGCTGATGTCAGGATTTGCTCCGCCAGAGCTGGCAATCGGAGCGCTCCCGGTTACGCCAGATACCCCGCCTCCGCCTCCGCCGCCAGAACCGCCTGTCACTGAAAAAGGCATCAGCTGTACTCCGCGTAGATGCGCAAGCTTGCGCCAGAGCTGTATGTGAACGCGTTGGCTGTCGACGATGCGCCGATGTAGAGGCCTGCGCTGAATTCTCGAGGGCGCGGCAACTCAATCCATGCGGTGCCGCCGGCCGGTACCTTGACCGGTGGCGCAAGCTCTGACGTGCTTCCGTTCGACGGCCTTGCTGCTGCATCGAACGCAGACACGTACACGTCAGCTCCGCCAGCGTTCGTGACGGCAAACATGTACAGCCTGCCGGCACTCGACTTCACGGTCTTTTCTGCGGCCGCGACCCCGGGCGAGTGGAACGTCGTGCCGACCGCAAGCTGATTGACCAAAAGTCGCCCAGTGTCGTCGCATCGAAGGTCGTGTCGCTCGTTGGGCGCGAGACTTGGCTCCGTGGTTTCATACAGCGCGGAAGGCGCCTGCTTGAACAGTGCATCGAGTCCCATGCGAGTCTCCTTAGGGCCTCACGCCCTTGACGATGAGCCATGAACCGCTTGCGTATGCGACGGCAGCGTTCGCGGACTTGCCTGCAACCTGCACCTTTACCGTGTACGGCTGCGAAGTTCCTGCGGTCCAGTAAAGCTTTTGTGAGCCACCCAAAAACGTGAGCGCACCGGCAAGCTTGGTCATGGTTGGCAAGCTGTCGACGGTAGCGACGCCGGGTGCAGAGAAGCTCACGCGGATCTGCGCGACGTCGCCATTGGTTCCGTCGAAACGAGTATTGGCGTCGACTTCGATGATGTCGCCAGGCTCCAACGGGTCGAGCGTCACAGAGAGCCCAACGATGTCGGCGAACGTATCGTTCTGCGCAATGCTTTGGTTTGCTCCGACGTTGGCGTATTTCGCATCGACGACGCCGCTGCGAATCTGCTCGGGGTGCACGTTGCCGTTTGGATCGAGTGTGGCTATGCCGTTGGGTACTGCACACGACCCGAGAAGCAAAAGTAGCCAGCGCCCGGCAGACGCAGCGCCGATGTCATTAGGACGAAACACCATTGGGGACAGCTCCTGTGCCATTGACGATGCGTCGAACTGATAGGCGCCCACGCCATCAATGACAGCGACGGTCTTGTCTACGTGGTCAAGTGACGACTTGAGGGCCGCAGAAGTCGGGAATCTACGGATGCGCCTTACGCCTTCTCGCGTCGGGTCGACGAACTCTACACGGTCACGCAAGTACGCTGTGCGGCGCGACGCGTTCGTAAACGGAGTCTCAACACTGAGCCCATCTCGAGGCTCCGTATCGAGCGGCGATGTCTGCGTCGGGAACGAGCTTGCGTCCTCCGGAATGTTCTTCGGCATATGTCACTCCACCCAGCTCAGAATCAAAAGGCCGGCGCCCCCGGCCCCTGCCGCCGCACCGTCTGTGGACACCGTTCCGCCACCACCTCCGCCGCCGCCGGAGCCTCCACCCGCGGAAGCAACGCCGCTTGATGCAAGGCCTCCGCCCGTGTTGCCGCCAGACCCGCCAGCGCCGCCAGCTGCAAAGCCGGAGCCACCGCCACCGCCACCGCCAGACCCGCCATCGTTGCCTGAGCCTTTGGCGCCGAGTGGTCCGCCGTCTGCGGTCGTCGAACCGTTGCCCGCATTGCCGTCACGGCTCGGGTCTCCGCCTGTGCCGGCGCCAAGCCAACCGTTTCCGCCTGCGCCATCCGCGCCGTGAATGGTACGCCGAGATCCACGTCGCGCGGCGCCTCCGGCAACCTCGAGCGGCGTACCGCTCGACCCTGCGATGGCGCCACCTTTTCCTCCCTGCGCGCCGTAGAACGTGACGTAGCCACCGATCCCACCAAACGACGTGTCGCCGCCGTCTGAGCCATCCGCTCCAGGCGCAGCGCTGCCAACGGCGCTGCCTGCACCACCAGAACCACCAGCACCGATCGTCACCGTGTACGTCACGCCAGGGGTAACGGGCCAGATCGATACGCCTGCTCGAGCTCCGCCGCCGCCAGCTCCGCCGCCGCCCGGCTTGCTGAGAAAGTCTCCGCCAGACCCGCCACCACCTCCGCCGCCACCGCCGACGCCGGCGACGGTAACCGAGGTGACGCCAGCTGGTGCGGTCCACGAAGCAGAGCCAGTGAACAACTGGCGACGCATGAAGTGGCCGGCGCTGAGTCGCCACCGCCCAGCGCCAACCGACGGCGCGACGACTTGCGGATGCGCCACCGTTTCAGTCGACCCGATGTCGAGCACGTAGATGCCAATTCGGTCGACGTGGCGAACGAGTCCGTCGGCGGGATTCGGAATTGCTTCAAGCGCAGCGATGTCAGCAAGCGCTTCAATCGAGTCGAGAAGGTAGCGATCTCGATTGGCAAGTGGCTGCAGCAGTGATTCAACGCCTGCTGCGTTTCGGAGGTCTCCACCTAGTGGCGCCTGCGCCGTTGAGAATGTCGAAACGTCGGAGATGTTGGTAGGCATTCAGATCGCTCCAATGTGCGTGACGTCGTTGCCCCACGTTTCCGCGAAGTCGTCCCACGTGCCGCCCACGTCGTTGTCCCAGGTCTCGCCAGCGTGCACGACCAGAATGGCCCGACACCTCGCGTGTCGTGGCGTGTGTCGGCGAACGATGGCGCGCAACAAATCGACTTCGTCTCTGGGAACGGCATAGCCCCATGGGCCTCCGTCTCCGTACACGCCAGGATCGCCCCAGCGACCGCTTGCAAGGTAGTCGTCGAACCATGGGAACGGGCCAAAGAGGATGACCTCGAACTCCCACCAAGCGAGTGAACTGTCGTCGGCTTGGTCGCGCACAACTGGCCCGACGTATCCAGCCTGCTCAAGTGCATGCGTTAGGCCGATCTTGGTTTGCGACTCTTCAGCGTCGCGCCAAATCGTTCTAACTCGCGCGCGTAAGCGACTGGCGTTCTCACGATAGGTCGGAGCGTAGCGCGCCTGAATTGCAGACAGCTCAAGGCCCGCGGTGTCGGCCACGCTGGCGTAGCGCCCTTTCACCGCCACCTTGGCGGCTTCGAGCAGCGCGTCTTTCATGAGGCCGTAACCTGTGTTCCAAGCTCGCCCCGCGAGCGACTGCAGCCATCCTGGAGCTCGCTCTACCTGGGCCTCCTCGTACGTCGTCATGGACGCTGAGCCACAAGTGAGAACGTGGGCACGAACGCCTCGTCAGAAAGAAGCTCGATGTCCGTTGCGGGGCCCGTCAATTCCATGTCGTCGAATCCGGACACCAGGCATGCGGCGATGATGCGCTCGCGCGACACCTTCGCGCCGATCGGAAGCGTTCGCGCGTACGCGGTGACCGCTGCCTGCGCGTCAGCAAGCGAGCCAATACCGTAGAGCGCTCCCTGTACGGTGATCGGCCTTGCTCTGCAGTTTTCGGTGCGTACGTCGGGTACGCCGATCGGACGCTTGAGTTCGACAAGAGCGGCGGCCGCCGCAAGTGCACTGGCGGATACCGGGCCGAGCGGGCCAGCGACTCGAACGCGAACCGCGCCGCCGTATGGGGTGGTCACGCTCACTCGAGTGATTTGCGGGTCGCTTGACAGCGCGCGGTAGCGGTACGCAGCTTCATCGCACCCTGCCCCGAGCAGTGACCACTTGTCGAGCATGCGCGCAACAAGATCATCGTCGCGCTCAGCATCAACGCCTTGCGACGCGATCCATGTTCCTTCGGGCCCGCCCGGGTTTGAAACTTTGAATCCTGGCGAGGCCGGAGCAAGGATCTGGTCAATCTCTTCGTTCCCGACGTTCCAGTCTGCGCCGTCGGACTCTGCGCGCACCGTGATAGCAAGCGAGCCGTTCAACGCTACGGTGCCGCCTGTAGTGGCCACAAACCGGCGCGGTGAGAGGCTAGATGTGCCGACCCAAAAGGACCCTGGAGTAATGGTAAGAGGCCCGGCCGAAGCGACGTCTTCGACGATGACAGTGCCCTCGCACGACGCAGCCGGTTTTCGTGCATCGCCAAAGTAGTCCTGCACAAGCAGGTCAAGCCACTTGCCGCGCGCAGTCGAAAGCCACCCGCCTTTCGCGACTGTCCCGATCGCGTTCCAGAGATCCGCAAGAAGCGTTGGCTCACGCTCGGTGAAGTGGCGAAGAATGGAGAACCGATGCCATGCCGGCGTCGGCAGGTCGCCCATGCGAAGGAGCTCTACGAGCTTGTCGCGAAGAGCTTCGCGCCCCTGATTCGTGAATAGGTCGGTTACGATCATCCGAATGAAAGAATCCGCGACCCCGCTGCGGAGAACGCAACGACGAGACGGAAGGTCTTCTCCTCTTCAAGTCTGAGTGCCGCTCGCACCGTCAGGGTTTCGCCGGCATACGTCACGTCCACTATGCACTCGCGAACGCGTTCGTCGCGCTCGGCGACGCGCTGCATGCGCTCGCCAAGAAAAAAGATCTCATCGGCACCAAGCGCGCGCGACAAGAACGAAACCATGTCCAGGCATTCGTCGTCGTCGAGATAGTCGGACACCATGTCTGGGCTAGTCGACCAGCGACGCACGATGCACTCGGCGACCGCTCGAGGGCCATCCACGTTGCGGCCAGAGCCGTCGAAGCCGGCGGATGTTGCGACGTCGAGACCGTAGTTCATGCGGCCTTCAGGACCTTGGTCGGCATTGTCGGAGTCAGTGCCGCAAGGGCTCCAGCGAGTGCCTTGAATGGCGCGCCGAGCGGCGGTAGCTCTGGGTGCAGGACTGGGCCTGGAGCAGAGCCAAGCGCGTCAAGTGATGCTGCGAAAGCGTTGAGCGCGCCTGATATGGCAGCGATCATCCCGAGTACTTCGCTCGCGTGAGCCACTGGCATTGCGCCTGTGCCGACGTCGAGAGATAGCGTGTCGATGGTGGCTTTTAAAGGCGCGATGCTCCATTCAATGAGCTTCCCGGAAACGAATCCTTCCGCGCACGGACGGCTCGGGTCGCCGTCTTCGAACGACACGAGAACCTTGGCACCCGGCGCTACAGTGCCAAGCTCGGATGGTACCGAGAAGCGCACGGGAACGTTGGTGAGCGGTGGCATGGCGTCGCTCTCTGGCTTCAGGTTGAGAAACGCTCCAGCTTGAGAAACAACCGTGTAGCGGTAGCAGGCAAGGTGCTCCGTGCGAGACACCTTTCCAACCAGCTTCTCCAGGCTGCCCCGCACCCGGTCTCGCTCGCCGTAGTATGCGGTCGAGCGAATGCCACCGCTTGCAACGTGGTGTGTCACGCTGCGCAGCTGCATTCCGTCAAACGTCACGCCGGGACGAAGCGAGATTGTAGGGCAGGCAACGTGTGCTGATCCGGACGCGTCCGACTTGTCGAGTACCGTGCACTCGTCGTCCTTGTACTCGGGCCAGCCCTCGTCTCCGGCCCACACCGAGCCATCTGGGAGCACGCGCCATGTCAGACCGACCGCAGAGACGATGGCGTCAAGCGCCGATTCCGCCGAGCCACGTTGCCGTGCCCAGTGTGTCTGCACGGTGTCAAGCTTTGGTGAGCTCTCTGTGGATAGGCGCTCGCCGACCTCAGAGAGAATTTCCGAAACGATGACTCGGGCCGGAATGTTTTGATAGCCTCGCGCCGCAACGTCTTTGCCAAGACCGCCCGCTCCGCCCACGACGAAAGCGCGCAAGATGTCGGCATGCGGCGTTCCGCGAACAACGAATCCGTGCAGCTCAAGACGGCCGTCGAACGCGCGCACGACCACCGGACCAATGAGCGGCGACTCTGCACCGAGGCAGAGTGTGGCCGTCCATCGACCGCGTGACGGCATCACGATAGATGTGCCGTCAAGTATCGGTTCGCCGTTCGCGGTGATAGCACTCATGGATCTGTTGCGTTAGATGACGGGAGAGGCTGATCTGGAATGTTGTCGGCCAGTACCTGGTCTCGTGCCTCTAGCTTGCTTTCTGTCTTCGTCGCCGTGGCGCCGCTCTTGCCCGCGTTGCCCGGGAAGAACTCGACACATTGCAGCTGGACCTCGTATCGTCCGCCGGTGCCGTTGGCTCCGGAGCGATCGACAATCTTGCGAACGTGAACCGCAGATATGCCGTAGAGCGCCGTCTTGGGATGCTCGATAGACACGGCAGATCCTGCTTCGCCCTTCTTTGGGCGCCCTCGAATTGCCGACTGGAGCAGGCGCCAGGCCTGCAGGTCGTCCGACGTAAGCATGGTGACGTTGATGTTCACCGATGCAGGGTTCTCGCCCTGGCGGGTGGTCTTCGCTCCGTTGTTGCCTTTGGCCTTCTGGACGTCGATCTCCATCTCAAGGTCGACCTCGACATGGCAGATCCCGGGCACCTCGAACCCGTCGAGCATGACGGTGTTCCACGCGTCAGACTCGTTCGGGAAAGGGATCGTCATCAGGCCTCGGAAACTCGCTCAAGCATCTGAAGCCACTCGTCCTGCACCGCGGCCCGAACCTCTCGTGCCATTGCGGAGGCATCTCCGCCCGCGCTGCTGTGGATGATGATGTCGCCCATTTGCATGGCAATCTGCTTGCCGCCGACTGCTGCAGAAAGCCCCAAAGGCTGGTTGCTTGGATTTGCTCCGATGGCTGCGATCGGATTCGGCTCGCCGTCTTCAAGGCCAAGGTCCCATCCTTCGCGAGCGTACGACCCAAGCCGCTTCATCACTCGCGAAGGCGAATGCATGTCGTACTCCTGCTTGATGCCAGCGATGCCGCCTTGCGCCATCTCTCGCACTGCTCCATTTGGGTCGCCGCTCTTGATGCCTGCCTTGAATCCGTCGGCGATGCCTTTGCCTGCGTCAAGAACACGGTTCAGCGCTTCCTGTGGCAAGCTTGCGAGCGTGGTGAACACCTCCACCATCTTGACGCCAAGGCCAACCATCACGCCCATGACGCCGACGACGGTCCCAAGGATGGTACCGAACGTCTTCCAGCCCTCGAGTTTGTCGCTGCTGGTTGCAAGCCCCATTTTTTTGTCGACGGCGTCGAGCGAAGCGAAGAACGAACTGAGCTTCTCTGACGAAAAGGCTTTGTTGAAGCCTTCGTAGACGGCTCCCGATATGTCGACGATGCCGCGCAAGATACGTTCAAGGTCGAGGAACCCGCCGGTGTCGAACAGCTTGAAGAATGACTCGGCGAGGCTCTTGATCTTGTTGCCAAGGTCGCCGCCAAGCAGTTCGCCAACGCGTGCGAGTGCGCGCGCAAAAGGCTGGATGTTGACGTCCTCGAAGAGGTTACCAAACCGATCTTTCAAGGCCTGCAACTGCGCGTTGACGCTGCCGCCTGCGAGCTCTTTCGCCTTGGTACCTAGCGCACCACCAGCGTTTACCTTTGACTGAACGACGTCGAGCATTGCGTTCTGAATAAGAACTGCGTCGGCCTTCCCGTCGGCAATAAGCTTTCGTGCATCCTTCGACGTCTTGTGAAGACGCTTTGCCATTGCGTTCGTCAGCAGGTCTGTAGAAATACCAAGCTTGCTAAGCTCGTTGAGGTCGCCAGCTTCGAACTTGGATGTCGCGCGAAGCTTCGTCATGATCTCGGTAAACTTTTCCGCCGACTTTAGACCGTCTTCGCCACCTCCGCGCGCGGCAGCCACGTCAAAAGACGCAGCGATTATGTCTTGCGAATTCTTCGAACCGAAGCCAGCCCCGCGCAGCTTGGCAAACGCCTTCACGGTGTTGTCGGCCGAGATGCCTGCGGCAATGCCCATGTCCTGCAGCGTGCCGAACACCTTGTTGGTACGACCTTCTTCAAACACGTCGAGCATGCCAAGCATTGAGCGTTTACTTTCGCTTGCCTCAAGACCAAGCTTGAAGAGCCCAGCGACGCCCGCCACCGCCATCGAGCCCAATGCCTTGAGCCCACCGACCACGAGATCTATCGCACCAACGAGCGTCGCGCCTTTCGCGATGAACCCGAGACCAAAGCTTTCGAGAATCTCAGATGCTGGTACGGCGTGAGTTTTTGCGGCTCCCCCAAGCTCTTTGAGCTTGTCTCGCTGCATGGCAAGCAAGGCCTGCGTCTGCTTTAGAGGGTCTTTGATCTTTGCCAGGTTCTGGAGCTTGATGGCCTGGTCGACCTTCTTGAATGCGTCTTCGACCTTCTCAAGGTCGTTGGGCATTGCGCGCATTTTCTCGTCGATGTGGCGCAGTGGTCCTGTCGCCTTGTCGACGACCTGAAAGACCCACTCAAGATCCGCCACTCACTTCTCTTTCGACAATGCGCGAACGATCGCGCGTACGTTGTGCAGGTACTCTGCGAGCAGCGCAGAGCCAGCCCGGGACTCCGGAGTGTCCTCACCCATCATGAGCGCATGAATGCACTGCGCCGATACGTCGAGCCCGTCGCGCTCAAGCGCGCGCGCGAACAGGCTTACAGTTTTTTTGCGTCAGCCTTTTCGCTCTTGTGAGCGATGGCGGCGCACTCGCCTGCGATCTCCATCACGCCACCAGGCCAGTCGTCGAACATGCTGGATACGTCGACCGGGCTTTCTGGGTAGAGGATGCAGGCGCGCGCAAACGTCTCGTTGACGCCAAACGGGTCGTCCTTACGCGACTCGCGCTCGTTGATCCAGCGCTTGTAGGCGAGTGACGGCGGCTTGCGAAGGAGCACGCGATAGCCGCCTTTTTCGAACAGGTAGACAGCGCCTTCGCGCTGCTTGAGTTCTGCGATCTTGTTGTCGTCGAGCATTCGTTACACCGCTACGCTTGGGGTGAGCGAGAGAATCGCAGGAATGCCATTCTCGATGACCTCCATGCATTCAATCGTGAGCTTGGCCATGGTGGCCTCGCCGCCTTCGGCACTGCTCTTGGCGACGTTCTTGATGCGGCAGGAAACGAGAACATCGGTCTCAAAGCTGAGAAGCTCTTGCCGTGCGACGGTGATCGGAAAGCTTCGCTCCATGAACCCGGGCCCAAGAAGCAGCTTCAGCTGCGTCCATTCCTGCTCAGCCATCTCAACCGAAACATCGCCTGGCTTGTACGTGCCGAGCGTGCGAGCAAGAGGCTTCTTGCTGGTCCCGTGCACGAACGCCGAGCCCTCGACGCCGTGCGAGTAGTCGATCGACTTGATCGCGCTGAATGGCACTCCGGCCATCTGAATCGTGCTGCTGTTGTGCGAGTACGCACGGCCATTGATGAGCGGCATGTTGTCTCTCCTGCGAACAAAGCGCCGCCGCCCCGCTCCCGAATGGGGCAGGGTCAATGCGGCGCGCTACTTGGTTTGCGTTAGCTGCTGAGCGATCGGGTGGCGCCGACGGTGAGCTCAATCTTCTTGGGGTACGCCTTGAAGAGCAGCGCGACCTTTACGCGAAGCCGCTCACTCGTAAGGACGTCGTCCGTGCGCACCGCACGAACCTCGAGGTCTTGCACGTGTCCAGGCTGCACCAGCGAAGCTCGTAGGACCTGGTCCACATCGGCATCCACAGCCGCTGCCTGCGGCTCCGTGAGCTGACCTGTGCCGTCGTCTTTCGTCGCGAGGTCACGAGACAGGTAGTCGAGCAGTTTTGCGCGAGCGACCTTGGCCGCGTTGTTGATGCACTGGATGTGCTGGAGGTACTTGAAGTCGCTTCCCGTCGGCGACATGAGCGGCCAGTTGGTGAGGTAGAATCCCTTCTTGCCGATGATCGTGCGTGCCGTGACGAAACGCTGCGCGTCGAGGCTCGGCGTCTTTCGCTCGTCACGGACGAGAGACAGGATCGACGAAGGAAGTGGACCGACACCAGACTCGGCGAGCACTTGCGAAGGGTCTTTGCCGAGCGGCTTCTTCCCAATCTTGCTGACTGCCACTCGCACCATCGGAATGGTATGGCGTCGCCCGGTGATCGGCGAGAGGTTCACGCAGTAGCCTCCGCCTGCCCATGCGCCGATGTTTGCCACCGCTGCGAACGCGGCGATGAGAGACGCATCCGGTACGTTCGGGCACTCGACGCCGACATGGTAGAACTTTGCCTTGCTGTTGAATGCAGCGTCGCGCTTGGCCGCCATTGCAGCCAGGAACGCTGCAGAGTTCGTGGCCTTCGCGGTGTCGTCTGCGCCTGTCGCAACGCCGACAAGATGGGCGTAGCCGAACTCACGCAAGTCGTCGTTGATGACGTCCATTGCGGTGTTCACATCGCCAGTCGTGTAGCTTGGCGCCGTGGTCGTGAAGATGTACACGGCGTCGAGAATGTATGTCCCTGCAGCGAACCCGAGATTCAGCCCAGAGCCCGGGATCACGTAGCTTGCAACGAGCGTGATGTCCGCCCCGTTGTAGGTGTTGCCGCCATCGAGCGAGTACTGGAATTTTCCAACCGAAAGTGCGCCGGCGAGCGTGATCTTCACTCGAACGTCGTATTCGTCAAGCGGGTTTCCGCTTACTGACACCGCAGGGCCGCCGCCGCCGCCTGTGACTGCGCTCTTGGTGCCTGCAGTCGTCGTGAGAGGCACGGCGTAGCATGGCGTTCCACTGTTCTCCACGTGCATGCGCACGGCTTCAGCGAGTGGCCCCAGGCCAAGCCCGCTGGTTACGCCGTCGCTGTCGTTGATAGGAATCATCGTGTTCGCGGCGCCGATAGATGAGGCGCCAAGGAACACAGGGATCTTGTCGGTCTCCTCAGGGAGCGTACCGAGGTTTCCGTCGCCAACTGCGACCGTTACGTCTTGAAGTGTCATGGTGCCTCGCGAGACAAAGCGCCGCCACCCCGCTCGGCATCGAGGCCGGCAGGGTCAGACAGCAGTGGTTTTGGTTACGTCAGATCAGGAAGCGCCGACTTTGAGCGCAGCCTTGATCCCTGCCTCAAAATCAGCGCGCTCAACGGGAAGCTGTTGCTCTGCGCTCTGACCCCACGACCGGACGATGCACGCAGCCGCGTATGCGCCGACGTCAACGTTGAGTTGGTCAGCCCACTCGTGCGGCTTGCGCGGCTCTTTTGCCTTCGGTTCTTCTGGCATCTTCGGTTCGTCTTTCATGCCTGGTCCTCTCCAACGTGAATCTTCCTGTCGCCTGCAGTGGAGCCGCTGGCGTCAAACCCGATGGATGTCGGGCGAACAAACTTTCCTTCCAAGTCGACAACGTTGCCGTCGCTGCTGTTGGCGATGTCGGCCGCGTACAGCGGAAGGTTCATGTCAACATCAACGATGCATACCCATCCGCGGGTTGCATGCGCATCGCCGCCCTTGTGGCGGGTCCCGATGATCTCCAGAGCATCGCCTGGCAAGCACTGCTCGAGCACGGTAAGAAGCGCTTGACGAAGCTTCAGCGCCAGAGCCTTGTGCGCCTTGCCGTCGCTTGGATTTTCTGCGTCGTAGCCCCAACAGTGGATGCTGACGCGCCACGGATCGGTGATAATCTCTTTTCTTCCGCCAGGCTTTGCGATGGCCCCCGCGGTCCTCGGTGGAAGAGTGCCGGTTGAGTCTTCGAGAACCCATACGTATCGAGCCGGAACGTCATGCTTGACGATGTGCTTCTCATCGTCGAACGACGGAGCAATCTTGCTCAACGCCTTCTGTGCCTCATCGATGATGTCGATAAGGAGCGTACCGTAGCTCACTTAACGGCCTTCTCCGTCAGCTCGCGAAGGACGCGAGCCCCGACTTCTCGAAAGAGCTTTGACCATGCTCGACCAACGCGGCGACGCTGCGGTAGCATGTTGCGTGCGCCTTGGTTCATCCGCGCATAGTAAACAGATGTCGAGATCTTCCATCCGCGCTGCATAAGCGAGACGGTGAAGCTGTTGGAAAGGTTGCTCGTGTCTACGAGTGGTCGTGTGCCTTTTTTCGTAGGCTGCCACGGCTTGCCGTCCGGGTCTCGGCCGCGCTCGAACTGCTCGCGCACTCGCTGTTGCGCAGCTTCCGCAAGCGCCTTGTTCAGGGCCGGCATGGCTGCTTCTGAAAAGCCTTCGAACTGCAGCCGAAGCTTTTGAAAGGCTTTCGCGTTTTTGCTCATCTACCAGCCTCTCAACTTGTAGCTGCTGACGGTAGGTGCGCCTTCGACGAGGTCAGATGTCGAGTCGACTTGACCTAGTGCGATCTCGCCTTTGGACACCTTCTCGAGCCAAACAAGCGCTCGATCGTAGTTCTGCACGACGATCGGATCGCCAGGAGACTCGGGGTTGAATCCGTAGTCAGACAGAAGCAGGTACCCAGCGATGTGGCAGACCACAAGCTTTAGGTCGGTGCGGTTTGCCGGAAGTGGCGTGGTGAGCGGCGTCACGTGCTGCGCGCCCATGTACCCGTCGGCGATGTCGCTCGCCGTCTTCACAAAGGCGTCGCGATCATCTTTGGTGTACTGCTGCACAACGTTGCGCGACACGCCCGACATGCGGCAGAACTCGGCGTCGGTTGCGTAGCTCATGGTAGGCTTGCCAGTACGCGTCGCGCTTGCGCGCCATTGAGACCAGCGCTCACGAGTTCGTCTTCTTCAGCACCAGCGAGGTCTGTGTCCGTGAAGTAGCCTGCGGCTGCGAGCTCGGTGACGTAAGGAAACGATGGAGAGAGCACAGTGCCGGGCTCGGCCTTCTGCTTGCCTCTCCACACGGTCTCCATGTCGTCGCACGCCGCGCGCGCTACCGCTGCCTTGAGCAGATAGTAGCGGCGCGGTGTCGAGATCATCGCTTGCGAGGCTTTGCAGACACGTCTTCTTCCAGAGCCTTGTCGTTCGCATCAGCCGAATTCGCAAGCGCGTTGAGCTTCTCTTTGAGAGCTTCCGCCTCTTGCTCCTTCTGCTTTGCAACCTCGCGCCAGTTTGGATCGTCCTGAATGAGCGACTCGCTGCGTTGCAGCGCGTTATCGTAGTGCCGTCGCAGTGAAGAGAGTCCCATGTGAGGCCTCCTTAGACCGTAACGTTGTGTGCGATCTCAACGACGCCGGGCCGAACGGAACCGGGTCGGCGACGGTACCGAATTGCCGCAGCGTAGAGGTGCATCGCACCAATGCCGCTGTCGGCAAGGATGTCGCGGTCGGTCTGCAGCTGCAAACCTGCTCGGTTGTACCAGAACGCAAGGGCACCTTTCTTCACCAGAAGCGTACGAGCTTTTGGCGAGGCGGTAGCGGTGTAGACGTTGTCGACGTTGTACGTACCAGCTGCAAACGCAGCCGTGATGCCCGTAGCGCCGTTGATGCCGATGAGCGAATCGATCGCGGTGTCTAGGAGCGGAACGCTGGCCGCCGTCGTGAACTCGGCCGAGTAGTTCTGTCCGCCATCGGTCGAGAACTTGAACTTCGCTACGCCAAGCGTGCCACCGACAGTGATGATAATGCGAAGCTTCCACGGGCCAGACGGTGTGCCGCTGAGCGTAACCGTTGGTGGCGTGGTGCCTGCTGACGTAACGGAACCCATACCGCTACCGGTAACCGGCATGCGGTCACTGACGACAACAGGCATGCCCAAGAACGATGGCAGGCCACCGTCAACCGCGCGAGTCAAAAGAGGAAGGCCGTTGAGGTCCTTCATTTTGTAGAGATCCGCGAGAGCGCGAGAGGTCACGATCATCGCCGCAACATCGTCTTGGTCGTCGCCCCACATCGACTTGGCGTCAACAACCAAGTCGTATGTGAGATATACAGGCGCGCCAGCGTTGTATACGTCCGTACGAAGGCCGCCCGCCGCGGTCGCAGCGTCGATGCATCGCTTATCGATCGCCCGTTCTGCCGCCATGACGATCTGGCGAGCAGACTCCTCGTATGCATCTCCGCCCTTTGAGCTTTGCGCCCACCGCGTGACCTCGAACGCAAGCGAATCACGCGACACAGTAGCCTTTTCGCCGGTCTGCCCTAGCTTTGCTGGAGACACCGCCGACCCATCGGGATTTGAGACGAAGTCGCCGAGCAAAGAGAAGTACGGAACCTCAACCTCATTGCCAATCGAGGTGGGGCCGCCCGGGAATTCGCCGCTCACCACGGCTGCCCCGGTCCTCACCAGGTTGGAGCCGCGGAACGCGTCTTTTTGAGCAAACGCTCCTTGAACGGCCTCGGTGAAGATCTCAGGAATCAGAACATCGGTTTTGGTGGTACGCGCCATTTCATTTCTCCGGACAAAGCGCCGCCACCCCGCTCGGCATCGAGGCCGGCAGGGTCAGGTTCAGGCGCGAGTAATTTGCTAGGTCAGATCAGGTCAGAACTTCTTTTCGGGGTTCGCTCGCATCTCTTCAAACAGCTCTCGATCTTCGTTGTAGAGTGCATGCTTTTCAGCAGACGAAAGCTCGTTGTACGACTTGTTCATCACGGTCCGCGCAGAGCCTCCACGCGCTGAGCTGCGGTCCATGTTCACGTGCGCATGCAGGCTGTCGAGGTAGCGCTTGGCTGCTTCGACCTTTCCGCCGAGGCATTCGGCGATGAACTTTTCGCACTCCTCGCGCCCCGCCGGCGTCACCTTTCCTGCGCGCTCGGCTTCGTCGATCATGCGAGAGATCGACTCTTTGCGCTCCGTCTCCACCCGCGCGGCGAGCGCCGCGGAAAGCTCGGCATGCTTCGATGCGTTCTCGTGCGCCGCCTTTGCCGCAGCGAGCGCTGCCTCTCCGGTGCACCCAAAGAGCGACTCGAAGCGAGACAGCTGCGTCGCAAGCGCGTTGCTCTTGTCGGCCAACCCGTCGCGATCCGAGCGCAGAGAGGTCAGCGCGGCAAGCAGTTCGCTTTCGCTGCACGAAGACGCGAGACCGGCCAACTGTGCCAACTGGAAGTGGATATTCATGCGTTTCTCTCCTGCGAGTTGCTTCAGAGACGCGGCGAAGCGCGCCTGCTCTTGAATGACGGCTTCGGGGTTGGCCGGGATGGCCACCACCGAGATTTCGAACAGCTCGTTCCCTGAAAGAACGGCGACCTCTTGGTTGTCGATGAGCTCGTAGCGAACGGTCGACGCGCGCCAGCCAACCGACAGCGATCGCAAGCTGCCTTGCTTGATGCCCTGGTAGACCTTTTCTGCGATCGGGTTCGCCTCCGCGGTGACGAGCGTGATCGTTGCGTAGAGCTTGCCGCCCTGCATGCGCACGTTCGACGCGTGACCGATGGGGATGCTGACGTCGGTGTCCGACGACTCGCCGAAGTAGCCGCCGCCCATGCCGTGGTTCCACAGCACAACCGGATTGGCTTCGTACCGCGCGAGGTCCCAATCCTGGATCACGATCCGGCCATTGCCGTCTTCAGCTGGCGTCGAGGCGATGAAGTCGAACGAGCGCGACTCGTTGACCGGTGCGACCTTGGACGTGATCAGCCTAAGCTGCAGGCTCTTGTTCATCTTGCTCATCAGCAGAATCCTCTGTTGGCTGCTCGCCTTCGGGCGGCGGCGGTTGCTCTGGCTCTGGCCTTTGAACGATGCGAAGCTCAAACCTCTTGAGGAGCGGCTCCACATCGACCCCTTCTTCGCGGAGCGCCTTGAGGGACTGGCCGAGTGACTGGAGTGCAGCTGCGAATCGCTGCAGGTCTTCGGGCGGTGTCGCGTCAAGCTTGGGCCACGGGATGAGCCTCGGCTTCAGGTTGCGCTCGTTGTAGACGAACCATGGGCGCACGATCTGTTCGCGGCCCACGGTCTCAAGCGTGGTCACATCGCTTTTGATGCGGTCGAGGCTGACGCTCTTGTGGACGCCTGCAGCGGCAAACGAGCCGCCTTCGACCTGTGTCGTCAGGTTCTGTCCGAGCACACAGATGGTGATCGAACCCTCGCCATGCGAGAGAAGCTTCTCGAAACATTCGCTCGCCGACTTGTCGACGCCGACAAGCTGAAGGTCGTAGCCTTCGGGCAACTTGATCGTAGTCTCTTCACCAAGTCGCTCGAGGTCGGCCAAGAACTGCGAAACGTGCTTTGGGTCGGCGACCTTTGGCACCATGGCCTTGCGGATGCCGGTGCCTTCGTACTCCGAGCGTCGAGCCCAGTCGCGGCGAGCGTAGTCACGGATCAGAAACGGGATGGCCAGTGGACGAATGAGGCCACGCATGTGCGGCCGCGTCGTGCCGTGCGGCGCGCAGAGCACCCATCGCCCATTGCCCGGGACCACTTGCTCCCAGGCGTCGTCAGCAAGCTTGACGAAGTAGGCTTGCTTGTCCTCGTCCCACCTCGTGCTTGCACCGTGGTGGACGTAGAGGCTTGGGTAGAGAAGGCCATCTTCCTTGAAGTGCCAGAAGAGCTCGCCGATGGCGAAGCCCATGACCAGTGCCCATCGAAGCATCTCTGCTTGGGCGGGCTCAGGTACGCACTCGAACCACCATTCGTTGAGCTTGCGCGCGTACCGCTTCGCGGTCTCTTGAGCGGTGTCGCTGTCCGCCGGCTCTGCGCGAAATGGAAGTCCGAGCACGCCGACGACGCGGGATTCGATTGTGCCGAAGATGCGGTCGTCGCGAAATATTGCATCGGCGAGCATGCCCGACATGCGGAAGTCTCCGCGCTCGTGCATCAGCAACGCGTGCCGCACAGATGCCACGCTCCAAGCGGTCGTGTGCATGGGCTTTGCCGGCTTGCTCTTGACCATCGCTGGCTTTTGCAAGACTTCGGCGGGTTGGGTCATGTCCAGGTTCGTTGTGGCGTTCTGTGCTGTCGGGAGAAGATGAGGTCTGCGACCTCGTGGCTGTTATCGCTGGATCGATAGAAGGCGAGCGCGAGAGCGTCAGCGTCGTCTGTGCTGCGACCCAGCCGCTTGCGCATGTCCTTTTTGCTTTCGACCTTGAGCTTGCCTCGCTCGTCGTAGCCGTACTTCGGTGCGAGGAGATCGGAGCGAAGGGTCTCTGCGGGAGGTATCGCAGCGGTCCGGAGCGCCTTGCGAAGGCATATCCACACCGCGTCTCGAAGTCTTGATCCGTCAGAAAGTTTGTCGGCGCCGGATTCGTCGGCCGTAGGCTCGGGCGCGGATGCACTTGCGACCATGTCGACGACTTCGATGTTCTCGTCGTTCGCCGCGCGAATGATGTCGGCGACGCCGCCGTTGTTGCTGGTGTCAATGCAGACAACGACGCGTTCGGTTGGAGATCTTCGCTGCGCTTGGATCTCAGCGAGCACGCGGCCCGCGACAGCAACGTTGTCGTTGCCCTTCATGCGAATCGGTACCGAAGCCCACAGACCTCGTGACCAGACGATTGAAGACCAGTCGGGGCCGAACCTTGCGACGTCCACACCGAACCGCAGCGGGGCGTCGTCGGGTGGGGTTGGCTGCCATCGCGCGGTGGCTGCGTCGACCATCGACGCGGGGATCATGCAATCGCTTCCCTGTGCGGGGAAGTCACCGCATACGCGAACCTGGTAGCGCGAGTCATCCTCGCCGTAGTCGGCGAGCATCTGATCGCACCAAGCGATCGTGGCGAGGCCTTGGCCATCTTCGCCGATGTCGGTCGGCCAGCACTCCGCGCACTCGCGCGAAGACATGTGGATCTTTACATACGCCGAGCTTGCGGCATGGAACGCGTCAAAGAAGAAGCCCGACGGTTGTGTCGGGTTGGAGATCAGGACGATGTGTGCGCCGCCGGCAAGGTTGCCGAGTAGCGCCTCGTAAATCTTTGGATCGAAGCCGCTCGCCTCATCGATGATGATGAGGATGTTCGGCGAACTGAAGCCCGCCGCGCGCTCTGGCGTGTCGGTCGAGAAGCCGATGATCTGACGACCATCGGAAAACTCGAGGCCGGTCTCTGGCTTGACGCCGAGCTTGCCACCGAGCTTGATCTTCGCGCTTCGGTAGAGGCGCTTGACTTCGCCCCAAAGAAGCTCGTCGACCTGCGTGTAGCTCGGCGCGGTAAGGATGACCCTCGCCCGCCGGCGCGTGCAGATCCACCACAGCGCCGCGATGGCTGCCGTGGTGGTCTTGCCGCACTTGTGACCGCTGCGCACGGCCACGCGGTTGTGCCCCGCGATGGCCCGTAGAATCTGCTTTTGTTTGCGCCAGAGCTTGACGCCGAGGACCTCCTCAGCGAACGCAACCGGGTCGTCGCCCCAGCGTTGCAGCGCGCGCCTGGCGGCTTCCGCCTTGCGCTCTTTGGTGATGCGGGCCAAGGCCCTACTCCTGCGGCTTGAAGTTCAGTCCGAGGAGCTCGCCGAGCCCGTCAAACCCGCTGTCTTCAGTCTCGGCGCCGCCAGCAAATTTTAGCTTGATTGCTACGTGCTCGCGCAACTCGCGCTGGACTCGCAAGAACGCGTCGCACTCCTCAGGATACTTTTTGGCATGGTCCCAAAGTTTTGCCGCAAGCTCGGCAAGCCGCCTGCCTTGCACGTCAAACACTTCGATGTCTGACACAATGGTGGATCCTAGGGCATCTGCTGTGACTGCTTTTGTGGTCTCAGAGCGCTCTTGACGGACCGACTTTGCGAGCCGACTTATGGCTTGTCGGCTTACCTTGTGACCTGGCGACGAAAGCGCGCGTGCCACCTGTGCTTGCGTCTTTCCTTGCGCGAGCAAGCGCATAGCTTCCGCTTGCTGCTCCGGACCTAGGGCGCGAGGACGACCCTTTGTTTTCATTTCCGATTAGGGCTAAAGCCAAAGCTCTCCGGGCTTTCAGCTGCGCGCCTCATCAGACGCCGCACCAGGTCACTTACGGACATTCCGAGCCGACTTGCGAGCGCGTGCAGCGCGTCGCGTTCGCTGGGAAGCATCACGATTTCAAGGGTTTTGCCTTTGCGAGTTTCGCGCTTCATTGGCAAACCTAGGCAACTTCCAAAAATGCTCGAATTGCGAGAAAGG
>JACCDR010366010.1_pt1 | contig 37155 bp, 40 predicted proteins | sample 7446431 | NCBI WGS metagenome assembly JACCDR01 (sample SAMN15323443, study PRJNA562643) | freshwater metagenome | isolation source: river surface water | place: USA:Blue River Watershed | collected 2017-08-17 | reverse complement strand
AGCTTGGTCCGATAGTCGACAGCAATCCTTCTTGCGTAATATCAAGAAGCTTTTTTAAACCTGAACCTGCAATAATTGGAAATGCGAGCAAAAAACTAAAGCGTGCCGCAGCTTCTCGGGAAAGCCCCGCAAAGAGCCCCCCGGAAATAGTCATACCTGATCGTGACATTCCAGGAATGAGAGCCAGACACTGAAAACAACCAATCAAGAGTCCTTTTTTCCAACTTATCTCCCCTATCCATACCGACTGCCTCTCGGCGACGAAGAAAACTATACTTCCGACTATAAGAGTAACAACAATAAGACCTGTATCGCGAAAAATAGTCTCCATATATGTTTCAAGGAAAAGACCTGCTATCACCGCAGGGATCGTACCGACGATAATCGCAAGAATCATATTTTTATCTCCTTCAACAACCTCTTTTCGAGACACCCAACGAATCGCAGAAACAAAAATATGCCAAAGGTCCTTTCTAAAATATATAAGCACCGCAAGTATTGTCGCGAGTTGCAAAACAGCGTCAAAGGCCATGCCAGAAGAATCATTAACCCCCAACCATTCCCTGACGATCAAAAGGTGCGCCGAGGAAGAAACAGGAATAAATTCTGTTAGACCTTGCACCAACCCTAAAATAGATGAATCAAAATAACTCATTTCTGTAGAGCCTTAAGATCTGCAATCACTTTTTCTACATGACCTAACGGCTTTACTCTTCCATAAAGCTGTCGAATCTTTCCTTCAGGATCGATTATAAATGTTGTTCGTTCGATACCTTCCATCTTTGCTCCAAATATAGTCTTTTCTCGCCACACATCATATTTTTTACACACCTCTGCATCTGGATCAGAAAGAAGAGTAAAATTAAGCCCAAGCTCATCGCAGAATTTTTTATGCGACTTCACATCATCAGCACTGATGCCTACAACAGTCGCATTAAGGTCGCTTATCTCATATTCGTGATCACGAAATTCCTGAGCCTCGAGAGAGCATCCAGATGTAAAATCCTTCGGATAAAAATACAAAATTACCCATGAACCCTTAAAATCTTCAAGAGAAATGAGCTTTCCGGCCTCATTTTTAAGGATAAACTCAGGTGCCGCACTACCTAGCATTGATATTTGGGTGAGGGATTTCATGACGTGATATACTTTACCCTACATTATACGAAATTTTTACCATAAGTATGCAAGAACAGAAACAATCGCTTTCAATACCAGTCGCAATTATAGTCGCAGGAGCCCTTATTGCTTTTGGTATCTATATGAGCGGATCAAAGTCTTCGGCACCGGCTCAGAATCAAGAAGCGCAAATCCCTGAAAATACTATCCCTGCACCAAGCGCAGACGATCACATCCTTGGAAATCAAAAGGCTCCTATTGTAATTGTTGAATACTCGGATATTGAGTGTCCATTCTGTAAGCGATACCACAACACACTCCATCAACTCATGGATGAGTATAAAGAAACAGGATCAGTTGCGTGGGCATACAGACACTTCCCTGTTCACCAGAATTCAGGAAAAGAGGCAGAAGCGGCAGAATGTGCCGCAGAACTTGGCGGTAACGATGCTTTCTGGAGGTATCTCGACAGGATTTTTGAACTCACTCCTTCAAATGACGGACTCGACCTTGCAAAACTACCTGATATAGCAAAAGAAGTTGGCCTCAATGTATCAAGCTTCAATACATGTCTTTCAAGCGGAAAGTACGCGGCGAGGGTAGAGGCTCATTTCCAGGATATGAAGAATAATGCTGTTCGAGGCACTCCGTACGCGGCGATCTTTGCTAACGGTGAACTCGTTCATGAAGTACGCGAAGGAGCGGTTCCTTACGAATACCTCAAAGCAATCGTTGACGATATACTCGAGTCACTCTAAGAATAAAAGAAAAGCGCCGTGTAAGCGGCGCTTTTCTTTTATTCCCTCCAGCCCGTCGTCTTTTTCCAGCGACACCACTCACATGCATCATCCTCACAAACATCTTTAATTAGGGCTCCCGACCACACGCTTTCAATAAGACTTTTAACTTCTCCTTTCACCCTCTCAACATCTACCTGCTCTACGGGCAACGTTATCGTAGGACATCGCCCCTTGTCATCAGGCTTTACAAACACTAGCGAAGGTTCAATCACCTTTCCCTTATACAAACTATTCGATTGAATGAGGAGTTTATAGAAAATAAGCTGTCTAAAATAATCCCCTGTCGAGCCCTTCGTTTCGCCTTTTATTGCAGCCGGGCTCATGGCGGTGCGCGTTTTATAATCAAAGACAGAGACTTTGTCTGCCCCCAACACAACCGCATCAAGTTTACCGTGAAGCCTTACCGACACAGGCTTTCCCTCATAAGAAACATCAACGGATGTCTCCATCCATATCTCGGGCGATGCTTCACCTGGCTGCGCAAAGTGTGGCACCAAAGCCTTTGAGACATCTTTTGCATCCTCTAAAAGCTCTTTAAGAACAGCCTTCTTTTCAAACGCAGGTAAAAGTGATTTTTCAAAATATTCTTCAAGGGTCGATTCGATTGTTGTCCGCATCTGCTTTTCTCCCCTATCCTCGAGCGCCCAAACGCGTGATATGGCCAAATGCATTGCATTACCCTTTTCTGCAGAAGCAGATGGGGGCTCTGGAAGTTTCAAAATACTTTTATAAAAGAAGTGGCTCGGACATTTACAAAAATGGTTGAGTGCGGTCACAGAAAGACCTTTCTCCAAAATGATTGATTTTGCGTAATCGATAAGCTCTTGCTGTCTGCGACTTGAAAGAGACTCCTTCTTCTTTTCGAACGCAGCGCTTGCTGTAGGAATACTTATCTTTGACACATGTTCACCCAACTCATCTATAAATCGAAGAGGCGATAGCTTTCTTGGACCATCCTCAAGCGGCGAAAGAATAACCGCATGCTTTTTTGCACGAGTAAGTCCCACATAAAAAAGTCTCCGTGAATCTTTTATCTCATCCCCTTCGCTCTTTCCACCCGGCATAATGAAGTACGAAGATCGCACTCGTGGCATCCATGATTCCTCTACTGCATACGGCATGAACACATAATCAAACTCGAGACCCTTTGATGAATGAGCTGTCATCATACGAATATGCGTTTCAGGCGAACCTGTCGAGACTTTGACGCTCTTTCCTTCGGCTGATGTTTGATATGAAAGTAGTTCTGCAATAAGCACCTTTGGATCTTCAATAGACGACTTACGGGAGAGCTCTTCGGAAAGACCCATAATGCCACGCCACACCTCTGCAGAAAGAGGGTCTTTCGCAACAATGTCTATAAACCCTGAAAGCTCAGCTGCTTCGACGAGATACTCAAGAGAACCCTTGCGGCTAATATCCCGAAAAAGCTCTCGTAGTGCTGGAATCTTAACCTCCAATGCCTTTAGATCACCACTCTTAATAGATTTTATAAGCGGCACCGATTCGCTAAATGAAAGCCTCCACAGACCTCCGGAAAGTGTTTTCGCCAGAGCCTCGACTTCGGAATGATCACCCAAGAATCTCACAAGCTCAAAAAACAACACACCCACTGGATGAGAGAAAATATCAGCACCTCTTTCCGCAGAAGCCTTTACTCCAGCAGCGTCAAAGAGCGATATAAGTCGCTCAAGATCTCGATTGGTTCGGGTTATAACTGCAACTGTAGAATCTGGTTCTTCTTTAGAGATACGCTTAAGCTCCTTGGTGAGATATTCATCTGCAGCAATGCTATTACCCGCCGTAACGACATCAACCGGCTTCTCATTATGTTTAGCTCCGGAAGAAAGTTTTATGCGCAAATTTTCATACTCGTTCTCACCATAGTTGTTCTCTATAAGCGAAAATCCAGCATCTAGAATCGTCTGATGCGAACGGTAATTCATATCAAGAGAAATGAGTTTCATCGATTTCCACACATTCTGAAAGGTAAGAAAGTTTTCAACTGATGCTCCCTGAAAACGATAAATTGCCTGCTTCTCATCTCCCACCACGAAAAGATTTGGGTTATCAAAGAAGTCCGCAATACTCCGGATAAGCAAATTCTGAGAATCGTTGGTGTCTTGATGCTCATCCACGAGAATATAGAGGAATTTTTCCTGAACAAGCCTAAGGAAAAGCTCATTATTCTTAAGCGCAACCAGAAGCTCGATGATAAGGTCATCGAAATCCATCATGTCTTCTTCCCTCTTCTTCCTTTCATAAAGTTCGTAGACATCGGCAAAAAGAAGCGTCCTTTCGCATTTCTCGATCCTATCCAAAGCCTCAGCCTTTAGTTTTCCTTTAGTCGCACCTCGAGTAGAAATAGAAGATTCGTCGTTTTGAATTCTGACAATTTCTTCTTTAAGAAAAGAGCGAAGCATCCCTGGCGTGAGAGCCTCTCGTTTAGCATCGCTTATCGATCTCACTATTTTCTGTACATAAAATTCAGGATCTCCGAGAGGTCGTAGTTTTGCGTACGCATCATCCTTGAGAATCGATCGTACCAATTCATCTGCATCAATATCACTCATCTGTCTCGCTTTTCGCAAATGAGGAAAATACTCATCGAATTCAGCCAAAAGTGATGCCGCAAAACCGTGAAATGTGTGTATACGAACCTCATCCGCCCTGCTTCCAATAACCTCTCGCAATTTAAGTCTCATCGCTTTAACACCTGCATCGGTGTATGTAATTGCCAGAATTCCAGACGGAGGAGTGTCTGTTGTCTTTAAAATATTTGCGATACGAAGTGTAAGAATCGTTGTCTTGCCAGTTCCAGGTCCTGCGATGACCATAACTGGACCCTCAATAGTATCGACAGCTTCTTTTTGCCGTATGTTCAGTTTAGAGTATTTTTCTTCGAATATTCCCATACAAATGAGTATATCATTGGCCTAACAAAAACCGCTTCTTTATTAAAGAAGCGGTTTTTAGTTTAATTTCGCTTGAGATATCGCATGATCGTGTAATGTCCAGGACCTGCTAGAGAGATTGAAATCGCAGCAAGGAAAAGCATGAGATCAAATTCATATCCTCCAATAAAGCCCTTGGTAAGCTTTACCATCCCGATTGCGAAGACCATGGTCGCCGCAAGAAAGATTCCAGACCAGCCAGTAAATACTCCCAAAAGCATCGAGAGTCCTCCAATGAGCTCAACATACGCCACGAAATAAGCCCAGAAAGCTGAGAGTTCGAGCGATGCGAAAAATTGAACCACCTCATCCATTCTCGAAACCTTATCCCAACCATGCGCAATAAAAACAAGAGCAAGACCGACACGAACGAGAAGCAATGCGAGATCAGTGTTTGATTTCATGCTAATACCTAAATGTGTAATGGTAAAAGTCTACCACAGATTAAACTGCAGTAGTCTTCTTGTCCTTATCATCGAGAATGATAAGTTTATAAATCTCTATGAGCGCTGAAAGGAGCGCTATAACAAGCGGTCCGAGGAAAAGACCGACTGGTCCGAAGAATACGAGTCCTCCAAGAACTGAAAGCAAAACAAGAAGTGGATGAACAGTAAAACCTTTGCCTACCACAATCGGCATTATGATGTTATCAACGAGCCCTACAGCAAAGAAACCCCAGACGGCTAATCCAATAGCCATTCCTGTTGAATCTTGAATGAGAAGATACAGTATCGCAGGGATTAGAGTAAGACCTGCCCCTATACCCGGCAAAAGAGAGACGATTGCTGTGAGCATTCCCCACATAATGGCATGCGGCACTCCGAATACGAGGAATCCAAGCGATGCAAGAATTCCTTTAACGAGTGATGTGAAAAGCGATCCGCGAACAACAGAGTTAACCGCTCGCTCGATTCTTTCAATTATGTCTTGATCGTACTGATCAGCCAAAGGCGAAAGTTCTACAAGGGCTTCTTTAAATCGATGACCGTCGCGAAGCATATAGAAGAGCGCAATTACTGCAATAAACACCGCGAGACCAAGAGATGCTGTAGATGAGAATATTTGAGACGCATTAGAAACAAAGCCGTCCGTTATGGATTTGATTCCACCTTCGATATCTGGTGCAAATTCAGGAAATATAGTTTGAATTGGAGAAAGCGCCGCCTGGACCAGAGTTTCGAATCCTCCGAGGTCTCCCTCTTTAATCTCACTATAAAAATTTATTGATTCAACAGTAACCTGCTGCACAAGAAGTGAAAGTGGGACGAGAATAATAAAAAGCACGAGCACAGTCGTAATCACAGCAGTGAGTGTTCTGCGACCTTTTAAACTCGCAAGAATCTTTCTATCCCAAGGCCTAACAACAATTGCTGTCATGAAAGCCAGAGCAATAGGCGCCAAGAAAGGCTTAAACATCGCCAATGTTAAAGCAAAAACTACGAGGAGCAATCCAATAAAAAAATAAAGTTGAAGCTTTTTAGTGTCCATGACTCTATTGTACCGCTTTTATCACAGAGCGTGAACGAGCCTGGGGGTTCTTCATGATCTTCTTCTGGCACTTGTCTGAACAAAATGCTTTATCAGCGCTTATGCAATCTGGGCAACAGAGGAGCTGGGTGCGACAATCTTGATTAGTACAGTCAGCATAATTTTCTGTTGTTTTGCTACATTTTTCGCATTTTCCTATAATTTCCCTTTTACCAGGAAATGCCATAGTCACTCGCCCATCGAATACATAGAGCGATCCTTTGAAGTGGTCGCCCGGATATTTTTCCATGTAGGAAACAATGCCTCCGTCGAGTTGATAAACATTTTTAAACCCTTTTTTGATAAGGTACCCCGATGCTTTTTCACATCGAACTCCACCAGTACAAACAGTGAGAACCTTCTCGTTTGCAAACTTCTTAAGCTTTGGCATTGCTTTTGGAAGATCACGGAAATTTTTGAGCGGTGGAAGTATTGATCCTTCGAAAGCACCGACCTTGTGTTCGTAATCATTACGCATGTCTATGATGGTGAATTTTTCACCTTTCTCAAACCACTGTCGAAGTTTCTCCGGCTTGAGGTGAACACCTGTTACCTTACGTGGATCAACATCGGTGTCTTTAGATTTAACCAAAGAAAGAGATACGATCTCCGGACGCACTTTTACCGATAATCGTGGAAAGGCTTTTCCGTGACCGAGACTTACTTTCCAGTGAATTTTTGCAAAACCTTTTTTAGAGTTAAGGAATTTTCGATATGCTTTTGTATCCTTTATAAGCCCCTCGATGGTGCCGTTTATACCCTCTTTAGCAACTATAATACGACCTTTAAGGCCATGCTTTTCGCAAAATTCACGATGTTCTGCCGCAAACTTTTCAGGATTACGAATCGCTGCGTATTTATAATATAGAAGTATCTCGTGAGTCATAAGTTAGGCCATTCTATACGAAATTTTTAATTAGGCAAAGAATCCTTTGTCCAAAAGATAACAAGATATTTATAGTCGCTTATCCAAATATTCCAAGAATAAGCGTCGTAATCACGATGGAAACCAATTGATAGCCAGAAGTAATTCCTAGGTACGCGAAAGAGTCTTTTCCAAATAGCACGTGATTGAGTGCGACAGGAAACGAAAATCCAAGCCAGAGAAAGAATGCAATCGATACATAACCCCATATACCTACTATTACTAGTGAATAAAGGAGAGCTGAGATTATGATGGCTGTAAGTACACTAAAAATAAATGTTATGGCATACGTCTTTGCCAACTTCTGCTTTCCGCCATTTTTCATATACTCATCGACCGATTCCTGGGTCATACCGCTTTCCTTCATGAACCGCTTTCCAAAAACGAATGGAGAATACCAAAGAAATCCAAGCCCCATTGATACTATGGCGGTTACAAAAGTCGCTACGTAATTGAGATCTCCGAAATACATTATCTTAATGATTATGGATTAATACATATAGTATACGGCAAAAGGAGCCACCTCGTTTGAGATAAAGAAAAGATAAGAATGTGAATAACCCTCACTGGTGCTTCCTAATTGTTGCTGTAGAATATTTTGTTAATGCGTATCTTAGTTGTAGATGATGATAAGAGCATCCGAGAGTTTCTTAAAAAGAGTCTCGAGACGGATTGCTTTGCAGTCGACACGGCCGGAGACGGTGCCGAGGGTTCCTATTTAGGAAGAGTTAATGATTACGATCTCATCCTTCTCGATAACACTATGCCGAGAAAGATGGGTATCGAGGTATGTAAAGAAATACGTGCCGTAGGAAGAAAATCCCCTATCATAGTTCTCTCTGTTGAGTCTGAGGTCGATGATAAGGTAAATCTTCTTAATGCAGGTGCTGACGATTACCTCACAAAACCATTTTCATATAAAGAGCTCGCATCACGTATGCGAGCTCTTTTGCGCCGACCGAGCCAAATCGTTTCCGAGTATCTCGAAGTCGGTGATTTAACACTCGATACCGCAACACAGCGCGCTCGTCGTGGATCAAAAAATATTTATCTCACCAGAAAAGAATATGCTCTTATTGAGCATCTGATGCGACACTCGGGAACCATCGTTTCAAGAGGCTCATTACTTGAACACGTATGGGGAGAAGACGTTGATCCGTTCACAAATACTATTGAGGCTCACATTCTAAACCTTCGTCGAAAGATTGATTTTAATCCAAAAAGAAAGCTTATCCATACAGTGCCAGGACGAGGATACAAAATTGATAGTGTAGAACACACATATTAAATCACCATGAGCAAAATCACCCAACGAATCTGGTCGGTATTTTCTGCGGCTTCAAACACCCTTTGTAAGGGTGTTTATTTTTTAACTGATACGCCCTCACCCAATGCATCACGTCCCGCTTTCTTACCCACGATTAAACAAAGCATTCAGTTCAAATCTGATAATCTACGGATTGCAGACGAAGAACGGCTCGCAGAGATATCACGACTCGTCGAGTTCGGCAGACTCTCCTCTGGAATATTTCACGACCTCCTCAACCCTCTCACCACTATTTTACTTGCGGTGGAGAATGCTCACGAAAACAAATCTGCAGGAAATCAAACAGATAGAGAAGATTTTGAACGTGCCTTACTTGCTTCTCGTCGTATAAAGGATTTCATAAGTGTTGCCCGCAAGGGTCTCGAGCACCATACGGATAAAAACGAGTTCTCCCCTGCACGTGAGATTCAGGATGTTTCCGAGCTACTCGCATATAAATGCAAGAAAACTCGCACTCGTATTTCACTTAATCTCGATGATTCTATTTCGATGAAAGGCTGCCCTCTGTCATTCTTCAGAATAACTCTTAATCTCGTATCAAATGCAATTGATTCATACGATCGAAACGCATGTAGGGCGAATATTGTATCAATAAAGCTTCGCTCGTACGGTTCAAAAGTTTCGCTTTCGATTGGCGACCAAGGTTGTGGCATACCAGAGTCGAAAATTCATGAAATCTTTGAACCCTTTTATTCAACAAAGAAAACAAAAGGTCTTGGCATAGGACTCTTTACAGCAAAACAACTTGTAGAGAAGCTTGATGGAAAAATTCGGGTCGAAAGCATCGAAGGTTCAGGTACTACATTCTTAATCGAGTTTTCTACCGCGCAGAATCCGGAAACGGAAAAAGCCGCTTTCGCGGCTTTTGTCAGAGACAGAAATCTTATAAGAGAATCAGATACGAAATTGGTAGAAGCATAATGAGAAATCCGATGATAGCCATATTCTTCTGAAAGGCAATCCTCTCATTCATCTTCTGCATAGGATCTGTTTCTTTCCAGTATGGGTGCATTTTAAACGTAACAGGAATCATGAAAGCAAGAAGAGAAACTATACCCAAAGACAGATACATACCAGAAATAAATGCTAACCCACCGATAAGCAAGAGGACTCCTCCGGCGTATACAGCAAGCTTTGGCATTGGCACACCCTTAGCAGCAGCGTAGCCAATCATACCCTGACCCTTAACGAGATGTCCGTAAGCATTCGCAAGGAAATAAAGACCAATAATCGTCCTACCTAGATAAAAAGTGTATTCGAGAGCAATAGCTGTATTCATAATCAATAATTAAAACTTTTATACATACATGATACCAGAATATCGTCTTTAAAACGCAACCTACCTCCGGGAAATAGAGATCTAGGCTTAAACCATGGCTTTACAATTAAACTATTTAGAATGTACTCAATAAAAAGCCGCCGACCTTCGGTCGGCGGCTTTTTATTTATATCGCTCGTAAGAAATGACTCACAGACTCACAAGGTACTATTGCGCCACCTTCTACTCTGGTACCCGACACAGCAACCCTCATTCCAGTCGAGATTTCTGTCGGATTTTTAATTGAATCCCTTGCCACACAGAGATTAATTCCCATAGAAGGAATATTAATGGTTTCCTCTACTCCAGCATCGGTCTTGATGACGACAACATACGGCCCATCAACCATCGCCTGCTCTGTACTTACTCGTGTTACCACTCCTTCGATAGCCCCCTCAACAACTTCATCAGTCCCCCGTACTACCACCCATATAATGAGAGCGATAATGATAATTCCTCCAACTACAATAAGTGTTCTTTTCATAATTATATTTTACGTGACAATACTACTAATACGTTCTGCAGCGTGATTCCGGCCTGCTTTAACATACTTGAGATAAGCGACCAGGATAAAGCTGATTATAACCAATAAAAACCAAGAACTTATCTTTTGCATGGATACCGCATGCCACACATGGATCTGATCAGGGTATTTCCACGCTCCCCAATACGTCGAGATATTCTCGGCGATCCAAATGAAAAACGCAATGAGCACAAAAGACATTGTCAACGAAATCGCCCTTCTTTCTTTAGTAACTGTAAATAAAACATCTGCCTTTCTAAAGAAAATAAATACTGCAGGAATGAGAATAAAACGAGCGTCAGAAATGAAATGGTTGGTGAAAAAATTTAGATAAATTACAACGCACAGAACAACACTCGAGGCGTAGCTTGGAAAATTAACTAACTCAATTTTAAATATTTTCCAAGCGGCGATGATATAGCTACCTACCGCAGCGTACATAAATCCGCTGTAGAGTGGAACATCCGCTATTTTAAAAAAACCGCCTTCCGGATAACTCCACGAACCAACTGAAGGATGAGTTTTAAAGATTTCCAAAATAAGCCCGATTATATGAAAAAGACAGATCACTTTTACCTCATCTTTAGTTTCTTGCTTTGTGAGATACAAGATGAACTGAATCGCCACCGCAGCGATGAAAAGAAAATCGTATCGGGCGAGACCGAAGAGTGGAATATGGTTTGAAAGAAACAGAAGTGCAAAAAACGATCCCGCAAATACACAGGAACGAGCTTCTTTAAGGCCAAAGACCAGAAATTCATGGATGTGGGGATGAAGCTTCATGTAACTCATATAATCACACACTGACGTAAAATGTTACCGACTATATGCACCCATCAAAACCAATCGCCGACCACAAGGCCAGCGATTTCATGTTTTTATAATTTCTGCTTTTCCCAAAGCTCGTGGAACCTCCCCTTCTTTTTGTCGAGCTCTGCAAACGATCCTTGTTCTATTATCTTGCCGCCTTCAAGAACAAGAATTTTATCCATTTCCTTGATGGTTGTAAGTCTGTGAGCAATAACAACAGCTGTAACACTCTGAAAAAATTGATGAAGTGAATCCTGAATCTTTTCCTCTGACTCAACATCAAGGTGCGATGTTGCCTCATCGAGAAGCAAAAGCTCTGGATCTTTAAACACCGCTCGAGCAAGGCCCACTCGCTGCCTTTCGCCACCCGAAAGTTTTACTCCCTTCTCTCCAATCTCTGTATCAAGCTGCTTTGAAAGTGATTTTGCAAATTCAGAAACGTGCGCAACCGTAAGGGCTTTTTCAAGAAGAGGAGCATTATCCTTTTGGGAATAATTCGTCATCACAATATTTTCTTTGAGAGAAAGGTTAAATACTTCTGTGTCTTGAAGCACCACAGCAATATGATTGAAATAGTCTTTCTTGCTTATTGTCTTTAACGGAACCCCGTCAATAGATATTTCTCCTTCATATCCCTCGTGTTCTTTGAGCAAGAGTTTAAAAAGCGTTGATTTACCGGCACCTGAAAGACCCACCACTCCAATCTTTTCTCCACGATTAATTTCAAACGATACAGAATCAAGAACCTTCTTTTCTCCATATGAAAACGAAAGATTTGATACTGTAATTTTCTTCCACTCTTTAGGCACCGGAACTTTACCCTCTTCCTTATCTATAACGATCGGAGTAGCGAGCATATCAGCCATCCTACCTACACCATACTTAGCAATAGCAAACTCCTGAGCTGCATCTGCGAGCTCTGTAACCGACGCTTGAATGTTAGAGAAATAGGTATTAAAGAGAATAAGGAATCCGATCTCATAATGACCTTTAGTTATGCCAATGATGATAAACGAAAGCATTCCAAGTCTAAACATCATTCCCCACACATTCTTCCATGTAGAGCCAGCCTGATACCAAAAAATCCTTTTGCGAATCCAGAAAAATAATTCATCTGCGCCTTTTGTAAGCGACGCAAAGAGTGGACCCGCCATCGACATCACCTTAACGCTTCGTATGTTGTTTATGCCTTCAAACAAAAGGCCATGGAATTCTTCATCTTTAATATTTTCAATCTTTGCAGCTTTTTTAGCCTCTTTCGTATGCAAATACGAAATAAGGAAATACGTAAGGAGAAATCCCACAGTCGCCAAAGCAATCGGCTGATCAAACTTTGCGAGGATGAACGTGATACCGATGATATTTACTCCAATCTCGATAAACTGCCCGATCCAGAGCCTCATTATCCTCTGCATTCCCTCTCCTCCTTTTGTCATCCTCTTTACCTTGTTGCCGGTATTTTCCTTTTCATGCCACGACTGATCGAGTGAGAAAAGATGGCTTACAGATGCAAGCTGTGCATCGAGAGATGTTTTTTGAGCGATCTGAAAACCCCAAAAACGCGCGTAATAGAGAGCAACCATCCTCCACAGAGTCGCTGCACCCCACAACACCATTACAATCCAAATCGATCGAAGAGACTCTCCGGGAGTATACGTCGTAAAGAAAGTAACAACCGCCGCCAGCGCATACGCAGGATAAAGCCACGCAATATCAGCGGATATCCTCAAAAAAGTCGCCGTAATGAATTTTAATCGATACGGCCTGATAAACCTCCAAATCGTGCTAATAGTCTGAGAAGTCGAATATTTCTCCACACGCAAGGGTTTTGTAGACATCCGGATATTTTACCAAAACTCAGTTAATTATGCTTCTCGAATACTTCAAACTCTTCTTTTGTCACCGGTGTCACCGAGAGCCTGTTTCCTCTTTGGAGAGTTTTCATCTTTGAAAGTCTTGGCTCGACTTTCATATCTTGAAGAACGAAAGGTTGTTCAAATTTCCTTACAAAAGCAATCTCCGCACATATCCATGTCGGATTTTCCCTCTTTGATTTAGGGTCAAAGTGCTCGTCTTTTGAGTCAAAAGCTGTTTCGTCCACAACTCCAGTTTTTGTTACTTTCGCCAAGCCAAATACACCAGATGGATCAGAACTTGAGTGATATACAAGCACTCCATCGCCCACCTTCATGCTGTCGCGCATAAAATTCCTCGCCTGAAAATTGCGCACGCCTGTCCAAGCAACCTTCTTATCTTTCTTAAGGTCGTCTATTGAGTAGCAATCGCCTTCGGTTTTCAATAGCCAATAGTTTTTAAGCATTTCCCGTATTTAGATTCTGAATTAAATTCCTGTTTTTGGTGGCAAAGGGAAAAATACGCTCGTTCTCCTTTTATACGCCTCAAAATCTGGATTTAGCTGCATTCTTTTTTCCAACATAGGAATTCCTGAAATCTTTAGGATGAGTACGGTTATAGTAAGTGGTCCAATTATTGCAACAAAACCGTTCGGCACAGATAAAGCAATTATCCACATTCCCCACCACTGAGTCACCTCGCCAAAATAATTTGGATGTCGAGTGTATTTCCACAAACCAGAAGTCATAAGTTTCCCTTTATTTAAAGGATCCTTCATGAATTTTGCGAGCTGAGAATCTCCTACAGATTCAAAATAAAAACCGATCATCCAGATAGCTAGTCCCACATAATCAAAAATACCTAGGGCCGAACCCTCACTTTTATTTATGAACAATACCGGAAGAATGATGAGAAACAAAAGGAATCCTTGTAAAAGATAGACTTGCCCGTATGAACGTAGAAAAAACCATTTACCCCATTCTTCTCTCCACTGCTTATATCGATAATCCTCTGCCTTTCCTCGGTTTCTCACATGAATATGCCAAGCAAGCCTCACTCCCCAAATAGTCACGAGTGATGATACTAAAATTCCTCTCCAGCTTTGTTCGTCTGACAAGAGAAACGATAACCACGCCAAGAGAGTAAATCCGAGACCCCATGCAACATCGGCCACATCGTTTCTTTTTTTAATAAGAGAAACAATAAACCAAAAGGTCATGTAAGCAAAAAGAACTGCACCGAGAATAAAGAAATAATCCATATTCTAAAAAGCCTTATAAATAAAGTACGTTGCCACAGATACAGAAGCAGAAATAAATGCGCCCCAAGCAAGATCTACAATCGTGACAAGAAGAGGCCAATCTTTAGCAAGGGCAAGATTTGTTAGGTCATATGTCGCATAACAAACAAGGCCAAAAAGGGCTCCGAGAAGAAGAGCGTTTATCCAAGAACCTTTTTCAACAGCAGGCATTACAACAAAGATAACGAGTCCTGCAATAAAGAGTGCGTAGAAGGTTATTGCTGCCCACCAATTAACATCTGGTTTCAAAAGTGCGCCAATCTGTTTTGCATAGAACCCTTTGGCAATAAATCCAACCCACATAACATCTATGATTAAAAATATCGGGAGCGCTATCGCGTAAAGCTTTATAAACATCGGTAATTATTTATTTAAATAAATTTTCAACTGAGACCTCATCTTATCGAACACACAATGCCTATGGGGTTACTTTTATATTCACCCGTCTCAAATACACACTTATAGTATCGAGATACCTGGGAGAACACCAGCACCTACTTGCGAATTTTACGCATTATGAGTTTCCTACCCAAAACAGTAAGACCTCGCTCTATAACAAGATTGTTTACCTGTTGCTCTACACGGGTAGAAGCTAGGACAGCACTAGCACCCTGAAAGAAATTACTGAATATCGTAATCAGTTAATATTTATTTTTCTGCAAGATTCTTGAGAAGCTTAAGTGCTTCTTCCCACATCTTTCCGAACATCTCTTTGTTCTCTTTATCGATATCCATATCGATATGAAGCTCCGTTCCGCCATCCTTTTCTTTAAGGGTGTAGTTTTCGAAAGCCGGTGACCATTTCTTGGCAAACTCACTTGTCGTATCTTCAACCCCGTTCTTATAGATTCCTAAATGCTCGACAGAGACAAACTCAGGCTTCTTGGTTTCTGCTATGCGACTAACCATTCCCATTTCACCACCCTCTTCATCAGGACCAATGAAAAGCATTTTAGAACCCTTCTCTTCCCAGTTTCCTTTAAAGTAAGAACCTTCGTGAAATGCCTTCGTCCACTCTCGATATGTCTTGTCAGAGAGCATAATATTCCACATTTTCTCGCGGGGAGCGTTGATAAAGATTTCCGCATGAAATTTTTCCATATATGTTTTTAGACTATCGAAATGTAACAGAACCACCTGACCTGGTGGTGAGAATTAGCTCACCCCGCGAAGTAAAACGATAAGCGGTCGCGTCTGTGAGTAATGATGAGAACACCGTCTCTTGAGATCCTTCACAGAACATCTTGGTACTAAAGATGTCCGAGAATGAAATAGCACTCCTGTCCGTAGAATAGCTACCTCCCATCTGATTACAATCGGTGGTTGCTGTAAATTTTCCAATCTCGGGAAATGTGAGGGTAAATGCTCCTGTTTTGAGGGGTTTTATCTCTTTACCGCCCTCCGTGGCAGATATCCATTTCCAGGTCGTCATACCGAGCGTCATGCGTGAAGGATCAGCTTCACCTTCAGGATTCTCTGCAACTATTTCAGGCTCGGTATTTTGCGCTGTGTTAGGTACATTCGGCCTGACCACAAACCAAGCGAGAACGACTACAGCGATGACTATGGCGATTGTTGTTGTTTTATTCATGTGTCTAATTATAGCTGATTATATAATTAGGCATTAACACCATAAACTACAAGAGACCTTACATATTACTTAAATAAATAGAGATACTCTTCATACCCTTCCTTTACCATATCTGCTTTAGGGACAAAACGCAGCGAAGCTGAGTTTGTGCAAAATCGCCTCCCACCCTGATCTGCAGGACCGTCTTCGAAGACATGTCCGACATGACCAGCGTCGCTTCGTATCTCTGTGCGAGTAGTAGAAAGCGAGTTGTCTTCATGCATGGTCACCGAGTCATCGTCGATTGTTCTCCAAAAACTTGGCCATCCGGTCCCAGAATCATATTTATGAGTGCTCGAGAAAAGAGGCTTACCTGTCACGATATCTACGTATATTCCGTCGGCTTTATTATTCCAGTACGCATTATTAAAAGGCGTCTCGGTACCATTTTCCGCGACCACGTGATATGCCAATGGATCTAAATTCTTGAGCAATTCTGCGATCTCTTCATCGGTATAGTTATAGCTATCTTTTTTTGAAGCATCTTCCTTGTTCATCGTGTTTGTCTGCTCAGACTCCAAGAATTTAATAGCAGCATCTTTTGCCCACGTCTCCTCTACGAAACCAGCCCTACCCGACCCCTTCTTATAACGTTCGTAGTAATCTGCTGCTTTTTTGTAATAATCCTGATGGTATTCCTCTGCCTTAAAGAAATTCGTAAATGGGAGGATTTCAGTTGCGACAGACTTATCAAAAAGATTGCTTTGCTCCAATCTGACTTTAGAATCGAGGGCCGCTTCCTTTTGTTCATCGCTTTGGTAAAAAATCGCAGTGGTGTACTGAAAACCCTTATCTGCGAATTGTCCCTTTGTGTCGGTCGGATCTATATGAGACCAATAAATATCGAGAATTTCTTCTATGGAAATTATTTCAGGATCGTATGTTACCTGTACGGCTTCACGATGCGACGTCGCACCTGTCGAAACTTTCAGATATGAAGCGTCCCCTTCACTACCGCCCGCGTATCCAGAAACAGCGTCTATAATCCCCTCCTCTTCTTGAAAGTACGCTTCAGTACACCAAAAACATCCACCCGCGAGTATAATAGTCTCGTATGATTTTTTTGCTGGCACATTCATTTCAGAAACATCGTTTTGTGGCGCAAATCGCTCGATCAATGAATCCTCAAACTGTATGGTTGCTCCATAACCAGAATCTAAAATGAGGGATTGTATCTTTTTGTCATACCCAGTAAGAATCAAGATGCCCGCAATAATGATAAGTACTCCCAACGCTTTCTTAATGCCTTCGGTCGCTTGCATATGCGAACCCACCTTGTTTACGATGAGCTCTCCAAAATATGCGATAAGCAAAAGCGAGAACGCTAACCCTAAAGTAAAACCAATAAGGTAGATAACTCCTACAATAAATGTCGCCGGTAACACGGTGGCAATGATAAATAAGTACGTCGGTGAACAAGTGGTAAAGACAGGTCCGAGGGCAAGTCCCATCAACATATCTCCCCTATAACTTTTCTTCTGGTAGCCTGTGCCGACTGCCTTGTTACTTATACGACTGAGCTTATTTACAAATGGTATCCTCGCCCAAAGAGACGGAAATACGATCGCTCCGCCCACGAGAATAATCACGAGCCCAGAGAACGTGGTCCAGAAACTTTGCGGAATGCTTATGAATAAAGTTGTCGCCTTTAAAAGCAGTGTGAATACAATGACCGACACGGAAATCGAACCAACGACTGTAAGCGCCCTCTTTGAAACTCTTCGAGATCCTTCTTCTCTTGCCCCCACAACCACAGGAAGAAGCGGCAATATGCACGGAGCAAGTACCGTCAATATTCCCGCAAGAATAGATATAACGAAGAAAATCATATTATTGTATGTTTGATATCAAGTTAGCGAGCTTCGGGCTTCCACTCCACTTCTTTATGAGGTTGCCGTCCTTATCAACCTGCACGAGAGTATGCTGATACGTCACGCCGTACTTTTTCTTTAAATCAACCTCCTTGTCGTAATCAACTTTCAAGATAAGCACTCCTTCTGGAATCGAAGTTAGATTGCTCTCGATGTCAGAGTTGAGGCTTCTACATGATGGACACCAAGACGCATGGAAGAATAGAACAACATCACCTGTTTGCGCTCGGGCGATTTTTTCTGGCGAGTAGGCTTCATACGATCCTTGCATCATGGTATCGACTTTAGCGGTGACCGCATCAATACTCGTGTTCACCATAGTGTCACTTTCCTGATTATTTACTGATACATAGATTCCGCCGGCGACGAGGATAGCAACGACAGCAATGATTCCTGTAATTTTTTTCATAATATGTAAGTTAATTGTAACTCTTCTTGTGCACTTAGTATAAGCAATAGAAAAACACATGTAAAGTGAACTTTACATGTGTTTTTCAGACAACATACCAAGTTTACAGATTCCTGTCGCTCCAAATACGAGTACCTATCTTTACCACCACCATGGCAATGAGTGTAATAACTAGAAACGGTTCAACCGAGTGGTTATATCCCTGAATAATTATGCCAAGCATTAGTATCGCCGATCCGACCAAGAAAGCATTCCTCCCAGCAAGAGTGCGATGAAGCATGTCTCGTTCATCAACAATCTTCTCTCTCAATATAAAACTAGCAAACATGGCGAAAAGTACCAAAGCAACAGCAAGCATCCCCACCACCATCATGTCCGGCATCCAAAAGTTAAAAGGATTAAGTAAAAGGATAGCAATAACAATAAGACAGACAGTTACAATTGTTTCTTTAAGATTATTTTTCATATGTTATTTTGAAAATTCCCTCTACTGGTACTTTAAACACAGAGGCGATTTTGAGAGCCAGGTGAACCGATGGAGTGTAGTTCCCCTTTTCAATAGAAATAACAGTCTGACGAGTGACGCCGATCCTCTCTGCAAATTCTTCTTGAGTGAAGCCCTTTTGGGTGCGCAGGGTATGCACGTTGTTAGAGATATATTCTGACATGTAGATACTAAATACAAATGTAAGGTACTCTAGGAAAGGTCGTGCGTCAAACTGACTTTACATCAGATTTTTGTCGAATGCTTTGTAATTACCTAAACAATCGGAGGAATGTAAGGATGTTTGAGGAAATGTTGGAACTAACTTTAAACTAGATTCTGCCAATAAGCCGTAAAATCATTTCCTTTAGAGAAACCTATACCTGTATATCTTTCTTCAAAATCCTTATCTCCAACAGGAGCATAGACAAGTACCTGAGTATGACCCATTTCCTTAAGTACTTCTTTCGCCTTTCTCCACAAAGCATCGACCGTTTCTTTTTCACTTTCCTTTTCTACCGCAAATCGATACAACCATGCCGATCTTCCATCCTCGAAAATTGTGACCGTGCCGATAATGCGACCGTTCTTTTCAGCAACAAGAATCGCATCTGATGTACGCTCAATGAGTTTTCGTAATTTCTTCTCTGAATCTCTCGCCTCATCAAATTGTCCGCCGAAAGTTGAGGTGTTCTTGTAAAGCACCTCAACCGATGAGTAATCGGTACCGGGATTGTAGCTTCTGATGATCATATGATTAGTATATCAAAGCTAGTTGCTGGCCGTCTGGGGCAATATTGGAGCCTATCTATAAATCAATCCTAACTGGAGACATTTCTTTAAAATCTTTTTGAGAGTAAATCCCGATACCTTTTAACTGATTAACTTTCTCCGTACTATCGGTAAACAATGTTACATGTGGGAAAGGTATGTCGAGAACAAGATTAATAACTAAGGAAAGTTTCTTATAAAAAATATCGAGAGCGGGTAATGTCACAGTTTGTATTATAGATCGTCGAATCTCATTGTTTGGATACTCTTTCGATATAAGAAAGAAATCTTTTCCCATAGAAAATGCCCAATCGAGTTTTTTTGAGATTTTCTTTATCTCCTCAAAATCCATTTCTTCTAGCTTTAATCCAGTTTGAGAACCTACGATTGTAATATGAAACTCTTTCTTTTTTGATAATTTCTCTTTTATGGCCAATTCCTCCAGAGCATGAACATTAACGTCACTCGGGTCGACAGATAACAGAATTGTGCGTTTCTTATCATCAAAAATTAAACAATTGGAATGCATCATCTGTTGAGTATACCAAACCTTGTTTTGTTGGCAGTCTCGGTTGTGAACCTGCTGAGCGAGACGTTGTAAGGATATTGTAGCAGGCCTTCTACTCTCTATGTGAGGCGTCTCGGTCTCTGGTGCATATTTGTGAATGAGACAAATGAGACACAAAACACCCGTCTCGGTCACTGTCTCATTTACACTCCGTTGGGTACGGTATCGAGGTAAATACGCTTGTTTTTCAATATCAAGCGACCCTTCATGTGACTTAGGATCTCTCGCTGTTCCTCAATGCGTCCTTCCTTGAAAATAATCTTCGCATATTCACGGAGATCATAATCTTTTTTATCCTGAGTACGGTCTTCAACTGGTTTGCCCTGAACGAAAGCCTTGAGCTTGTACCATTTATCTATCTCCATTTCGAGCAGTTCACGCAAGCCAATTTCATCAAGATCTACGACACTAAGAATCTTATACAACTCGTCCATAAGCATTCGTTCGTTTATGTATGGCTCTCTACAATCACGATTTCGATTGCGACAGCAGGCATAATAACGATAGACGACCTCTTTCTTCGATATCTTCCTTATTTTATATTTCTCTTCAGCACTGATCTTTGAGGTGCACGTACCACAACGTATCATTTGAAGGAAACCAAATGGTGCCGTCTTCGCATATCTAAACTTTTTCTTTCGCTGAAATTGTGCAATCTTTTCTTGAACATCATCAAACAGCTTTTTATCAATAGTTGGCTCATGAATTCCTTTGTGTATCTTTCCGCTCTTCTTTGGGTATTCAAATTCACCGTAGTAGAACGGATTGTGGAGCATTACGTGTGTCTGAGAATAATTGATGAACTTACCTGAACGAGTAGTGAACCCTACCTCCTTGAGCCATTTAACTACGTCATAGATGGAGTAATCTTCGTATGCTACTTTTTCGTACGCCTGTTTTATAAATGGCGAACGATCGTGATCGGCGAATACTATACCTTCCTCGCCAACAATCTTTGATTTGTTATATCCGAGAGGTGCTGAAGAACACGGCCAAAGACCTCTCTCGGATGCAGTCCTAAGACCTCTCTTCACGTTTATCCCTCGATTGTCATTCTCAAGTTTTGCTTGGGAGCACAGTATCATCAAGAGGAACTTCTCATTTGGCGAATTGGAGAATGTTTGTCCAAAGGTTTTGATCTCGAGTAACAAACCCTTATCCATCAGATCGACGAGATGTCCGAGGTCTCCCGCATTTCGACTGAGGCGGTCTGGATTCCATGTGAGGATGGCATTATATTTGCCTTGTTTTATACCTTCAATCATCTCGGCAAATATCACACGCTGGCCAGAATTCTTTGCAGAGTGTGCTTCTGTCTTTATATCGGCGATAGTGAGTTTCTCTCGGTCGGCAATAACCTTCATCTCGCTCAGTTGCGAGTCTATTGATATGGCTTGGCGATCATCCGCTTCCATCGACTTACGTGCATAAATGCAGTAACGGAGGATGATAGGCTTTTGTAGCGGAAAAGCTATCTGATGAGTCATGTGTTAATTATAATTTTTTCAGGACAGAATAACCATTTCAATTTACACCTTTGACAGGTAGCACTAGGAATTGTGCCGTGAAGACTGTCAATATTGTATTCATCTACGAGAGTAATATTATATATAGGCACATCGAAAACTAAATTTATTGCCTTTCTGCGCTGAAGCAAAACTAAGCGATAGGATATGGATTCATATCTGATGAGTTAGAGAGCAGGCCGGAACAGAAATACGGATTTCTGATCAAGGGGTCTTTAACGAAGGCAACAATACAACCAAAACTGGTTGCTGTTGTTGCATTCGTTAAGTATCTCTCCATCTTTACCCATGCAAAAACACCAACTGTAACGGTTGGTGTTTTCGTTGTGCTAATTATCAATTAGCCAACAATCATATGACTAAGCTAACGTGGCACACCGAATCCCGCACCGTGGATTCACTCGTGCCGTACGACAAGAACCCTCGCACTTTAAGCGAGACACAGATGGAAGGCCTCACACGAAGCCTCAAGAAGTTTAATCTCGTGGAACTACCCGCAAATTAACAAGGATGGAAAAATCATCGCTGGTCACCAGCGCATGAAAGCTCTCCAGCTTCTTGGTCGAGGCAAGGAAAAGATTGAAGTTCGTGTTCCAAATCGACAGCTCACGGACAAAGAGTTTCGTGACTATCTCCTCACGTCTAATCGTTCAGGAGGATCATGGGACTGGGAGAAGCTCGCAGCTGAATTCGATCTCGGTGAACTCCTCACGGCGGGCTTTGATTCGCTCGACCTCTCAAATATCTTCGATGACAGCCTTTCTGTTGAAGACGATTCCTTCGACGAAAAGGAGGAAATGAAAAAGGCCAAGGCGACTAACATAAAGACTGGCGATATGTTCGCTTTGGGAAAGAATCACGTATTGATTTGCTCCGACAGCACGGATCCGAATACGGTAAAGAAACTTGTCGGCAAGGAGAAAATCGATGTCGTAAACATAGATTTTCCATACAACATCGGCGTGGACTACTCCGCTGGCATAGGCGGAAAACAAAACTACGGCGGAAAGACGGACGACAAGAAATCAGACGAGGACTACGTGAAATTCCTCACGAGCATCCTCGGAAATGCGGTATCAGTGGCAAAGGCAGACAGCCACTTCTTCGGATGGCTCGACGAGAAGTACATCGGGGTGATGCAGGTGGTATTCAAGTCTCTCGGCATAAGCTTCAAGCGACTCTGCCTCTGGGCAAAAGGATCGCATAACCCAACACCACAGATCGCATTCAATCGATGCGTGGAGCTTTGCATGTACGGGACAAAGGGTAAGCCGCACCTTTCGGACAAGGTTAAGAATCTTACCGAGTTCCAGAACAAGGAGGTGAACACAGGTAATCGTCTCATAGATGATGTTCTCGACATCCTTCAGATATGGCTTGTGAAGCGTCTGCCAGGAAACGAATACAAACATTCCACGATGAAGCCACCATCCCTCTACGAGAAAAGCTTGAGGAGGTGTAGCAAGGTTGGAGATACCGTACTCGATCTCACAGCAGGGTCAGGAAGCCTTATGGTTGCGTGTGAGGCACTCAAGCGACGTGCATATCTCTCAGAAATTGAACCTGTCTTCTGCCAGCTCATCATTAATCGCTTTAAGAAAATCTCCAATGAAGAAGTTATCAAACTCAATTAAGTACGGGGATGTATTTTGCCTCGGCGAGCATCTGCTTCTCTGCGCTGATTCTCGAGACAAAGAAATGGTCGCAAAGCTCTTGGACAAGCAGAAAATAAAGTCTGTTATCTGCGATGTTCCGTATGGAATAGCGGTGACCGAGAGCAAAGAAGGATTCCAGACCTTGAAGAAGAACAAGGTAATCACCAACGATCACATCCAGAGCGACGAGGAGTATCGAAAGTTCACCAAGGACTGGATAGATGCTATAACACCGCATCTTGAGAGGAAGAATACCTTTCATATCTTCAACGCCGACAAGATGATATTTGCCCTCCGTGAAGGAATGCTTGAAGCGGGTCTCAAATTCGCACAGCTCCTCATCTGGGTGAAGACTCACGCCGTCATCGGACGTATGGACTACGCTCCGATGCACGAGCTCATCGCATACGGCTGGTTCGGGACTCATGAATTCCTCAAAGCAAAAGACAAGAGTGTCATCATCTGTCCGAAGCCCCAGAAAAGCCCGCTTCACCCTACGACAAAGCCAATCGACCTCATTCGAAGGCTCATCCTCAACAGCACTCGCATCGGCGATGTGGTCTTCGACGGCTTTCTTGGTTCGGGAACGTGCCTTCTGGCGTGCGAGCAGACGAAGCGTGTATGCATCGGAGTCGAGCTCGATCCCGAATACTGCCAAACGATCATCGATCAGTTCGAGAAACTTACAGGACTTAAAGCCACAAAGATATGTCTCGCCAAGAAACAATAAAAGTCAGGCAAGGAAAGCTCAAGGAAGCGTTTCTCGAACAACTCAAACGCACACCTACTATCGAAACGGCGTGTCACAAAGTATCTGTTGCTCGTGCGAGCGTCTATCGCTGGATCAGTGAGAGCAAGCGATTCGAGAAACAGGTAAATGACGCCTTGGTCGAGGGCAGGACGTTTATGTCTGACGTCGCAGAGAACCAGCTCTTCTCGCTCATCGGTGACAAGGAGTTCAAGGCCATTAACCTCTACCTATCAACGCATAACCCTCGATACAGTCACAAGCTCGAGCTGTCCGGCAAGTTGGAGACCAAAGATGCGCCCTTAACCAGCGAACAAAAGGCTCTTATCAAAAAAGCCCTCAAGCTTTCATCTCTCCACCATGACAAATCCCAAGCAAGCGAAACTGATCGAGAGGATACTCAAGGATAGGAACGTACGCAAAGGCGTCGTGACCAAAAGCCTTGGGTGGTTCTTTTCCATCTACTTCCACACGTACATCAAGTATCAGACTGCTCCTTTCCAAGAGGAGATCATTTCCATTGCCGAAAATCAGGACAACAAGCTTGCTGTTATTGTTGCTTTCCGTGGCTCAGCAAAATCAACTCTCATCACAACCGCATCGGTGCTCTGGTCTATACTCGGCAATCCGCAGAAGAAGTTCATCATCCTTTTGAGCCAGACCGAGCAGAAGGCACGACAGCATCTCCAGAACATCAAACGTGAGCTTGAAGGCAATGAAATCCTCCGCAAAGACCTCGGGCCATTCGACGAGGAAAGAAATCAGTGGGGTTCGACCGCACTCATCATAAAGAAGTTCAACGCCAAGATTATGATCGGCTCTGTCGAGCAAAGCATCCGTGGACTTCGCTTCGGAGCATATAGGCCAGACCTGATTATCCTCGATGACGTCGAGGATACCGATTCAGTGCGAACTCAGGACGGCAGGAACAAGACGTATGACTGGCTCACGAGCGAGGTTATTCCCGCTGGAGACAAGAATACGAAAATCATAGCTGTTGGAAACTTACTTCACGAAGACTCGCTTCTAAAACGACTGGAACAGCGCATAAAGTCCAAGGAGATAGACGGTATATATCGTGAGTATCCGATAATCGATAGCGAAGGCAAACCGCTATGGCTCGGAAAATATCCAACGGAAAAGGATATCGAGGAGGAACGCCGAAAGGCCATGAGCGACATCGCTTGGGCACGAGAGTACCTCCTTAAAATAATAGCTTCCGACGGGCAAGTCATTCGCCGTGAGTGGATCAAATACTACGACACCATCCCTGAGAAGAAATTCCACGACTGGAGTGCCACTGGAATTGATCTTGCGATATCACTTGCTGATACTGCCGACTACACGGCGATGGTATCGGGACACGTGAGGAATGCATACTCAGATGCGGAAATTTACATACTTCCGAACCCCGTGAACAAGCGACTAACCTCGCTTGAGACCATAGACCGAGCCAAACAGATATCGGATTCGCTTAACCATGGCAAACTCTACATCGAGGACGTTGGATATCAGGGTTCCATAGTCGAACACCTCAAGAAGGATGGTTATAGGGCTATTGGTGTGAAAGTTCACGGCATGGACAAGAGGTCGAGACTTACGGCGATAAGCCACCTTGTTCAAAGTGGAAAGGTATTCTTTCCGAGACACGGCGCAGAAGAGCTCATCGAACAGCTCGTGGGATTTGGATCGGAGAAGCACGACGACTTGTCGGATGCTTTTGCCATCTTACTTTCTCAAGTTGGACAGGAATCGAAGGCACACAGAACGATTGGTGTGAAATTAAAGGAAGGGGTATCGAGGCCAGATGCTCTTCGTGGCGGAGGAAGTTATAACTGCGTAGGCTTTCGAAAATCGAGGTTGTCGTAGTGCTTGGCTATGAACTCTTTATACGTTAAAGCATGAGAGATAACCTGCTTCATAACTTGTTCTTGATCATCAAGGGTTTTTTCGAAAGATAGAGGTGGAAGTTCGAGCCTGAACGATACCGACTTATTGGTCTTAACAAGCTCCATACCTTCTGGGAGTAGTGGAGCGTATTTTTGCGTGAGAATATCGTACTCGTCGGCTTTTCCTGAGAGTGCGAGATCCAAATATCCTTTCTCCATCTTATGAACCAGTTTCATTCCTTCGGGAAGCCACTTTGGACGGAAGTAGAGGAATGATGACGATGACGGCTTCACCTGAGGCTTATCCATACCAAGCTCGGGCATATATGTTTGTATGTAGGTGAAGTACTGTCTCCAAAGTGATGTCACTAAATCGTTTTGTATAGCTTGATATCCTCTTCGTTCCTGCTCAATGGCGAGTCTTAGTATCTCTGCCTTGTATGTAGAGCGAGGAATATCAGAAGTCTTTGCTTTAAAGAATTCGAGGATTGATTCGTATGAGACCGAATACTCGAATTCATTCTGTGAATTGATATAAGTCTCTGGTGCGACCAATATTACTCGTGCTGATACCGATGGACCAACGAGGAGCTGTGCTCTTTGCATATAGCGCGAGTGTTGGTCTTTCTGAAACTCTGCATCTATCTTGTTCTCTATGAGGAGATGAAGTGTGCTCCCATTTTTATCCTTAAACTCGACTTGAATATCGGTTTCGCCAAGACTCGAGGTGACGATACTTCGATGTGCTTTTACAAAAGAAAAATCAGGTCTCTGAATCACCCTTAAGAAGAGCTGTTCAAAGCCTGTTTGCGAATAGAATTCCTCGAGGATAAGCAGATCTATATCCCGTTCTCTGACTGATTCGACAATGAGAAGTGACGAATCACTTCCTTGTGTTTGTATACTCATAAGCCACTGTAGCGGTTTTAGCTTATAAGACGAGAAGTCTTTTAGTCCTGACCAGAAGACTCCTCGCCATTGTGACGAAACCTTTCGGCCCCGCCCATATGCGGTTTCCCACACACGACCGCTACAGTGACTCTGACGAGGAGTCTTCTAGACTGTAGCGGATAACTTTATTCCGACCATATCCTTAAAAGCGAGTAGCCATCAAGGGGTTAGGTCTTTGTTGTATGAACAATAATAGCACTTTTGGCTATCCTTGGGCACTCTAGCTTACATTCGGAGGGTTGCGAAGCGTACTTACCAACAGACGCACCCTAGACTCTCAAGAGGGTCTGCGTCATTCCTTGATGTATGAACAGAATCATACACAAGCCAGAGGAGGGACATGTAGAGGAAGCCCCTCCAAAGATTAAATACTGCCTCTATGCCCGCAAGTCAACGGAACAGGAGGACAAGCAGGCTCTATCAATCGAATCGCAGGTCCGGGAAATGATGGCAATCGCCGAGCGTGAGGGGCTGGAGATTGTGGAGACCAAACGAGAATCGCACTCGTCCAAGGAGGTCGGACAAAGACCAGTGTATAACGAGCTCATCGCCGAGATTAAACAAGGCAAGTTTAACGGCATACTCACATGGGCACCAGATCGATTGAGCAGGAATGCTGGTGACCTCGGCGCAGTGGTCGACCTTATGGATCAGAAACTCCTCCACGAGATACGGACATACGGGCAGAAGTTCACAAACAATCCGAACGAGAAGTTCCTCCTCATGATCCTCGGCTCTCAGGCCAAGCTTGAGAACGATAACAAGATGGTGAACGTGAAGCGAGGACTTAGAGCACGATGCGAAATGGGACTCTGGCCATCTGTCCCGCCGACAGGATATCTATCGAATCCCGACAGGAACAAGAAATGCGAGGTGGTCTTGGACGAACGCAGGGCCGAGATTATAAAGCAGATGTTCGAGAAGGTGGCGTATGACGGCTGGTCAGGACGGAAACTCTACAAGTGGCTCCTCGACGATATCCAATTCAAGACTAAGAGCGGAAAACCTTTGACTCTGAGCAATGTTTATATAGTCTTCAAAAACACCTTCTACTACGGCGAATATGAGTATCCGCGAGGAAGCGGCCAATGGTACAAAGGCAGACACGAGCCAATAATCAGCAAAGATCTCTTCAACATGGTGCAGGGCAAGATATCGACCGACCGTGATGTAAAGACTCAGGATAAGGAGTTCGCCTTTACCAAGATGATCACCTGCGGGTTGTGCGGGTCAGGAGTGACGGCAGATGAGAAATTCAAAAAGCTCAGCGACGGGACAACCAATCGCTATGTTTACTACGGATGCACCAAGTCGAGAGACAAGGACTGCAAATGCGGCTATGTCCGCGAAGAGGAGTTGGTCGAGCAATTGGCGGGTATCCTCGACACAGTATCGCTTGATGAGATCGGAATGAAAGACAAGATCAAAGCCGAGATCGAGTCGCATAACGAGTTTCAGGAATCAGTACTTGGACGAACCGTGAAAGAAAAAGTGAAGATTAAGGATATAGATATTAGGAACTATGCGAAGCATATCTTGCGAAAGCGACCTATGCATGAGAAGCGAGAGTTACTGGTGAATCTAAGAAGCAAACTCCTGCTGAAAGAAAAAGTTTTGTCGCTTGCCTAAAAATAACTTACAACTTTTTCTACTAAACGTGAATGAAAATAGACACGAAGTCTCCTACTCCGGTAATGGCATTTCCAATTTATGACTGTGAACTTTGGTTAGGATGAATGTGAGAAGAGACGTCGGAAGCAATCGCAGAAACGAATTCGTAAACCGATACGGAAGCAGGCCTTTGCCCGCAATAAGTTTCGTGGGTCCGAGCGCACTTTTCTGTGCTTTAGCAGCATATGGACGGACATACTCTTCATACTCCTCAAATGCTTTCTTGTAATCACCCTCCAATGCAAGTTTCTTTGCGAGAATGTATGCACCAGCCATGGCGAGCGATGCTCCTGTCCCAGATGCCGGTGTCGGACAATGTGCGGCATCCCCAAGGAGACACACACGCCCCTTGTGCCACTCAGGCATCACTATTTGTGTAAACGATCCATGAAAAACAGGGTCATTATCAGTGAGAGTTTCCAAGATGCCCAGAAATTTAGAATCATATTTTCCATATTTCCTAATCATCGTTGACCTATGCTTTTCAGAACCATCAGTGCCAGGCATTGTCTCTTGGTGAAATACATATCCTCCGACTTCAGATTCTCCGATAGTATGGTAAGCAAGAAGAAAATTTTTTCCTCTCACCGCTATGAGATCGTGCTTGCCCGCAACTGGTTCCTTTGTCCGATTAGGCACAATAAAAGCAAAGTATGCAACATTGAGATGATTTTCAAACCCTTCACCGAAGATGAGTTTCCTCGTTTTCGAATTAACACCATCGGCGCCGACCACTAAATCAAAACGATCTTTTGAGCCGTCTGAGAAGGTCACACCAGCACCCATCTCGTCTTGCGTAATCTCATTTATTTCTTTGCCAAAACGAAACTCCACATCATTTTTTACTGTGTCGTAGAGCGTAATATGGAGATCAGCACGATTAAGCATTAGTCCACTATTTTCGTTATGTAATTCGGGAGTTACATTAACGCGCATGATTAGCTTACCCTCAGTATCATAGAGACTATTATCTGTAAGCGGTGTCTCGAATTTTTTTAATATTTCAAGTATACCCATCTTTTCTGCAACCTTCTGCCCGATTTGCTTGTTAAGAGCAAGCAAATAACCGACTCGCTTGAACTCAGGAGCTGATTCCACAATTACAGGGGTAAAGCCCTGCTGATGCAGGAAATATGCGAGAGTGATTCCTCCTATGCCACCGCCAGATATCAGAATTCTTTTATTTTTAACAAGTGACATAATTATTTTTTACACGATTTGAACTTTATGGTGATTGCGATGAGTTGATCAAGTCCCAATACTTAATTCTTCTCTTTTGCCTTTTCTATAAGAGCTTTGAATGCCTCGTACCCTTTTGGATTCTCGATTTGTTTACCATTTAGAAAGAAAGTAGGAGTGCCACGAAGATTAAGGGCCGCAGCCTGATCAAAATTACGCTTAACTCGCTCGGCTACAATTGGATCTGCGACGTCCTTCCCCCATTGATCTATATTGACACCTATCTCCTTTGCGTACTTCTCAAATTGACCCTGGTTTGCCATTTGCTGCTCGCCCCAGTCTTTCTGCTTCTCATAGAGGATGCTGTACATCTCCCAGAATTTACCCTGCTTGCCCGCAGCCTCGACTGCCTTCGCGGCGGTCATAGAGTTCCTGTGTCCAGGTAATGGGAAATAGCGAACCACGAACCTCATATCGTCTTTAAATTCCTCTTTAAGCTGATTCGTGAGGGGGTAATAAGCACCACAAGCCTCGCACTCGAAATCAAGATACTCTATAAGAGTCACTTTTCCATCTTTATTTCCGTATACCCAATCATCTGAAACCACGTCTAATACAGATGACAGCTCCGACTCGGTAAACGCCTTCTGCTCTGCCTTTTCATAACCTCCTTGCGCAAGTACGAACCCAATAATAACTACAACTAAAACTCCGACTATTATATTAAATTTGTTCATGTTTATTTTTATACAGACTTACTAACGAAAGAACGACAACCACTATGAATGCGACGAGTGCCATAAATGGAATGGTGATAAAACCAAACCATTCAAAGAACTTGGTCGTGCACGATATACCTAGCGTACACGGTGCGATGCTTTCCGGCAGAATCTTCCAGTACAACAGATTGTGATAGATAGATATTACGAGACCGATCATTGCCGGTGGCAATATGTACGTATAAGCCTTCTTGTCTGATCGCGCTATCCCGACGATCGCCAGTAAAACTATCGGATACATGGCGATGCGCTGATACCAACAGAGGACACAGGGCGGCAACTCCATCACTTCACTAAAGAAGAGGCTCCCTGCTGTAGCGATGGCCGATTGAATGAGTATCGCGTAATGAAGGAAATCTAACGGTATTTTTTCTATTAATTTTTTCATAATTTTTATTACTTTTCTATAGCGCAAACCATCGGATCGCCGGATTTTTTCAGCAGCAAGTAAGTCGACACGGCGAGAAATATGAGTCCAATGAGACCGAATTCTCTACCTTGCCAAGGCAAGAAAGCTAAAATACCGCTTCCTGTTCCCAATAGGATAGGGATGAGAAGAGAACCGCACGCGGCACAGCCGATACCAATTACACCTCCTCCCAATCCCAACAGTCCCATAATATATTCTTTGGTGTTTCGAACTCCTGATCTTGAGGAGGCGAGATGAGTAACGATTGCAATGTTCATTCCTGCAAGCACGGCTATGAGGATCGTATAGAGCGCCGAAGGCACGGTGAAATTAGTCCCAATAGATCCTAAGAGCTTAAAAGGTAAACTGATTTTACTTTCTACCGGTACCACACTGTCAAACAGAATGCTTTTGATGAGGCTGAAATTTGGATACCATACAGCAAACAGAAATATACCTAGAGCTACCATAGATGCCAAGAGTACAAAGCGCACATTTCCGAATATTTTTTGTATGGCAATTAATATCATGCTTTATTTTGATGCCAGGTCTATCAGCGCCTTGATCGCAGAAACAGGCTGAGCTCCGGAAAGTGGATATTTCTTACCACCTTTTCCTACCACGACACTCCAAGGTGTGCCCCTACCTCCGATTGCAACAGCATTCTGCACATGCTCTTCGATTTTATTCGCGTACTTCCCACTTGAAAGGCATTTATTGAAGGCGTCTGCATCAAGTCCTACATATGTAGCGATCTTCGGAAGTTCTGCAAGATCAAAACGGTTGTTACCTGGAGTAACTTCCATCAATCTATCTAAATATGCCCAGAATTTATCATTACCACCGAGCTCAGCAGCGCATTCTGTAGCCTCAGCTTCCTTACGAGCCGTCGGGTGAAGTTGGTCAAGAGGAAAATGTCTATACACCCACGCAACTTCCTCATCCTTGTACTGATCCATGACCTCTAACATCGATATATGGAATCTTTTACAGAAGGGGCATTCGGTATCCGAGTATTCAACGATTTTCACTGCGGCATTAAGATTGCCTCGCACATGATCATCCTTTGTGACTGGAGCAAGTTTTTCAAGATCAACAACCTCTTCTTCTTCGACTTGCTGCCCTGGAACCTGAGCGATTTGCTCTGACGTCTTATTATTCATGCCAAGATATACAGCTGTTGCGATAAGAGCTCCGGCAATAATTATTGCTACTGGAGTTGTGAGAAAACTTTCTTTTACTGATGTTTCGGTCTTTTGATGTTCGTGCATAGTTGTTACTTACAAATAAAAAGCCGATATAGTTCGGCTCCGCATAGCTTTCAAGGAATTAATGTAACTTAGGATTGAGTATACCTTTTGAAAACGCAAAACTGAGAGATGTCGACAGGATGGAGTCTGAGTTATCCATCACGGGTATGAAAAATCTTTCTTTCATCCTATATTTCTCTACGTGGGGCAAAACAAAATGCCAAAGTAATACCATGGCCATTGTGAGAGCGGGGACAATCCCGCTCGAAAATAAATTACGCCACTCTGAGATGTGTTCAATTATGCTCATTTCACAGACAGATGCCCCGCTGTTCATAAAAGGACAATCGAACATCGTCATTTCAGCGCCCATCTCCATAGACATACCCACATGAGCAAGCGTAAGGAAACCCATACCAACAAAAGCAGTTATCCCGAGTAAAACAATAAATCTATTGAACTTTTTATATGAATGAATCATTTAAGTTTTCGTCTCAGTAAAACCCCCGCAATTAGACCAATTATACCAGATGTGAAGGATACAAGAATCCAAGAATATTCTTTTTGCTCTGCAGATACAGGAAGGGCTTTATAGTCGACCACCTCTCGTGGATCTCTAGGATAAACAAGATATCCCGTTTCAAGTTCTTCACCGGTCTCAGGGTCATCGTACGTCAGATCGATATCAAAATAATTCTGCTTGTTGAACGTATACCTGAACTCGAAAGCCCCATTCGCATCCGTTTTGATATTCTTCGTCAGAATAATCTGGTCTTTTGACTCATCGCCGTAAAATGTATCAATAAGCCTTATACGCACAGGAGTATTTGGAAGCGGTCTGCTGACATCCTTTCGGTCCCTTAAGACAAAGGAGGCAAACACCTCCTCACCTATAAGCGGAGACAGGGGGTTTTGCTTAATGAACACAACGGTATTACCCGTAATCTGCGCAGCTCCTCCATGCGCTGATACTGAAATCGGAACTAACAAAGCAAGGATTAGGAGGAGCTTCTTCATAATTAGGCTTTCTTTCTCTTAAGAATGAAAGGGGTGAATACGATTGAGGTAATCACCGCTCCTCCAAGCAATCCATATATAAATTCGAATCCAATATCAAAGCTTCCGTCCTCATCTGCACTCTGTACAACGTTGAGATCGAATGAGGTCTCTGCATCTTCGTTTTTACCCGTATTGTTATATCTAACGTAGAGTTTATACGTACCAGGCTCTGCGAATATATATACGAATCCAATTCCACCAAATTCAGGCCGTGCTATCGGTCCCGCAAATATCGTAGATTTTTCATCTGCCTCTATCTTTTCAATTCTTACCCACATGTCAGTGAACGGAGCCGGTTTCAAACGCTCCTCATCCAAAAATAGATCGAAGGTGAATCTGCCCTGCTGATGAGTTTCAAGCGTAAGCTCGCTGTAGTCCACATCGATGATATAACCCCCAACCGTGTCTGAGAAAGTCATACCCGCCTCTCCGTGAGCCCCCACCATGAGAGGGGCGAAAAGAACGATTGCCAAACTTACAAGTAGTGAATTTTTAATTATTTTTATCATAATTTTATTGTTAGCTATTAATCGACTCTTACAGTGAAGTGGGTAGTGACCACCTTGCCCTCGTGCAAGAACTGAGCAAATAAAGTGTATAGACCAGCGCCTTTAAATATTGGATGCACATCAACAACTGGACCGAAGCGCGGTGGAGGAGGTGCGTGTTGATGTATCCCGTTTTTATTTACTGGCGGAACTGGCACACCCTGCAGGTGGACCTCTCCATGGGCATGGGTAAACTCGCTTAAATCGTTTTTAATAACTGCGACATGCATCGCTGCCCCTAGGTAAGGGGTCATATCATAAACATTCTTCCCATTCTTTTTTACACGAAACGCTAGGCTCGCAGGTTCTCCAGAGAGCATTATTGAAGGGTCTAGTTCAACCTGGTACTCACCAGATTCTCCATATACTCCTTTGAGAGGATACTTTGCCACTTCGCCCTGACTTATACCTCCAGACACATCAGCCTCAAAGTGTCTCGACTCTGGGGTCAGACCATGAGCGTAATCCATAGCGATGACGTATTTGCCGCCCCGAGGGAACGTGAACGGAATCTTGAAAGTCGCACTCTTGTCTGAACCTTTGTTCACTTCATAGTCTTCTGGATGAATATGCCGGAATTCCTTCATGTCTTCACTTATGACAATAAAGTGCACTATCCTTTCATGCTGAACAGATAGTATTGCGGGTTTTCCTTCACCGTCTTTGATAGAAAACTCGATCATAGTTGGTATTCCTGCATTTATGGACTTGAGGTCTGTTTTGAAAACGATCTCGGCTTTACCTGGAGCTCTTAGATACTCATACTCCCGCACGTCAGAGATAAAGAATGATCCATTGAGCGCCATACACCCCTCGCTAGAAACTTCAGAAACCACCCTTCCGTTTCTCGTAGGGGTCATTAGATGCCAGGTGTTTAGATCAGCCAAACATTGTTTCTTGAAATCGTTTGCAAACACCTTATTTCCCAAACCAATAGCTTGGCTTGCTATGAACAAACCAATGAGTATGCCTACTGAGTAACTAAAGCCTCGGTTCTTTCTTTGCAATTCAACATTTTCTGTTTGGGGAAAACGGAACAATACAAAGGAAAGAATAATCGCTCCAAACGAAAGGAAGATCATAATGAGGGTGAATGAATCAAATGATCTTTGGCTGTCATCTTGGGGATCAAGATCGCTGCGACTAACTGAAAAAGTAGCGCGGGCATCATAGGAATCTTTTTGAGTCGCCACAACCTCCATCCTATGAGTTTCTCCCGGAGTTATGGTTGAGAGCGGGAACACAAAGCCATTCTCAAATCTCTTGTCGAGGTCGATGACAAGTCCGCCTTCACCTTCTAACGTGATAATCGGTCGATCTGACAGTTCTGATTTCGTTTCGATGGTAAGAAGGGCCACACCATCTTCAAACGGCGCTTTCTCAAGCCTTATATTCGCTCCATTGCTCGTGGCCTCAAAAACTTTGCCGTGAATCCTCTCGATAGGCGGAGAGGTGATAATCATAAGACTGGAAAAAAAGACAACAAGAATTCCCACAGCGAATTCGGCCGGTAGTGAATATGCGGAGAATCGATTAAACACGTTCTCTCGCCATTTACCTGCAAACACATGAAAGCATCGGAGTGCAATGAGAAGCGATGCCGCCACGAAGAGTGGAACAAAGCGCTCCCCCCAAAGACTAGAGGATACATTCGCGGGCGCTTTGAGATGCAACCAAATGATGTAAGGCGCTGTCACCCCTACGATACCTACAGCAATGGCAAGCAATGATGATGCGGCCGAGTTAATCTGAGGTAGCGCTGAACGCAATGATTTAGAAAGATAGGTCAAAGAAAGAATACCTATTATTCCAACCCACAGATCCTTCCCGATTAAATGAACTAAATTAATAAGGATCGAGACTTGAGGAAAGAAAGGATTAGCAGCAGCATGACTTACCTTCGCCCTCATAAAGGCAAAGACCAGAAGCGCAATAAACAGAAACACTTCACTCATCGTTATCTTGCTTGAGGAAAATATAGATTTCCTCCTAAAGAAAAAAATCAGTGCGAATACAATTCCTGCGCCCGCCCTAAATAGAGTCGCGAACCCGGAAGTTGTGCCGAAGTACATCGAAACAGCTTCGCTTCTCGCTATTGAGTGAAGGCTCGCAAGCTCTTTCGTTTTTATTAAGATATGTGCAACCTCTCCTGAAATCACAAGGACTATTCCCACAACGACGAGTACCAAGAAAGTGCGATAGACGATAGTCTTTTGCTTCTGATCAAAGCGACCAATGAGCCTTCTAATGCCGAATGCGAATAGAACGAGCGAGCCCCAAAGCAGACTATGTCCGAGGAGCTCGATAAATATAGTTATCGCCTCTGGTAACGCAGAGATCTGGACGACCTGCGTATCCTGAATAGACGGCGCAGCAGTAGTTTGCTCTCCTACAAAGTATGCGTAGCTGCCTTTCGTAAAGTGACCGTCATCCGACGATACGACGCTCCAAGTGACGAAGAAAGTCCCCAGTTCCGCCTTCTTTAAAGAAATAGAAAGAATATGAGGATTAGAGGGATCTATCTCTGCTTTACCCTCGTTAAGAATCGCACCCTTCTCATCCTTTACTGTGATCCTACTGGCACCAGGTTCGACTCTTTCACTGAATCTAATCCGTATTTCAGACGGAGCAGTTACAAGTTGTTCCGAGGGAACGGGCGCCTGTTCAACAGGCGCAGCATGGGCAAAAACGCTCAATGGCGCCATTGCAAACAAACATAACATGAATCCTATTTTAGTAATTGTTTTCATAAGTGAACACAGGAAAGCCTCGGTAACGACCGAGGCTTCGACTTTATTAGCTTACCTTTCGTGATACTGCATAGCCCGCAATCAAGAGAGCAACAATAGAGATAATGATCCCGGTATTCCCGCGGGTAGATGAGCTCTCATTTGCTGCGCTGAGGTTTATCACTGGAACGGATTTCTCAGGAAAGCCAAGATCTTCTTTCGCCATAGGACATCCGAAGCCTCCAGTTTTGAGAGTACGAGTCACACCCTCAGAGATCTCCACCTCGGTTTTATCCTCTTCAGCTCGCGCGTGGCCCACAGGTGTACATGTCGCGGTGAAATCTACAGGGGTTCCGTCAATGGTCCCAAAGATCCTGTAAGACAAAGTGGTAGCTACAGTTGGATAGAATAAATTCTTATAGGCACCCGGAGTGTTGTATACAGGCGAGATATCCATAACTCTTTTCGCTGAACCTGCAATCAGCTCAACTTTCAAAGTCTGCTCCAAACCACTTACAGCGCCTTGGGCTGAATGATGATCCTCTTCTGCGCCTGCAACCTCATTTTCAATT
>JACCDR010300602.1_pt1 | contig 37171 bp, 49 predicted proteins | sample 7446431 | NCBI WGS metagenome assembly JACCDR01 (sample SAMN15323443, study PRJNA562643) | freshwater metagenome | isolation source: river surface water | place: USA:Blue River Watershed | collected 2017-08-17 | reverse complement strand
TGGTTGTCTACGACGAGAGTGAATGCGACCCAGAGAAATATCCCATGATCGAGAAAAAGGTCTTCGAGCAAGTATGGGATACTGGGTGCGGCCTCGATCCCTACAACGATGCGACCTACTTCTACGCCGTGTATGACGCGATCGGGAAGTTAGACGAAGCGATCGCATCACTGGCAGAAGTACAACGGTGGCTGTCTATGTACGACGTAAGCGATCATCGCTGGGGCGAATCTTACAATACCTTGACGGAAATGAGGAATGACTGGGTGGAACAATACAAAATTATAAAAAAGAGGGCCATCCGAGTGAAAAGGGAAGAAACAATGGCACAAGTAAAGAAAGAAGTGGCCTCTGCGTTGCTCAACCCAACGAAGATGACGAATCCCGAGATCGAAGAAAAATCAAAGCTGTTTACGGAGAACAAGGACAAACACGCTCTTTCGAAGCTCTTCACACGGTTGGCCATCTTTCATCCACTTAACGAACCGATGAGCGTGTTGCACATTGCGGCTCAAATCCCACCGTGCGATTATGCCATCGGCGAAAAAGAAACGCAAACGGTGGGCGACTTCCAGGTTTCTTTGGTCCACACTATCAACATCAATCGATACGCCATTGAGAACCCGTTATCGAATACCGAGTGTAGTTTCGAAAAGATCGCGAGTGACGCGGTTCCCGAAAAAATGACGTCGTACACATTCCCGTCATTGCACAAATGGGGCCACCCCGTTTCATTTGTTCCTTGTGTGTCCGATATCACGGATAATCTTCACGACGATTTCCCTATCAAAAAAGGGACGTGTAAGATGGTGATTCACGGGGAGGGTAGTATAGTGGAATGCGTTTTTGGGATGTTCCATCTTGGTGAAACGACGTTGTTTTGGTAATATATTGTTTATAAACGAGTCGGACCATTCATTTTTAACATTTTTTTTCCAAACAATCATTGTGAGTCATGAATAATGGATTTCAACGTCAATTACGAGACGAGAATAAGGGCACTAAACATAATCAAAAATGTAATGACGACGGAGCAAAAAGAGAAATACAATAAAATATTAGCGCCGTTATATGAGGTTCGTAGTTACGAAGGGTACCACGAAGGTATGAGTGATTTTTTAGTCCAGTTATACAAGGAGTTAGATACAACACGTATTGAAAACGAAGATGATTATGAAATTGTTAAATTCTTCTTGAATTACTTTTGTGACAACTTGTCTGATGCATTTGAACCATGCTGTATCAGTTGCTGCAAGCCAATCCCTTGTTATGCAGATGTCCAATACGATTGCACCGATGGTGAGATAGATTATTCCGAAATGCTTTTGTGTCTTTATGATAAAATCCCTTTTATTAAAGAACACGTCCAGGTATTCGAACATAGCGTGTGTAAGGAATGCTCAAAAGATTTTAAAGAGTGTTCTTTGTGTCAAGTTCCTTTTGATATGAAGCTCATGGAAAACTCGTATTGTCTTCATTGTTATAATTTGGTAGCATCAAAAGAGCTTTTAAGTAAAAAAATGGATGACTACCTAGTTAAAGCGATCCTAGATTATATGCCTTATTATTTTTTACAAAATTATTGATTTGAAGTGATTCTACATTGTTTATAAACGAGTCGAACCATTCATTTTTTTATTTTAAATCATGTTTTTTGAGCGTCTCGTCGATTTTATCAACGCGGTATCAAGTGTTGCTGTTGAAGTGATTTGTTTCCTGACAAATATATTCGAAGTTTTATGGTTTGTCTCATGTGTGGCGATGCCCTTCGGCCCACTCCAGATCTGGGTCTACGGGTTCGAGTCGTGTTATGAGGACATTTATGTTAGAAAGCAAGCCATGAAGGCAAGCCATGAAGGCAACCCTCGATGCATACCTGACGCGAGCACAGGCCGAGAAGATGAACGAGCTCGAACGGGAGGAAGAAGAACTCTTGATGGCGCGCGCGGGGTTCGATACCTGGATGCGATACCGCAAAGGGGTCATCACGTCGAAGCATCCCACTTGGTCTCCGGTCGATAACTAAAAATTATTTATATATAAAATATTTTCCGTTATTGCCTAAAAAAGAAATAATCAGGAACCGCTAGGTCATTGGTTCAATCCCAATATCAAGAGCTTAAGAGTCTTGGTTAGCTCAGTTGGTAGAGCGAGCGACTGTTAGCCTTTTCTTTTTTGTATTTTATATATGAAATATTTTCCGTTTCTTTTCGTACACCGATGCCCGAGTGGTTAAGGGGAGCGACCCAGGTTCGCATTTCGAAAGGAGCGTACGTTCGAATCGTACTCGGTGTAACACGTGTCTGTCGTTCAAACTGGCAGGACTCTGCTTGTGGGTAGCGGGAGATGTACGTTCGAGCCGTACCAGACGCATTTTTTTCATTTGTCGTCTCAAAGTGGAAAGACGCTTCCATATGGGGGAGAGATGCGTGTTCGAACCATGCCAAATGAGTTTTCGCGTGCTTAAAAATGGAGCGTCCATTCATTTTTCTTTTTGTGACACGAGATGGAGGAAAAACTGGACACGCAGATCGCAAAGCAAATACTGGACATGTGCGCCTCGATCGCCACCACGCAGACGCTCATCCTGACCAAGCTAGAGCAAATGGAAGAGAAGAACAAGCACAATTTTCAGGTCATGTCCGACCAAATTGGGCGTCTGGAGAAAAAAATGGGCAAGGTGGAGATCAAGCAAGTGATTGATTTGAATATTCACCAGAATGGGCGAACGATCACACACCAATTCATCGACTCCGACTGGCCGTTTTCCCAAAAAGAGAGTACGAAAAAAAATGTGTACGATTTTACAATGCAAGAAAGAAAATGGAGATAACAAATGTTTTAAAACAAGTCCATTCTAAATTTATTGATAAACCATTTCACTTTCAACGCACCGTAAACTCGAATGTCAACATCATCGATACACGCGTTCCTGAAAAACCCGATTCTCACTTACCAGATCTGTCGCGTTTCTCGTTCGTTTCAAGTGGAAAAGTTGAATTGGTATCAGACAACACCATTCAGTGTTTTTACCAAAATATTTTTAGCGAATATTTTACAGACGAAGACGAGAAACCGTTCGTTTCAACAACAGCGAAAAACATGTTCGAGTTCATCTATGCAGATCGAGTCAGTGAAGAACTATTGGAAGACGAAGACTGCAACTTCGAATACGCCGAGCAGCACGCCCACTCGTACGACGACCCGGGCAGGACCGCGAAATGCGACTTAACGAAAGGATTCTGGCGATGCGCAATTCCAGGAAAAAATGAACGATTTACGATCTGCCCTTGTCATTACCAACGCGAGACTTCGTTCAACGGAATGGGCTCCATGCTCGACTGGTGCCCCTTGTTTCACGACTCGTTCGAGACGAACGATGACTTTAACACCCTGCTTTACAATATAAATCCTGACTCACCGATGTATCATTGGGTCGCGATGAGCATCCAGACCAATTCTGGATGGCGTTTATACGTCTTGCCAGTTTCTCTTTCGTTTACTTGTTCATTCATAGACAAAATGTACAAAGCCGAAGACCAATTGGACGAGGAAATGAAGAAACAAATGCCCTATCCAATGGTCATGGCGGCAGCGATGATGCAAAATTTTTCTAGTTATCATGTGCGTTATCAATAACGGTCAATTATAAACACGAACAACCTTTCCATTTTTTTTTAAGCGAAAAAATCGAAAAAATCGAAATTTTCGTAAAAAGTTGTTTTCATGGTTACAAAGCAAAACTCATTACAAAGACCTGTTAAATGCAACATTTTGTGTAAGAACATCATATGTAAAAAACAGAAAATCTTACTTGTTTCTGTAGTCGTGCTTATATACGGGGTGCCAAAAAATAAATCCTGTGCTTAAAGCTGGACTTCAAAAGTTGACGGGCTGTTAAAAAAAAGTATATATATACTATTTATTTAACAGCCCGTCAACTTTTTTTTCACATACAAGCACGACCGTGCTTAAAAAAGAGGACGAAAACACTATCCGAATATTCGCCGTAACCAACCATTCGTGGATAGCAGCATTTTCTCACAATTGGCGCTCCAATCACATCACTCACGGAGTAAAAATGCACAATAAATGTATGTAGTTGTGTAGGGTGACGGGCAAGAACAATGAGAATTTAGATACAATAAAATCTTTATGCGAACCATCCGTTTGTCAGAACCATTCATTTTTGCAGAGAACACAAATATCCTTTCATCGTTCATTTTAATTAAAAACTTGTCGACCCCGATCCTTAAAGAAGATGGAAAATGACACCCAAACAACTGACACTGAACTCTCTATTCCCATGGATGTTTCGTCACTCTCCGAAGCAGCAGCGCCGTCAACCAATGACGCCGCTCCGAAAGAAGAACCAAAACACGAATCAAAAGTAGATCTCCTCGCGGCGTATAAGTATATAAAAATCATTGACAACGAGGACACACTGACTATCGATCTTTCCAATTTTGAGAAAGACAAAGAAGGTCCGAGCCCGTCTGAAGTGGAAACCACCAAAGACCACCTTTTTGTGTTCGAATTAGAGGGGGTGTTAGCCGTTCCTGACACCACTCCTCCGAGGCCGTATCTCATCGTGAAATCGATGATCGAGGCGGCTGCTAAAGTTGCTCACCTGGCCGTTATATCACAGGAGCCACACGTCAAGGAAGTACTCCAAGGGTGGGGCGTGTGGCACCACGTCTCCGCCATCCGAGCGGGCTCGAACGAGCCGTGGGAGGACGGCGCATACGACGAAAGCCTTAAGAAGCACGTGCTCAGGTGTGATCAGATTCGGAGTATTTTAACAAATGAATTGAAAGATCATTCGCTCGTCGGAGCGGTGTTTTTCGGCGACGATCGCTACATCGACGAAGGCGAGTATGAGTCCCTGCCAATGGCAGTGAAATTGGTGCCTCAAAACCGTTTCTTCGGGATAAACGACACGGACATTTACAAAATCTGCAGTGCCTACGATCGCGAAGGAGAACACTCTTCCGATGAATTAAAGTTCCGAATCAAAGAGTTGCTTTGTTGTTTCGATGAAGAAAATGAAGAATTATTCACGAAAAAGGAAATGTACGAGGCATTCTACCTCATGGTTCTGACTCTCATGGGAAAGGTATTGGCTCAAGATGATAAAATCAAACAGTTTAGCTTCAATCTTAGATTGGCCCGTGTGATGTATTGCATGCGATTTCCAGACAAGAGTGTTCCGGGAGAAGAGCCAAAAACGGATGGAGACTCTCCCATGAATGATGAGAAACAATCAAAAAATACAGAAGAAGAAGTCGCATAAGCAAAAATCTTTTTAGAACACGTTTTTCTTTAACAAGTCACTTAAAAATTTTATCTCGTATAAGAGGTAAACACATTATGCCGTTTGGACAACAGCCCGAATATGCAAACCTGGTTTACATCTCCCTTCAGACTCCGCCAGTGATGCCAGACGACATCTCGAACAAGGCCTACGTAGACGGCCTCACGAACCCGCCAGGAGCGGACGGCAGTGTGATCGTGTCCAGTAGCGGCCAACTCGCCACGGTGTCAGGCTTCGCGTACGACACGAACACCGACACGCTTTTCGTAGAAAATGCAGAGGTCGGCAATCAATTAACTCTTGATGCGGACGCAGACTTCTCGGTAACTTCTGGCACCATCATCACCAACCTTGCCACTCCGGTTCTCGGCACAGATGCAGCAAACAAGGCATATCTGGACACAAAGTACGGCATTGCAGACGGAGACCTAGACATGGCCGGAAACAAGATCATCAACCTTAGCCTGGACAGCTCTGCTGCTTCCGCTGTCCCCAAGTCCTATGTGGATGCAAATCTCACCAAGGCAAACTATAGTGCAGTAGTCACTCCCACTGCTGGTGTAGGATACAACACCGTAGGGGCAGCGGTGCTCGCCGGCGAGAAGACGATCTTCGTACGAGCCGGAACGTATACGGAAACAGGACCAATTGCGCTCTCCGCGGATGTCTCGATCATCGGAGAGGACAAGGAGCAGTGCATCCTGAACTTTTCCACGAACGGGTTCACGCTTGCCGCACCCTCAGTTACCGGAAACAACTATGCCACCGGCACCATCGCCATGACGAACGGTAGCAACACCGTGACCGGCACGGGCACCACGTGGACCGGATTCAGTAACACCTTGTTTTTGCGCATCAGCAGCAACTACGGCACTGAACTCTACCCGATCGCCTCGTTCAATTCTGCCACGAGCCTAACACTCGCGACCACTTATCGCGGTGTTTCGTTTACCGGCCAGGCGTACACATTTAAAGCGTACACACAAGGCATATCGTTGCAAAACCTCACTATCCAAACAAGCGCTCCCTCCAACGACGTGATCTCACTGAACTCAGCGCTATATAGCACGATTGAGAACATTAATACGGTTGGGCGCGTATCGATCGCGGGCGGGTTCGACTCACGCATCAGGGACTGCTCCTTCGAGGGGTCCACCTCCACGGCAGGATGCATCCTGAGCGACTTCTCCAAAGGACTCGTGGAGAACGTGTCCATAAGCGGGAGCACCACAATAGGTCTGAAGATCGATTCCTCCACCAACACGCGCGTGGACAAGTGCACGTTCTCGGACAACGGGGCCGACGGCTTGGAGGTTTCCGCGAGCGCCATCTCCACCAATTTGAGCTTCGTGAGCTGCACTTTCCTCCGCAACGCAGGAAGAGGCGCTCTCCTTCTAGGGCTCCAGGAAAGCTTGTTCATGAACTGCTCGTTCGAGCAGAGCGGGTCTGATGCGGTGCGCATTGGGTCCGGGGCCTCTGTGGTCCAACAAGTTGCCCTAAATGGATGTGCGTTCTTGAACAGCGTCGGTGCCGGGGTGCATTTCCACAGCAACTCGCTCTTGTGTGAAGTCACGAACGGGAAATTCGACACAAACACACAAGGCGTCTTGTTCAACGCGGCCACGCCGCTTGCGTCGAGCCACACCATCCGGAATTGCCACATCCAAGCATGCTCCAGTGTCGCCATCGACAACACTGCTGCTGCTGGAAGCATCCAGATCATAGACTCGGACATCTCCGGCGGAAGCGACCACGGGATCATCATGCTGGGCAAGTACTGCCATATCGCCGGATGTTCGGTGGTGTATGGCAGCGGCACGTCCAAGGTCGGGATCGATTGCCGCGTCCCTGGCATCACCCTGATCCAGGAAAGCACCATGATCTCCTCGTGCAAGGTCGCGGACTGGACCTCATACGGAATCATTGGAAACTCCCAGATGTACATCGACTCATGCACAATCGACAACGTTGGAGACGCAGCAGTCTTTGTAGGCAACAACTCGCGAATTATTGGGTGTACATTGTACACAATGAGGGCGTCCTCGACGGCCGCGTACATCGTCGGCAGCGGCTCGTCGATATCTGCATGTGTTGCTGGTCCTGGGCTGTTCCCATCTTCGGAATCGGCTGGAAATTTCCGGTTCGGGATCGCGCTCGCGACCGACTTCGCGATCACCACGCCGTCCAGCAACTGTATCTGCATGGGAAACGTTGTGACAGGGGCACGGGAAATCGGTATCTATGTCCCAGGCAACACCGCAACAGAGTTGTCGATCAATGCAAACAGAGTCGCGAACACTGGAGGCATCTCCGGTGTCGCATCGGTCGGGATTAGCCTGAACGGCACCACGGGCATGATCGTAAACGGCAACGCCGTGAACAGAGTGCGTGCCCTCACTACATTCAATGCAACTGGGATATTGCTCGGATCGTCGCTCGTGAGCGCAGTTGTTACTGGAAATTTGGTTCGGGTAGTGACGGTTGTTTCTGGAACCGCTGCCACCATCTCGGACCTGGGAACAACGACCATTGGGTTATCGCCTCAAACAAACGACGTGTCGCTCTCTTAATTTCTCTTTATTTTTAATGTACTTTACGAGGAAAAATTATTTGTTACTGTTCTGCGGGTGAAGGTTCCATCGGTAAAGTTTATTCCTGGTGATTTACCAACAATGCAGCAGGAGAACACAACTGTGCGCACGGACAATGCCCCGTTCGATTCCAATTGCGCATAAGTGAAGGGACTTCCTGTGCTCGATGGATGGTTTTCTACATAGTTTGCCGTGAAGAGGAAGAAGAAGAAGTACGTCTGGGTGGGGGAATTGAAAACATTGCTCCCCATATTGATTCGGAAAACATTTGTTGTCAATCCGGGACGTTTTGCACGCATTCCATAGAACAAAGCTTGGGCTACGGTGAATGTGTTTTGTCCGTAGTTAAACAACTCGTTGTCTTGTCCCGTTACATCGGCGAAAAGCCCAACACATGTTAAAGAGCCCGGCTGGCCAGAATTAAAATTGAATTGGGTTCGGTTGCCAGAAATAGTTCGTACATGTGCCGAGAACACAATACAAACATACTCAAAATAGTTATCTATGAATGTTCCTATTTGAACGAGACTATTCGATTGATTGGAGCCGCCCGTATTCACCGGCACCATCGCACAACCTACACACGTACCAGCAGAGCTGAGTGCCCCACCAGAACACACATTGAAATTTGCAATAGAACTATTAAAACCATTCGTTGCTGGATAAAAAGAGCCATAATTGAAACAAGTAATTGCAGACGATCGTGACCCTCCCAATGGAACCGCTGTAAAAGCACCACCTGTTGCGAATGAATGTTGGTAATAGTTGTATAGCGACATACTGAATCCAATCGAGCCAGTTCGAAGGTGTGAAGTGTCATCAATATTGCTCCCATTCGTCGGCTGGTATATTCTGTTTCGGTTCATTCGTGTTCCGAACCCACCAACAGTGGTCGTTGCATCAATGTACACGATTCTGAACATCAACGCGCTCGCGACGGACTGAAAAAAGTTTCTTGAAACAGTCAATTGTAATGGATTTTGCTGGGCCGCAACAAACGTCTGGTTGATGTTTTGGTTGTTGTACAAGAACATGCAACGATCAAAAATCGAGTAGTTGTTCGTTGTTCCTAGCGCGACCGCAACCGATGCCGACGTTGTGTTCTCCGAATGATACGAGAACTGAGTATCGGTAACCCGAATGTTCGATGTTTGGGTCAAGAACACGCCTTGTCGTGCATTCGCAGTGACCACGCCGTTCTTCTTGAACAGGCTTCCGTTAATCGTCACATCCGAGGTGCTCGTCTCCGTATGCAGCCCAAAATTGTTGTTGTTCTGTGCCGTGGTGCTGTCGATGAAGACCTTCGAACTGGTGACAGAATGTATCCCTTGTGCGGCATTCGAATGTACCCTGCATCCACTGATGGAAATATTCTGACACGTGGTGCTCAGGATTCCCTCGGCCAAAGATCCCGAAAACACGCTGTTTTTTATTGTCCCTCCGCACGTTGTGCAGCTTAGTAATGCCGCCGTGAGCGGCGAGGCTGCGAGCTGGCGGAAAACGCAATCATTTATCAAAACCTGTGGGCATTGGGTCAGCGACACGTGACTGTTGACAAAAACGTCTTTCATTTGGAACTGGAGTGCGTTCGTGCAAGTAATGGCCGCTGTCGCGTTCAGTCCCGTTAAGGTGCAGTTCTCGATCGAAACCATCGTGCGGTATGGGCGAATAGCATAGGTTCGCCCGCTCTGAGTCGGGCCATAGTATACGCGTGTTAAAGTAAGCGAGGTGGACGAGTTGATAGAGGCGATCTGATACGGCTTTGTTGACCCCTGGATAGTGATATACTGGTTGCCGTCCAGCGCGGTCCAAGCGGTGCCGCTTCCAGTAATCGTGGTGCTGCCCCGTGTAAGAGAGATAGTACCAGTAGTGAATGTGCTGCCAGTCGGGGCGCCGACCGCAAGATTTGCAGAAGCAACACTATTGAAACTAATGATCACCCGAGACCGGTTCTCCCCGAAGATTTTGAGCTTCTGCATTGAAGTAGGGAGTGATATCGCGGACTCGATATATGTTCCACTGCGAACAAAAATGTTTGTTTGGCCCGCGGCAAGTGCTGCGCCGACCGTGGTGTAGTCGCCACCGCTCGGGGCGACCACCACATTGAACGACGTTGTTTTCACTTGAGAGCGAACGGCAATATCTGTGCCGCTTGTGGGAGATCCAATGTTCGTGATTTGGTTCCCCGCGACGTCGAGATCACCCGAGACTGGATTTGACAGTTTCTGATCGGCGTCGACTTTTCGCGCGATTTCACCCGCTAAAACTGGTGCAGACGTCAGGTTCCTGATCAGGTGATTGTTCATGTTGATTTCCAGAGTATCGCATACCAGGGATTCGTCGACGGCGAGACCTTCGACATGGAGAGAATTAGATGCGTAGAGCAAGTCCGCGTTCGTCGTGAGATCGCTCGGCCCCTTGATCACCACCCCGTTGTTGTCCGGGAGATCGTAGTCGACCGCGTTGTCGACGTATGCCTTCGTAGCAACGGACTCTGGGTCACTTCCAGGATCCGAGACGACTAATTTCTTGAACTCGATTGCCTCTGCTGCGTATCCGAATGGCATTTTCTTATCACGAGTGTTATTAATATATTAAATACATTAAAAGATTGATTGTATTATTTAGGCGACGACGATCATGTACTTCGTACTTATGAAAGAAAAACGAAAAATGATTTAATTATCTGTGTGTATCTTTAACAATGGGTGGATTAGAGTCCGTCAACATTACTATTCCGTATCAAAATGACCCTTTCGACACGAAAGGGTATACGCGCACTGGGAACAAGATGATCCCCGCGGCAAATCTCATTCAAATCGCCGCTGCCTCGTCCCAGGACTGTCTAGGGGCGTGTACCAACAACCCGAAGTGCACGGCCATGCAGCTGAACGACTGGGAGTGCTACATCACCGAGAAACCGGTGGTCATGGAAGACCCGGTGGCGACCACTCTCAATTACCGGGTTTTCACCAAGAATCCGACCGTCGTCTCTGCCTCTCCTTCGGCTTCAGCTTCTGTTTCAGCTTCTCCATCTGCCTCTGCCTCTGCCTCTGCATCCCCTTCGGCGTCTGCAGAGCCGACACTGACCTCTTCTGCCGTAGCACTGGTAACTGTGATTCCCTCCACCATTGCGGCAGCCACTGTGAGCGCCTCGGCCTCCCCAGAGGCCTCGTTGCCGGCGGCAATCGCCACGTTTAGTACCATTATTCCATCGACTGTAGTGGCATCTATTTCACCGGAGCCAGTGTTCCCTGCCCCTGTTACATCCCCGACACCCTCATTAGCGGCGTCATTCAAAGCAACCAGTTCTGTGGTTTCGACAACTTCGTCTTCGCCAAGTGCTTCGCTTAGTGCGTCTGTAGATCCGATCAGCATCTCGGCCAGTCCATCTGCGAGTGCGTCTCTTAGTGCTTCAGCAGTTCCGATCAGTGTTTCTGCAAGTGCTTCACCTAGTGCCTCTCATAGTGCATCTCCGTCTGCCGTTATTTCAACCGTTCAAACAGAGAGTACGACGCCTTCTTCGAGCGCTGAACCTGGTCTTACAAGTTCCGCAGCGGCGCTTATCACGACTGTTCCATCAACTCTCGTCGCCTCGCTTAATGAAAGCATGTCGCCTTCTGCATCGGCATCACCAACAGTGTTACTAAATCTATCATCCACTTCGAAAGAAGACGAGACCGCCAAAATCGGCATTGCAATCGGAGTGGTGATACTTGTGATAATTGTGATCATCTTGAAGATGCGGAATAAAATTTAGCAAATTTATTGTTACTTGTAAGCATCTAATTTGATTTTTAATTGTCCACAATCATCTTCACGATCAACTTTTGTGATAAACGACAAGTCCTTTAATTCGTATTTTGCGACACTGTTTTTCAAATAATCAATGATTCCTTCAACCAATTCGTCCAAAAAGTCCCAGTGATCTTTTGAGTGTAAGTTTTTTTTAACGTATTCGCCATTGTTCACATTAATTTCAATGGCTTCCCATCCATACTTAAATGGATCGTCCTTTGCGTGGATTCTCACCTGGATGCTCATTTTTTCAACACTGTAAACTAAAAAAATAAATGACGTAATTTTTTTCTACCACAAACCCTTTGAAACAAAACGAATAATCTTTGATACTTTGTCGCGCATTTTTCCTGCATTTCTCGTCTGTGCATGTGAGAAAGCTAAAAGGAAATTTTCTATATATTTCATCGATGTCGTGTTCTGTTTTACAATGACGACAAGCAATATTATTTTTAGAAGACATGGGAAAACAAAAACGAGTGGTTGTGAATTAGTCTTTTTTAACTTGCTTGTAACTGGCAGTCGGGGGCGAAATCGTGGGCACCAGACTATACACACACACCACTAGAGAATGGTCCTTAAAAGTGGGAGAGGGCGCATTGTTGCTCATCCTGATCAGGATGTCGAAGAACTCCACGTAATCGTTGCTGATCGGCATCAGGCGATGCGCCCTGTCGGGGCCGAGCCCAATCTCGGTGCTGAACGTTTCGTTCACCACACGAGTGGCGGTGTAGATGCGCCGCACCAGGGTGGAAACACTGGCCACTCCAGGAAGGCCGTTCTGCGCGTCGTACTGGGCGATGTACACGTCGACGTAGGGCCTCGGGATGAGCTTCACGGCGAGCGGCGAGACGATCACCTGGAGCGGCACGGTCGCGCCCTCGCTGACAGAGTAGGCCGTGTCCGTATCGGGCACGAACCCGAGCTGTACGGAGGCGTTGTCTCCTGCGTTTGGGCCGGTTCCGAAAAGGAACCTTAGCTCGACGTTGTCGGTGCTCGGAAAGGGAGCATTGCTCCTTATCTCGATGGACGTTCGCTCGAACGAGTCGTACCTGGAAAAGAACTCTACTATGCCCGAGCCGTAGTTCGGGTCGGCCGCTATCGCCGTCTGGAGCAGCTGCACCAGGATATCCGCGAATGATCTGTTGGGGATGTCTCCGCTGTTGTAGTAGAACTGGTAGGGCGGCATGGTGACGGTGAAGGTGGTCTCGTTCGGAGGCCCTACGTTAGAGCGCAAGCTGAAGTCCACCTTGTCGTCTCCAGGGATGTTCGGGATGAACGGGTTGAAGGGCGCGAACGTCGGGGTGATGTCGAACGGGAGCTGCCATCCCACGATTTCCATGGCATACACGTTCTGTAGAGATTCGGGCAGGCGGAACCGATAACGCGAGACCGAAGAAGACGCGTCTGGCACCCGCTCGTCGCTTTCTACGTAAACGTACGATACCTTTGTGTATTTAGACTGGTCTGCCCTGTTGTAAACTTCTGACATTCCTTATTTATACTAGTATATAAAGTAATTATTGAATTATTTTGTTAACTTGAATGCTCTTCTTTGAGTTCTTTCAGCCATGTTTGGATTTCTTCAGCCATGATAACGCGCTGGTCCGATGACGATTGGTCTGGAAACTCATAGTGATAGTTTCTCCTCCTATCGTCTCCGCTTTTGAGCATCACGATGATACTTGTCGGTTTTTTCAATGAATGAATGTTTTTGAAACACAAAGATACGAGGGAATCCGAGTCCGAATACCGTTCGTACGGCAAAAACACTACACTGCCATCATCTTTCATATCGTTTAACAATGTTTCTTTTGTGACTTTCACGTGTGTTCTTATCTTCTCGCCTTGTGGTCCCCAATCAACCAAGAGAAGCTCCATTTTTTTGTGGTTCTTCGTTTTTAAACAAACTATTTTCTTAGTTATTTTTTTTGTGATAATGGGTGGATTAAGAAAGGAGACGAAGATGTGTTTTTCTTATATAAGATTCTACATTGTTTAGATTGTTTAAACAACATCCTTATCGCTAAGGGGATCGTACGTCCCGAGCTCTTCTTTGAGTTCTCGAAGCCATGATTCAATTTGATCAGCAATTTCAGATCTTTCTTCCGGTGTTTTGGACCATGGAAACTCGTATTGGAACCCTTTTGTATTGCCTTTGATATCCATTAAAGACACATCAATACCTTCAACAGGTCCTGGTTGACCACTGTCCGGCCAGTACGTAGACGAAAAATCGTCGCCCCGTATAATTGGATGCAAGTAGGGGAGGAATTTGACCTTCCCGTTCTCCACCATGTTGTTGCGTAGTGTCTCTTTCGTGACAGTCATCGGCGTCTTTTTTGCCGTCCCATAGCGCACGGCCCATACGCCTTCACTCCAATCAACCAAGAGAAGCTCCATTTTTTTGTGGTGTGTGTTCTTGAAAACGGGGCTAACCACACGTAAAGTTGGCCTTTTTTAAACATTTGAAGGGTTTCTTGCACGAGTTTTTCTCCTTTCTGCACCGCCCAGGGTAGCACTTCTCGTTCCTGTCTTTGTTGCACGCATTCGCGCAAAACGCAAAGGTCCCGTTCTCGAGCCGGTATCCGAGGCGACACCGAGTGCACCCGTAATAGCCACAGCGAATACAATTTTTATCGAGGGCGCTTGTTTCCGTGCAGCAGCTGCCGCCCTTGCATCCGTGATCGCATACGTAGCATGTGGACATCACGCTCGCGTAGTTCGCGAGAAGGAGAACGATGGTGAACAAACTTACTTTCATTTACAACAAGGTTGATAATTTTTATGGCGGCATCATTTTTTCAGGACGTCGGTTTCTCCTTGATCATGTTTTGTGTGAAGTCTTTTTTCGCGACATCCCAGATGCAGTCGCAGCTGTCCATGTCTAGTTCTTTGAACATCAGCGTTTTGGTTTTCTTGTCTTCACCGATAAAACAAAACGGCCCATCAGAACCTTTCGTATGGGCTCGATAATACATATCGCCCACTTTTAGATCGATTTTAATTCCGTCGTCTTCTACTTCGTCCTCTTCTGGTTCTTCGAATGAGAGATTTTTTTGTGTTTCTTCTTCGTTGTAAATGACAACGCGACTGTCCCTTTTGTTCGAAGTGGAAGGGATGCTTTGAAAAACGAAAAGACCGTCATGTGTAAAACCAACAAATCTACATTCGCCCTTCTTCTTCAAGTCATTGTTTTTCTTGTAATATAGAATGTCGCCGTTCTCAATCACATAGCGATAGAGGTTCATTTTTTTTCATATGCTCTCTTTCCGGATATAAGCGCGTTAACATTCAATTGGAATCGTCGCTTTCGTGACTTGCGTTAATTTGAATGGATCGTAAACGATCGTCCGAATGGCGACAATTAAGTCATTGACAGACAAAATCGATGCGTACTCGGCAATTTTTTCTGGGGGGTCTTTTGAGTCAATCGATTTTAAGAAGGTCAAAATAGCAACGAGGTCGGGCTTTGTGAGCGCACTTCCTCCTCTACTCAATTGCTCTTGAGCAACTAGACTTGCTCGCAACATCTTCATTTGGTTCGGATTGGACCGTTGTATTTCCGTACTCGACACGGGCGTGGGTTTCATGATCGATTGTTGGAACGTTTCGACATTCTTCTTCACTCGTTCGATCTCTTTTTCTTTTGCGCGATCGTTCTCGTATCGTGATTGCGTCGAACGTTTAATGGTGCTTCCTTTTGCGCCCATTTTTTATTTATCGGGTTAAATTTTTTGAGGGCCAAAAATTTATTCAATGAACGACGATCATATTTTTGATTCGCAAGAGAAAATCGATAGATTCGTCGCAATGCTAGAGGAATGCGAGAAATCATTTGCAATGACCCAACACTATGGTCTCGCGTGTTCGTACCTCGGGACATACAAAAAATTAGTACTGCCTTACAAGTTCGAGACCAAATTCCTTGAAACTTTGAGTAGAGAGAACATTACCGTGCCAGTAACGGTAGAAGATCACGTAATGTCGGGACCGAGCCCATTGATAATTCCTCGTGAGGGAGACATCTTGTACGGGTTTGAAATCCGCACGCCCGCGACCACTTCCATGACACGAGTGGAGGTGACATCCGGAGATTCCACGGTATGGTCGAAGAAACTTGATTCAAAGCACCACCTTTCATTGAAAGAAAGCCTTGATGGATTAACATACCCTCTGATTGCTTACCCCTTCAATAATGTAAGGATCAAAGTGTACAACGGAGAAAAACCCATTGATGAATGCTCTATTCGAGTATATCATGGACATCTGGATTCGTGCGACCGACGAATCACGGCCAGGTATTTCTCTTCGAATTTACCGGATTTAGTTTCCGATTATCGCGTTCGACCCGTGTGGATCCCACCCCCTTTTGCGGAATGGTTTTATGGGATGAAAAATTAAGAGAAAAAAAAATTTAAGTTCCAAAAACTTGCTTAGTAGCTAAATCATAAGTATAACCAGCTAATGCATAATTCGTTGGGATAATGATAGATTTTGTATTATTTCGCACAATAATTCCACATGAATCCTTTACCTCAAAACTGGCGTCAATACACCCCACACCATTCACTCCAAATATTTTGGACAATGATTCTGCAATCTTAGAACAAGAAACTTCTAATTTGTCTATTGTCCATGCATCACAAATTGCTTTAACAAGGGTGGGTCCATCGACATCCTTATTCAACACAGGGCTCATGTTCTTCCAAGATACTTTTGTGTCGTTTTCGTCTACATATCCAAGAATTCCTTTATCGTCGATGTAAAAAAATGGACAAGGTTTTGTCCGGTCTAATCGTTTTTCGTTTTCCAACCCACGCACGATGGAGTTAGCAATTGTATTGTATTGTTGCCGAATTGCCTCATTTGCATATCTCCTAGCGTTTTCCATTTCGTCGTTTTCAGAGAACATCTCGGCCATGTTTTTAAATTACTCTTTTAAGAACGATCCATTTTTTTCATTCAAAAATGGCACAAAGCATGTTTTCGTGTTGGTTCAACAAAAAAAAGACACCAGACGTTCCAATTCAGGAGCCAGATGATGTAGTTCACACATTGGAACCTACTGTGATTATTCCATCTTTTGATGATGTAAAACAAATGTTTGAAACCTTGCATGAGACGAAGCAAAAAATAGCAAAGATGAAGAGAGAGACAGTGAAAACCTTCGGTGAATACATCATATCTCGCATGGTACAACTAAAATTCCTTCGATGTTTCGATATCAAATGGGGTGGTTTCGTTCAAAAATATGCATATCCGAAGAGTTTTAACTGCCATTTTCATTATAGTGATGAAGAAGAAGAGAACATTTTACACTTAACGAACCGAAATGGCAACTTTGGAGACCATGGTGATTACAAAAGACACTTACGGATTAAAATTGGGGACAAAATGTATGATTACGAACTCACCCCCATCAAGTACGATGACGATATCATGAACGAAGTCGTCATCTACATAAAGCACAATTGGATTTATCAACCCATCCGGCGTGATCAGAATAAAAGCGTTGAACTACAAAGCGACGAATTAAGAAAACTGATCAACAAGGAGTGCAAGTTCGTCCCGCACAAAGAATACACGCAAGTACACAACGGGACAAACTCGTTCGTGATCGAAACGACATTTTTGAACGAACTCTTGCTTCATCAGCAACATCACATGCAAACCGCCGAAGTAATTTTAGATGATGTTATAAAATCGTAAAAATTATATAGAATACGCGACTGCTGCGATAGCAGTTCCCGCCGCATCTTGGTTCACGAGAGGAACGAGCAGTTCATCGGCCACTACAGAGGCGACGATTCTGTATCTTTGAATGGTCCCTGCTGCTATGGTGCTAATAAGTGCAGTCGCAAAGGTCGTCGTCCCATCCGCGGAAGGTGCTAAGGTAATGGCCGTCAGGCCGTAGTTATGGATGGAGACGTCAAAGTACTGGCCTACATGCACTTCCGAGAGAAGATCAAAGGGGAACAACACGGTCGCTCCGGGAAGGAAGTCTGTATCCGGGTTCGTGAGGTTACGCCTCACCAGACCGCTCCTGAGTTGTTCGCCGGTGTATGTAATACCTGCAAGAGTGGCCGAAAGGCCAGATGGCACGTTGGCAGGTAGGAACTGGCCGTTGATCGTGCCGTTTGTCCTGGGTTCCGTGTAGGTGAACGCGAGCTGGTTCTTGTCCTCCTCTGCCGTGCCCCTGTTCAACACGAGCGCGTCTGTTTCGAGATCGGTCTTGAACGTGAAGGTGGGCTCGGTGGCCAGGTTGTTGAACCGTATTTCGGAGTTGAACAAGAGGCCGATTGAGGCGTTATTGGTGGCGAAGGGCTTGGTGTACACGAGCTGCTTGAGGTTTCCGTTGTAGGAATTGGCGGGAAAGGGGACTTGGGCTGGGACAGACATCTTTACACTTACAAATATAAAAATTATTCTTGCGCTTCTTCGTCGACTTCTTCCGCCATGAGTATCTTTTCCCTATCGTTTATGCGTTTTTCCATGAGATTCAACCGGTATTGGAATATAGCTGCGAGCACCCCTACGAGAAAAATAATCACTGTTCCGTAGAGAATCAACCCATACCGGTAATTGTGGTCCAGTTCTTCGATGGACATGGTGGGGGAATGGGTGGCTCTAGACATTTTTTATATGTGCTACTAGGTGAAACAACATGAAGCTCCCAGAGCAAAGATGGGTGGACATCATTCCGCCCTTCCGAATAATCAAAGGTAGAAAATACGATTATCCTAAAACAGAGGCAGAGTGGATCAGGGAGTGCAAGAAGGCCATCCAGTACCGAAGGAAGCGGTTCGAGGCCATCAAGAGCGGCGGGCGCATCCCTCCGGTGAACTACTACTACACCTCATTGCTCGTGCTGCCCACCCGGTTCGAGAAGCAAAAAAAGAGATTGGCGCACAGAGCTATTTTAGAGAAAAAAGGGCTGGTAAGGAAGGGCCAGCACGTGCATCACGTGGACGGCAAGTACGACCTGGCGCACGCCAAGCCGATGAGCCACGCCGAGCATGTGAGAACACACGCCAGGCGGCGAGCGGCCGTGAGGGCGACGCACAAGGACGGGTCGTTCCACTCCGCGCACAGCCTCGCAAACTTCATCGGACAGAACCGGGAATGGAAAGGGCATTAGACGGGTATGAAGTTGACGTCGGTGTCCTCGTCTACGTACTCGTCTTCTTCTTTCGTCGGCTTCAAGACGAGGGCCGAGGCGGAAATCCCGATCATCTCGTCGGCGCAGAACGGGGCTGACCAGTCGGGGTGGTCGATCTGGTCGATGGTGACCAGGTTCGTGACCACCGAGGTGGTGCGCTTGCGCTTGCTGGATCGCAGGCTGATGCGCTCGTCCTGGTCCTCGTGGTCCGGTCCTAGCGCTAGGAGGTCTGGGCGGTTTCGGAGTTCGAGATAGTCGCGCCAGAACTCGTCCAGTACAGGTTTGTTGCGAACGATCCACTCCGGGTCGCGTCTTACCAGGATGATGTCGATCTGGTGATTGGGGTCCTCGTAGTCGAACATCTCCGCGTCGGCGATCATGTCCTCGGAGGGCGACAGGGTGGCGAAGATGCCTTTCCGGTCGGGGTTGTGCTTCGCGGGGATGAACTCGACGTAGTGGCACAGGTCCAGGTCCCAGATGTAGAGCATGAACTGGATCTGGTCCATGTAGTGGACCGGGGGCTCTCCCTTCGGCGTTCGCACGTAGGGGCACTTCACCTCCACGAGGATCTCGTTCGTCGTGATGCCGTCCGGCGAGGCCAGGAAGTGGTCCTCGCCAGGATGGAGGGACTTCATGGCGCCGAAGTGCAGCACCTTTTCCTTTGTGATCTTTTCATACATCTTGATCGCGATTTCTTCAAAGGCCTTACCGTGCCAGACGCACTCGTTCTCGATGGGGTCTTCTTTGAAGATGCCGATCTTTTTGCACATGAGCTTCTTGCGGGCCATTGTGTACTTGACTCGCTTCGGGACGTGGATGATGTCGTGCACGGTGGAGGCCGTGATGCTGAAGTTGCGGCGAACGTGCCAGGCCTGCTCGCCCTGGACCAAAAAGTCCTCCTGGTGCATTTTGTTAAGGAGCAAAATTTTTGGGGTGCTCTGCACGACCCCGGAGACTTCCGCGGTCGTGGGGTTCCAGACCTCCACTCGGCATGGCTTCTCGAGCTGCACGATCTGCTTGACGACCTCTTCGTTGGAGTGCTCTTTCAGGAACGATTCCGTTTCCTTGTATTTTGGGATCGTACGTTCCATTTTTTTTTTGTCGAATAAAAAAAATCTCCGCAATGCACAAAAACGTTGATGTGAGATTGCTATTTATTACAGGTGCAATATATGTGTACACTGTAAAAAGAGATACGACTATTTTAGATCTAAAACATTACATTCATCAAACACATGGCTACGAAATCGAAAAACTGAGGATCGTGCATGAAGGGAAAGAGGTATGCGACAGCGAAACCTGCTGGCCGTTTAAAGAACACAAAACCCGCGATGGCTCTACATACCACTATCATCTTGTGTATCGGATCCACACAAAGCCTCCTTCAACACACGATACAGAGAACATTCCTTATGCGATTCCCATTTAAGAGCTCTAAAAAAACGTTCCGATATAATTTATGATGTTTATGATAAGGAATGATCCCGATAAACGAGAGAAACAGAGAACGAGACCTGCTGACGCAGCTCGTGTCGATCGATAAAACCAAGCTCGGCGCCGCCGATGATGAGCAGCTCGAGTCCTTTTCGCTGCTGTTCAAAAAGGTGAAGCGCACGCCCGATATGATCATGTACATGCTCATGCGAGAGTGCGCCTTGAAGTTCGACCTGGTGGGGGATTTCTATAAGCAAACCGACCAGGAGGCGATCGCGGCCCTGGAGAGCCCCTGGGAAGGAAACTCGTTCGTGGTCCCGAAGATCGTCACCAAGAACCCCCTGCTCAAGATCGAGCGGTGGCTCCAGAAGTGCATCGATGAGTGTACGAATAACCGCCGCACCGTGACGATCATCATCCCGAACTACACGGACTCGGCCTGGTTCCACAACCTCGTGCTGCCCAAGGCCAAGATCATGTTCATCCAGGGCCGCCTGATCTTCCCAGGGCACAAGGTGTCCTCGCCCACCGGGAGCATCGTGGCGCTGTACGCCCCCGAGACGATGGCGGCACTGGAGTCTCTCGACCCGGCGCCTTCGTTCGCTCCGGACATGGGCACGACCAAGTTCGCCGTGTATTCTTCGATCACCGGGGACGAGGCGAATATCATGATGCAAGAGTAGTATTTAAATATCATAACGTAGCTTTCGGTAGTTTTTCACTGCCTGGTTCCAGTAGAATTTATCTATAAAAGACATTGTTTTGAAACACCGATCGATTCCTTCCAGTTCTTCATTTGATTTCGCTTCTTCTTTTTCGTGTTTTAGGAACGTTATGAAGAAATCAGAGGCGATGGAGTGACTCTTCTCGCTTACAGACCTTCCGATCGAGCAAGCCACGGCAGCATCTTGAAACTTGCGATGATTTAACCCAATCTCTTTGAGAACCGAATCGATTTTCCGTTTTGTGTTGGCGTTTTCGAACGGTGGTGTATTTGCGATCTCGTGTAAGGCCAATGCAAATTGGCTGTAATTACATGTATGGAATTCTTTCTTGCCTCCTTTGAACCCCAGATGTTCCCATTCATGGTAAAAAACTCTAGGACATGATGTGTAACGCGAAAGCACATACGCCTTTTGGTCTTCGTGGAGTGCATGTGATATTCCCCCAAGGCAAAACGACAAAACGTATCTGCTCATTTTTTTAATTGGTGGTGTGAAAAAAAAGCTGGAAACCAATCATTTTTTTTGAAAAAATGCTATACTTAAGCTTGCGAGCACAACGGGGAAGGCGCACTCTCGCTGCCGAAAAAAAAAGAGAAATTTTACTAACAATCGAAGAAATTTCTGATTGTGATGCAAACATCGCTAGGTCTAAGAAAGGAGAAAATGTAATGAAAACTGAGTTTTTCACGAAAGAAAAAGAGTTACTGGAGGGAAAATTGAAAAAATTAAAGGAGGACTATGGGCGAATCATGACGGATTGATGATTTTTTTTGAGTTAACGTATAAATAGAGTTTATTTAAAATTTTACAACCGAGCTTCCTTTGTTTTGAACGATACTTTTGATCTTTATAGAACGCGTCCCTTTTGTTAAATCCACGGTGCCTCCTTGTACTTCTATACTATCGCCATCCTTTAGCAATTCTGCTGTTAATGTTTCGTTCTTTTTTACTACAACTTTACGAGGCATTTTTATTTACCAATGATTTTTTATTCAAAAAAAAACGAATGGCTAAAAAAATTGTATATGTAGACATGGATGGCGTCTTGGTGGACTTTGAAGGCTCCATCACAGATGAAACAAAAGAGCGTTTCAAAGATGTGAAACATAGTAACATACCACACATCTTTGCCACCATGCTTCCGATGGAGAACGCAGTGGAATCCTTTAAAAGATTATTCAATGATCCCAAATACGACGTGTATATCCAATCGGCTTGTCCTTGGACGAACCCGACTGCGTATGGCGATAAGATCAACTGGGTGAAACGGTACATCGAACCTCACGTACCGAAAATCAAGGACCGGGTTATTCTGAGCTCTCATAAGAACCTGACAACCGGAGATTTCATCATCGACGATAGGACGAAAAAGGGAGTGGCCGAATTCAATGGACGTCATATCCATTTCGGAACGGAGGATTTCCCCGATTGGGAATCGATTCTTAAATTTTTAAATGTTAATTAAGTACTTTGCATTTTTATTCGATTTTCAACACATTGGCTGCTCCTCACGATGGAGCAAAAGTTCTCGTATGTTTCGTTTTTCGGGATCACTTTTTGATACGCATCGATGTAGAAGTCCACGCCGTCGTCCACGAGAACTTTCTGGGGTAAAAAATAGTTTTGCTTTTTCCGAATGCTCTTTTGCATGAAGTTCAAGAAGTCCTGCCTCAATGTTGAAGAATCAAGGACCAGTGATGCGAAGTTCATTTCATTCTCGCAAAGAAAGTCGATCAAGTACTTGCACACGGAGAGTTGCTCTGTCACGCGACACCCGTTCTTCTCTCGTGCCTTGAACCCCCACTCCGGATAATGGAACGGTCTGTACGTCTTCGGACTGATCCAGACGTCCGGGCAGTCCTTCAACAAGGGGATTTTGTCTACCTCATCATAACCAAAGTACGAGCATTGAGTGAGTTCAGGAACGTCATCATCGGCGCGATGAGATTCCTTCTGGATGACTTTCATGTTCGGATTGAAATTCCGGATAAGCATTGCAAACTTTTCAAGTTCTTCGGTGATGACGACAAGTCTGCCGGTCTCTATCATTTTGAGGTATCCCGGTTCGGTGGGCATGTGATTGAAAATGTCCACTTTTCGATTAACCTCGTAGTAAATGCCATCGATTTTGTCGACTAGCCTGTGTTCGACCATGATGTCCAAGATCGCGTCAATCTTGGACTCTTTTTCCTGTAGAAGTTTCCATACGGTCAAGTGCGAGAGAAAAATGCTCGAAGCATCGGACAGTTTGATCTCGTTGTGCGGCTCAATCAGGAATTTGCAAAGATAATGCATGATCGAGATGGCGCGGAACTTGCTTTTTCCATCCTTGTATTCCACGTCGTCCTTGGCGATCGCGCGGAATCGGTTCTCGAACCGTCCGTTCCAGATTTTTAGGTCTTCGCAGAAGTAGCAGTACCAGATCGCGAGCTCTAGAGGCACGTTGCACATCGGCTCCATGGCGAGCCCTGTCAATGTCATCCGGGCCTTGTGGTTCTTAAGCCTATGCTGGAAGTACTGGTGCGTCAAAGAGCCGATGGGCGCGTCGAAAATGATTTCTTCAGGTTGTAAATTCTGGACGGCGTCGAGAAAGGCGATGATCCAGAGATCGCGAGACCCTGGTAGCTTTCTTCCGAAGAGCATCCGGGCCATCATGACGTCGTTCAGCTTGTGCACGGCCTCGGCGTGCTCGTTGTTCGAGCCGGTGTAGAGCACGATGGCGCCAATGATCTCCTCCCGCGTAAATGGGTTTCTCCCGTCATCTACGGCGTGCTTTGCGGCCTCCACCCCCACGGGGTGGTACACGTCGATCATCTTCTTGATGTTTTCGGGCGTGAAGCGGTCGCATAGAAGAGGAAACGCCGCGATCTTGTTCGCCTTTTGGGCGTCGTCGGGATCGTTCAGATCGAACAGTGGCTTGGCAGGTCGGTTCACCAAGAAGCACGTGTACTCCTTGGAGAACGTGATCGGGCATTCCCACTTCACCGATTCGTCAATGCACAGCTCCTCGATTTCTTCTACGGTGGGCTCCTCCTTTAACTCTGGTGCTCTCTGCGCGGTGTTGTTGATCATCACGGGAGCCCCGCTCGGGAGGGTCATGCTGCGGATGTGCGTATCGCAGTATGCCAACAACTGCGCGAACCGCAGGTCGATCTGCTGGTAGAGCGGCAAGTGGCTGATGTTGTCCGAGGAGGCCGTCACGCCGTAGCCCCGGTTGTCCTTGGCCTGGACGAACGCGCGACACACCGCGAGTTTCTCTTCGTGTGTGGGCGCCTTGCACCAGTCCTCATACAGCGTTTCGGTCGGGCTGGTATTGGCCTTGGCGATGCCCTTGAGAATTTTCTGCTTCATGTCCGCCAGACTGTCCCGGATAGCCGGAAGGTCGTTCGTGCCCATGTTGGCCATTAAAAAGTCGTCTCGAAATGAAATGAACTCGTCCAGGAACTTTTGCGGGTTCGCGGTGTACCCCCTCTCATCGACGGTCATCTTCTGCGAACTGGTCGACGTGACAAGACGGTTCTCGAAGCCGTATATGGCGTAGGGGCTCGTTCGGGTGAACGGCAAAACCACACTCACGTTGACACTACTTTTCCCGTAACCGGTGAATCCCTCTAGGATCCATGCATAAACTTTTGCGCATCCTTTGAAGTTTTTCAACATGTTTTCTGCCTTTTTCACATTTTCAGCTGATACTTCACCATCGGTGATGATGACGACATAGTCCCCGGGGCTTATTTTAAGGCGGTTCAGTTGATCGGCAATGAGAGCGATGTCCGTGCCCTGGTGTTCAAAGCAGCTCATCACATCATGTAAATTTTTTTTAGGGCGGAGCGTGTCGCTCCAGGAATAGAGAACGTACTGCCTGGACATGTCCTTCAAATCCGAAAGATAATGGAACTCTTGTTTGACGAACTGCCAGTACTTGCTGTTAACATTTCCAGTGCTTCCGCTATCATCGATGAAGATGTAGTGTGTCATTTTTTTATGGATGATACAAAAAAATGCAGTTAAATCTTTGCTTAAAAATGAGTTAAAGATGTAATGATTTCTCAAGTTCTTTGATGCGTTTATTGATGAGTTCTTTCACGACCGACCCAGTGGATTCCATATCGACAATTCTTTGTAAGTCGTCAATGTCATCACGGGAGGAGAAAAACTCCTTCAATGCTTTCTGGATAAGCGTGTTCCGTTCACCGCGATTGTATTCTGACTTCATCAGCAATAATCGAATAGCCGGTTTAACATCAAGGTTCTTGATCTTAGTGAACGCGACCAATGCTTCCAATTTCGCATATGACCGGCGTTCGTCAAGAATTTCAAATAAATCAACGAGAGTGATCATTTGTTTTTCAAGGAGGAAGTATTCGACAATTTGAGAAACATCACTGGTCGATAAGTTCAAAATCACCTTTACGATTTGTTTAGAGGGAGGATTCGTAATGGTTGTCCAGTATTTGATCTCCTCGATGTAGTCTATGTTTTCGAGACGCGATTGAATCAGACTGTTGAGATCAATGGCAAATTTTTCATTGATGTACTCGAGCTCTTTTGGGAATTCTTTGTGCAACCTGTATAAAAGGTCAGACGAGTACGAGTGTTTACTACACCTTTTGTTTTCAATCAACTCCTTCGCAATATCGAATCTATTATTGAAAACAAACTCTTTGACGACGTCGGTCAGATGGAGAACTCTGTTAAGGTGGGTAAAGACGTACCAAGAGCATTCAACCACCTTGTCTCCAGTCTTCAATGCATCCATCACCATTCTTTCTCGAATATATTCGCCGTCGTTCCCGCCATCTTTACGGAAACGCGCTTCGAATCGAACCAGTGCTCCGATATTCTTCGCTTTGACGAGCGCCCCTTCTGCGTTGCGCATAATGCACGAGTCAAACGCGTATCCTGCAAGAAATTCGCCGATCACATCTTCTAACACAGGAGATGCAGCATGCGCACATGCGTCTAGAAATGGTTTCTCCAGTTTCTTGTCATATGGAATGATACGAGATTTCAATGTCTCAAGGACTAACTCGAGATTCGTCCCTGTTTTACAGGCTTCGGAGAGCCCGTTGATGGCCAGATCGATCGGGTCTAAACACTTCGTGCTGATGTACGCGTCGGCGATCTTCACTCTCTTGCTTTGTTCGAACCCTGCTTGCCAGTATTCCATCTTTTTGTGCGTTGTTTGAAAAAAAAATGAATGGTTTGGAAAAAAAATGAATGGTTGGAAAAAACGAGTGGTGTGTAAAAAATGAATATTTTTTCGAAAATATCGAAAAATTGAAAATTTTCATAAAAACGTCATCTGTTAATAAATCTCAAAACTCATTACGAACACTTGCCAATTACAATATTTTGTGTAAGCACATCATATACAAATATTAGAAAATCCTGCTGTTTTCTTTACTCGTGCTTATATCCGGGGTGTAAAAAAATCAATCTTGTGCTTAAAGCTGGACTTCAAAAGTTGACGGGCTGTTAAAAAAAAGTATATATATACTATTTATTTAACAGCCCGTCAACTTTTTTTTCACATAGAAGCACGACCGTGCTTAAAAAAGAGGACGAAAACATTATCAGAATATTTGCTGATTATTTGTGTAATGCATTTTTATAAAAATATAAATTAAGTAAATGGCTCAAATTGCGCTTTCCCCATGCCGCTTCTGCATCGGAAATACCGTTTTGGCGGTCCATTGAACTTGTTCTCGAATGTGATGATCATATCGCCGTTTTCCGCTAGAAAGTTCTCGTCCGTGTCGCGGCATGCATAGAACACCGAAGCCTGTGTTTCTTCATAGGGATTGGGCGGCGTGAGGTTAATGAAGAACTCCGGATTTAGAAGGATATGACCGTGAGGCACGGGCCCGTGGCACCGCACGACCACGTCGTGGTAGGTGCACCTTTGCGCGATATCTCGGATGTTCTGAGGATACCCGCTCACAGTTTGGAGTAACGTGAGATCGGCAAGCGAGCTGCCCGCCTGGACGACGCTGCCACCGCACGTGATGCGGAACTTGGCGCTCATGGCGGCTGACTCTTGGAATTCCACTTCGTCGTCGCTCGGCATGGTATACTTACTCTTTAGATACTTCTTCTGCGAAACTATTTTGTCGCGTGCGATGCTTCCCATTATTTTTCTTTCCGTCCTTTTTGATTGAAATCTTGGATTTCTTTTAAAAGCCGGCTCTTTCGAGATTTTCGATTTTTTCGAAAATTTTGGTCCTCGACTAGTCCTCGATTATTGTGGTCCTCGATTTCTCTGAGTAGACGAGGGCCTCTGGGCTTTCTGGGAGGCACGGGCTGGCCGTTGGCGTGAGGATTGTTGGGCGGGTGGCCTTGGTTGCCACACCCGGGGTCTTGTATCGGCTCGTCGTTCTGATGATCCCCGTTCTGGTGGTGCACAATAGGAACATACGGGTCGTAGTCGATCTCTTGCATGGGCTGGTGCTCGTACCCGTCGTCCTCGTACACGACGGCCGGAGCTGGAGCTGCAGCAGGGGCAGCCACTGGTGGTTCTACTGCTGGTGGCGCGGCCGCTTGGGCGGTCCTGCGGTTGCACCTGCGCATTCGGCGGCGAAGCCCCTCGAGCCGGCCGCGATAGGCGCACGATCCCGATGTCCAGGGGCGATCCTGCGGCGGTGCCTTGCGGTACTCCCATCCAGGGATGCATTTTCTGACGCATCTCGGCGTCTTGCCTCGAGCTGCAAGCGCGGCGTTCGGCACTCGGTGCTTGCCTCTAGGGCAGGGTTCGTTCATTTTTTATATATTCCGGAGATAAAAAGATGGACCCCGCAAAGCAACTCGATCTCCTGATCGAGCATCACGATTTTCTGAAAGAACTCCGCCGGAGTAAACGGGTGAGAATGATCGATATTCGTTATAAATTTAAATGTTCCGACGTAAAAATATTACACTTCAATAACATCGACTACATGTCGGATACTGCGTCTGCCTCGCAGGTGATCGAGGCGATTTACCGGAAAGAGGGAATCAGTCCCGAGCAGACGGTCCTGAGAATCGAAGAGGGCCTCGATTCTTCCGGGCGCGCGACCCCCTCCGAGGTCTTGGTGGTGTCTCGGTGCCCGAACCCTAGAACGGAAAGCAGGCGCAGCGGAACCGTCATGGGGAAGCCTTCCGGTGTTTCGAAGAAGCGGGGATTGCCGCTGGCCGTGCATACCGCGCCATCCGCTCAGGGTCTTGCAGAATCGGCCGTGCCCGCTGTATGCGAGCCGCCGGCCGAGAAGGCGTCTTCGTGGCAGCAGGCGCTGGTGCGCGCGCTTGAGAGCGGGGCGTAGGCGTTGTTTCCTCTTCTTCTTCTTCCTCGCTGTCGTCTTCCTCGTCGCTGTCCTCGTCCTCGCTGCTCTCCTCGAGTCGTGGGTCCTTGTACCCCTTGGCGAACGCGGCCACTCGCAAGTAGTAGTCCGCGTGGGATTCGCCTGGTTTCATGTCGTATTCGTTCATTACGAGACCAGGTTTTGAGGGAGCGGAAGGCGTCGCGGGCTGGGAAGGAACCTTGAGAGGCGTTGCCGCTTTCTTGATCGGCGAAGGGGGCCTTTCGACTGGGGTGTCCTCTATGGCATTCGCCTCTTCCGCAATCTCCTCGCTCACGGGATTCGTCTCGGGTAGCGGTTCGTTCGACGAGGCTCTCATCGTCTGGAGCTGCTTCCGTGAGTCGATGATCAAGGCGATCCCGATGCCTCCGAGGGCCGTTCCTAATAGCGTCAGGGCTCTAGAATCCATTCTTTATCTTCTCGAATATAAATTTTGTTTTGGGCATTTATTCTCTTGCGTTTCAAGTAACAGATGGAAAAGGAACACTCGTTGATATTCACGTTCGGAATCATCCTCGGAATCGTGGGGTGCGAGGCTGTAGCGCAGTTCACGTTAAAAAAAGCCGCAAAGGAGAACAGTATCGGTTCGGTCGATAACAAGTTCTTTATTCGAAGTATTTGTATCGCTGCGCTGTTTTATACGATGATCACCATGCTGCTCTTGATCGCATATAAGAACCAGAGTCTCGGGCACTTTAACTTGATGTGGAGCATGGGTTCGATCCTAATGGCATTTCTATCAGGTGCCTACTTTTTTAATGAAAAAATCGATTCGAATACAGGGATTTCCTTGATTTTTGCAATTCTTTCGTTATTCTTTGCTTATAAATAAGTAATAAAAAAAAACACTATCATGACTACGGGTTTTTTTACATCAACTACCAAGCAAGAACCTAGAGTAGATAGAGTAATTGAATCTATTCGTCTCGATGAAAGATTTACTTCTATTTATTTCTATCCTCATAGTATCGGTTGTAATGAAGTCATTGAAATGGCAGATGCCTTAAAAAAGAACACACTTGTCGTGAGTGTGCAGTTATCAGGGAACATAATCGGAGATAATGGTGCGACAGCGTTTGCTGAAGCATTGAAAGTGAATAAGACTATCAAGTATTTAGTCTTAAGTGTAGGCAAGATTGGAGACACTGGTATTATTGCGATTGCTGAATCATTGAAGGTTAACACTACTCTCATAAGTATCAAACTTGACGCCAATCCTTTTCGTGAGAATGGCGCTTTATCAATTGCTGCGATGTTAAAAGTGAACACAACACTATCAGAAATTGAGTGTTTTAGCTCATTTGAACTTTGTCCCGAATTTCGATATCTCGATAGATTAGTCGAATCGTTAGAAGGAAATACAACAATCACAAATATTAATGCTTGTTGTTATGGCAATCGAGATGCGTTTGAGAGCATCCAACGCATTCTCGCAAGAAATCGAACACTATACATAAAACATCGAATGTGTATATTGTATCGTCTTGAAATTCCTGAAGATTTGAAACGGCATATTTGCGCATACTGTGACAGTGATTCGTACAGACTTATTCTGCTTTGATATAAGCACGAGTCACCCCTGGAGACACGCTCGGCCTGAGCACTTGCCTCGTCACTTCTCCTAGATGCTTTTCCGTATCAGGGCGAGTTTCAAGACTACCAAACGATCGAGTAATGGCGAACATAAGAAGTGCTAAAATAATAATAATTGCAAGCGCAAACATATTGAACGTCCTTGTTGCAATGCTGTAAACCACGAAAATAAAGAGGGCCAAGAAGAGAATTGCTAGGTATGGATTCATTTTACTTTACATAACTAATATTTTTTCGCCTTTCGCACATTCTCGGGAACGAAAACCCAGAGATAAAGTGCACCAGCAAGTGGGCTTAAAAAGATCGACCAGAACACGAGCCAGAATTTCTGCCATGCCGACTTGAGTGTGCGTACTTCGAGCATCTTGAAGAGGACGAAAAGGCCAAAAATAAAGAGCGCAGCAGATATGATATAAGATTTCTCTGTTTCGGTGAGCATTTGTTACAACTTACATTTACGTCATAAAAAAAAAATCGAAACTCACTGTTTATCCATTATTTTAGAGATTCTTCATGACTTCCTTGTTGAATATGTTCAAGGCCCGAGAGATTTCGATTTTAAACGCGCCCTGATCACCATAAAACGTAATATATTTTTCATCTGTGTCTTTTTTCACATTATCACCACAAAATTTTCGTATACACGATTCTGTATATTCGAGAGACTGCACTTCTACCACTTGTACCATATGCGGCCAGTTTTTTTGTACGCGCTCTATGACTTCTTTCACATCGAAACGCCGATCTCCCAGACGCACTATTACACTTGCGGTTCCTTGACAGAAATTCAACTCGTTCCTGCGTTCATCGTATTCAATTTCACGAAACTTAATCACTCTGTGTAAAATCTTTGTTGTCTCTAGATATTCAATAAGGATGGAAGCGACTGAATCATAAAACTCCTTGAGTTTATTTTGGACTTTGTTTGCAGTTTCCATAGAAAGCAATAAAAAAATGAGGTCTTAAAAATTTATATTTGATAGAGTAAAAAAAATGTCTTCATCACGACGAAAAGGAAGTTTAGGATTGTTCTCAAGTGATCGTTATCGCAAATATGCACGTGATGATAGTGAAGAGCGTACTCACCACAGGAAACGCATGGATGCCCGTTATCGAAAACGGAACGAAAAACATTACGACGAGGAGGAGTCAGGTTCAAGCTCAGAAGAGGAAATGAGTGGAAAACCAAAGGTCCGGTTAGAAGCACCTCCAGATAATACTCACCGCTTACCCTCTATCCCTTCCGAAAAAGTTAGTAGTGTTGCAGTACCACCACCGACTCAGACGACCGAGGCGGTCACCGTACCAGAAAGCATCCCCGAGTTGCCGCACGTCGAGCCGCCAGAGGAGGACAATGTCGTGAGTGTGGGTGAGGTGGTGGCAGCGGCGAACGCCGTGGACCCACGGGCTTCTGCCACCTCGAGGGTGCGAGGGGGAGGCGCCGATTATTTCGTGATCCATGAGATGCTCACTAAGCAGCTTTGTGCTGCGGTGGCCCCATTCGTCTTGGAGCGAATGAAGTACATTTATTCCAAAAAGGCGCACTTCAATGCGGCTGTTTTCGTGGAAAAGATGCGAGAGATCCCGAAGTGGAACGATCTGATTATCCGACAGCGGGCAAAGGAGACCCTCGATGCGAACCCGTCTACGCTGTACTATTTTAATTACAGCTTCGGGGCGCGATGCTTACTTCTTACCAACGCCGTGAAACGGGAGAACGACGTGGAGTTCGAGATCCCGGAGACCAAGTTCGCGGCCTACATCTTCTCGTGCTACATCGAGACGGCCAAGTACCTGATCAAGTACCCTCGCACCATGCTCTTCTGCGACCCAAGTGCTACCTACGAAGATTTCAAACGAGGACGGTACGAGCGCGAGTTTCTCGGGATGGTGGAGTCGTTCTGCTCGAACGCGCTCCAGACGCTCATCCCCTTCAAGCAGATCATGAAGATGAACGGAGCGCCCGTTCCGAGGGAAGAGGAGGCGTACGACGAGCAGGGCGACCGAGCGTACTACGAGTCCTCCGGGGACGAAGAGGAAGACGAAGCGCCGCCTGCAAGACGCGCTGCCGTCGTTCCTGGATCCGAGGATGAAGACGAAGAAGACGAAGAAGACGAGGACGAGGAAGAAGACGAAGACGAGGAAGAAGACGAAGAGGACGAAGAGGACGAAGAGGAAGAAGAAGAGGACGAAGACGACTACTAGAGCTTTTTTATATCTCGCATACAGTAATAATTATCAGACCATGGGTGGCAATCTCACAATTTCGAAGGCGAGCGCGACGATCGACAACGCGATGTCGCAGACCATGAAGAGCACCATGACGAGCGAGATCGACGCGCGCATGACGAGCGAGTGCCAGAACACACAGATGATCGAGAACGTGCGGAACTGCTCGGTGAAGTTCGCGCAGCAGTCGTGCGCCTCGAGCGTGATAGGCAACACGATCACGAGCGCCTCGTTCATCTCCACGGCGCAGCAGACGGCCGCGGCGGACCTCTCGGCGAACGCCAAGGCGTCCATCGCGGGCACCACGGGCCTGTTCAACGCCAGCGTGGGGGACAGCAAGACCTTCGTGCGGAACGCCATGAACTCCGCGGTGGACATGGTGCAGGCGTTCTCCACGGTGTGCTCCCGGAGCGCCATCGGCGTGAACCTGCAGTCCGTGAAGAACACGGAGTGCACGCCCGAGAACACGATCGATTTCGAGCCGCAGGACATCGATACGAGTATTATTAGCGACTGCGCGGTGGAGACCGCGGGCCAGTCGCAGTCCACGCAGGACCTGAAGGCCACCGTCGCGGCCTCCAGCGCGTCGAGCATCACGGGGATCGACCTGACGACGATCGTCGTCATCGCGGCTATCGCGTTCGTGATCGCGCAAGTAAGTGTGGTGTTTCTGGGTGGCTTTTTCCAGAGAAGGATCCCATACCAAGAACAGGTGCTGCAGATGCACAGCAAGATTTTTTGGGTCTTTATGGGGCTCTCGATCGCGACCGCGATCGCGGGGTCTCTAGCGGCGTATTTTCTGAGTGAGAAGGCCAGAGCGCAGCAGGGCGCGTGCAAGCCCGAGACGGGCATGACGCTCGAGGCGGGCGGGGTGGCGCACATGCCAAGCGTGGTCTACAGCCCGTGCACGATCGACTCTGACTACAAGACGTGTTCCTTTTTTGACAACTACCCGGGGTGCGGCATCACGGCGTGCAATAATACCAATGCCCAGGAGGACCTCGTACGGTTCAAGAACGCCAAGACGCTGTGCTCCATGCTCGGCGGCAGCGCGAAGACCCCGAGCGGCTGCGCGGTCAGCACGCTCATCACGCAGCTGTTCCCCACGCGCGAGAAGCTGAGCGACTGCTCGCGCTGCGCGGACGGCAGTTTCGTAAAGGCCTCCTCGGACCCGGCCGAGGTGCTCGCGCGGTGCAAGGACATGGCTGACGGCGACTTCGCTGCTCTGCGCAAGTACTTCGTCGTGAACGAGCCGTGCCCTCTGAACGACCCGTTCTGCATGACGAAGGACACGGATCTGCACCCCTCGGACTGCCTTCTTCCCGAGTACCAGTTCTACAAGCGGCAGCTCTCCCAGAAAATGCGGTTGTGCGAGGAGCTCGACAAGAGCATGCCCTCGGGCAAGAGCCTCAAAAAAACCGAAACCGCTGGGGTGCAGAACCTCGCAAGGCAGTGCGACATCAAGTACGAGGACTTCTTCAAGTGCACCAAGATCTCAGAGCAGGGCGAGTTCTCGTGCAGCTACACGGGCGAGCTGAACTGCCAGAACGACTACTCGACTTGCACGGACACCTCGTACCTCAAGGACTACGCGGTATACAACGACATCCAAAACAAGTGCCTCGCGGAGCGCACACGACTTAACCGACTCGTCTACATCGTGCCAGGCAGTCTGTTTGCTGCGACGATATTGTTTGCCGTGTTGAGCATCTTCTCCTACCGGCAGATCGCCCATCTCCCCATGGCCAGGACGGTCGGAAAGAGCAATATGTACGGCGATGTTGCGTCGTCGGCGTCGTCGACCACGGGGACGAAGCTGAAGCTCTTTCTCTCGGTGATCGTCACCGTGGCAGGGATCCTGATAGGATTGGCCATGGTCGCCTCGTCGGCCAAGTCCGATAAGGACCCGCTCTACGACTCGAATCTCAAGTGGTTCAAGATCAAGGACCAGAACCAGAAGGCGGGGTACATGATCGGGGGGTGGGTCCTAGTCTCGGTCGGCTGCCTCGCGGGCCTTTTCTTTTTGAAGGAGCTTAAAACCTTTATGTTTGGATAAAATATAATTCCTACTTATATAAAAATGGCAGTAACACAATGCGTGCAAGACCCTATAGGCTCTTTTATACTAAAACACAGGACGATGGTTTTAGCACCTATAGGCATTATAGTATTCGCCTGTATAATCTACATAATCGTACAAGCTGTCGGGTATAACAAATCCTCAAGGTCATGATTGTTTTTACGCGTATTAAAAAAATACACCTTAAAAAAATTGACCTCTAAAAATAAAACAAATGGAATTGTGTGAAATCTGCTCCGAGTCATTCCATGAACCGGTGTTCATGAACTGTGCAAAGACGCACAAGATCTGCTTCTCGTGCGTCTGCTCCGTTCCTGTGAACATCGTGGACGGGCCTACCTACCGCCTCTCTAAATGTCCCTTGTGCCAGACAGGGGATGGCTCTTGCATTGTGATGCCCGAATCGCGAACGACCAAGAGCCGCTTACCAACAAAGAAGCAAGAGCGTTTTTTTCTCGACGCGTTCGCCCTCTGCTACGAGAACATCAAGGACAAGTGCGGATGGGGTCCGATGCTCGCAGTTATTCACCCTGACGCGATCGATATCTATTCCAGGAATGCGGTGGCCTTCAAGACCATCGTGCTATGCACGGACGAAGACGAGAAAAAGGACCTTTTGTCCATGCTCACCGTGCGATTCCCGCCGTGGTTCAAGACAAAAAAGGAAAAAGAGATAGTTCCTGAGCAGGGCAGTTTGCCCAAGTGCTTCACGAACATCCTCCCGGAGCAGTTCACCAATCTGCAGTTCGGGGGAATCGGGCTGCCCGGGATGCCGATCGCGCCAGGGTCCGACCCGAGCCATCGCTTCCGGCAGATCGACCAGTCGGACGCGTACCAGAAGATGGCCAGGGAATTCTCCGAGCTCAGCAAGACCTACAGCGAAGAGGAGATCGACAAGGCGATCTCGTCCATCGATCGGGGCGCGAAGAGTGCATTGAGCTATGAGGACAGCTTCTGGGACCCCAATGAGAGCACGAAAGCCCAGCCGACCACTGCCAAGTTCGCCTTTGTGAGTGAAAAACCGACTTCTTCAACTTCGAATGTTCTTTTTGTTCCGTGAATTACATACTTAAAATAACTATTGTTTACTTCGCAAATCATCGATGACCTTTTTGAAGGCCCCTGCTCCGTTGTCTCTATCGTAGAGATGGGGATCCACTTCGTCCTTGTTCACATTGATCTTCATCACTCGTCCACACAAGTAATCAATACGATCCTTCTTGCATGCATTTTCCAGATCGACTTCACTGAGTACACCAAAACCCATATACATTGGAGCAACTTTAGAGTTTTCCCATAGAGCTCGAATCACTTCCTTCTTATCAAGTCCTGTGATATTCACTGCCATCTTGTCTTTATTCTTCTTTGTTGCAGTCGTCAGAGACGTACAATAGCGCACTTGCACCAACCCACACAGCAATGAATATAGGGAGAAGTAAAATTTCAATCATTTTTTGTCTTCACCAATCATTTTTTTTCGAAAAAAAAAACAACAAATGTGTATTTAGGACTAGTTTATAACCACAATCGAAACTTAAAGGTATTCGCAACATCAAGCATGTCTGATAATCTTGAGATTGAAGAATCACACGGAAGTGGAACTAAACATCATCAACCACACACAACACATGAAGTCAATGATGAACCATTGATTGCTCCGGCGAGGGACGACGATGGTGTTTTTACGTTTAAAAATGACAAGTCACATAAACATTATGCCGCGTATTTCGTGAATAAACGTTCACTTGGGTATCTGGACAGCCAGTATGATGAACATCTTTGCACAATATCTTCGGAATGTGAAACGCAGGAGTCCCTCCATTCTTTTATTTCCACGCTGAAATCGTTTAAGCCACACATTTCTTTTGGACTCAATAGCAAAATTCCACCAGGGGAATGGCGCGTTTATGACACACTGTCAAAATTTGGGGATGAAGAAGGGGTATTTAAAGAGTTAAAAGACCTTTTCCGTGAAATTTTTAAAAAGTACGCCAGTGGTGAAGTTCAGTACTGTGCAGGTGAATGGGCGTGTGTAGCAACACTGGTCACCAAATCCGATGTTTTTGATGAATGGGTCTATCGATTCAGGCAGACGGATCCGGATGATCCGAGTGGAGACGATGAAGACGATGAAGACGATGAAGACGATAGCCCCATGGAGCAGTGACACAGAACAAACGACTCCATTTCCAATATCTAAATATGTGCGACTCGGAAGATTTAACGCCGCGTGTAAACCCGAGCCATGCCGTTTTGAATCATGGAATCATTAATATTTATGTCATCTATAAAAATAGTAATCAATACACGACCAAACGCATCGAGGCCAAAGCACTTAACCATCATCTCGGTCTTCAAGATGGATTCCAAGTAATTCTTTGACTCCATGCCTCGCTTTTTCTCGTCAACATCACGAGTACGAATCTCGTCTGCGTCAATGCCCATTAGACGGCATCTCCATTTATAAACACGGGCGTCGGGCTCGTTATCGATCGGAAACTCTGCGTGTATGGTGTCGCCGTCTACCACCCGAACCAAACGAGCAGGTCCTTGATATGTAACCGTGAAGTAGGGCGCATTGATAGCTTCCATGTGTATCTTACTTGTGGAAGCGAAAAAAAAAACAAAAAGAATAAGTCCTATACTAAAAAATCGAAAATTTCGAAAAAAACGTATTTGTGCAGACAAAATATATCTTAAAAAAACTCATTACAAATACCTATTATCAGTAATGAATTGTAATTAGTCAAAATACATCAGATTCAAAAAATCCTGCTGTGTTTCTCACTCGTGCTTGTATCCGGGGTGCAAAAAAATCAATCTTGTGCTTAAAGCTGGACTTTAAAAGTTGACGGGCTGTTAAAAAAAAGTATATATATACTATTTATTTAACAGCCCGTCAACTTTTTTT